>Ga0214543_1009352_pt1 | contig 15296 bp, 7 predicted proteins | sample CNSS2metaG_FD_160094 | JGI IMG/M metagenome (GOLD analysis project Ga0214543, IMG submission 160094) | Root nodule microbial communities from cowpea collected in UCLA plant growth center, Los Angeles, California, USA - CNSS2 | ecosystem: Host-associated > Plants > Roots > Nodule | place: USA... | reverse complement strand
ATTATCTCGATCAGCATATATATACAAAGATTTTAATTTGATTTGACATTAACTATTGCATAAAATTAATACAGTAAAAGCGGAAAAATTTAGAAAAATACAGTAAAAGAAACTGGGATTGAATTTCATCTATCTCCCTTGTCTGTAATCTGGATGAATATAATATATAACATCTGAAAATACCAATATTGATGCACACTCAAAAATCATTTATACCGATCCCTCGCGTATAAAATTCATAAGATTAGTTTCCTGAATATTGATTCCTCACATATTCAACAAACTATCCAGCATTACGGTCGAGTGTTAAAAGCAATTGATATATTGAGATCTATTCCTAGCATCACAGTATATCAAGTATCATTGTTCAAATCAGATTTTCAGAAATACTTTCCAGTCAGATCTAAAAATCAAAATCAAAACATCTATTGATCAGATAGAAGTAAGCATTAAGAGCAGAACAATAATACCAATACTGAGTAAAACAGAAATGCTATATATAAATATCACCAGATTACATCCAAGTTTGAGTAGACTACATTCAATCCCAAAGGAGAAGATTAGCCACTCATGGCAGCCATCAAATCCTAAGAACTAAGAAGAAGAAGAAGAAATAAGATCTGTGTGATGCTCCTGGTAGCAGCTCTGCAGCACGGATGCGTTCTTCTCCAAAATTCCAAGCTCACACTCACTTTCTGATGCACGGAGAATATATACCCACGAAGGTGACAACATTCTTCATGCTAAAGAAAGCTTCTCGCTTGGGCGAGACGTGCTGAAACCAATATCTCGCTTAGACGAGCAAGAGTACTTCGAGCTGAAGAAAGGATCTCGCTTAGGCGAGATTGGCAGCATCTGAGCTCGCCTGGCCAATAATGGCGACAAGAGAGGGTCTCCACTGCACGAACTCTCGCTTAAGCGAGAGTCTGCGTCGCTTAAGCGAGAATGGCAGCAGTGGCTTTAACTTAGGCGAGAATGCTTTGGTTTGAGCGACGTTGACAACATTCCTTCCCTATTTTCTATGTTTCTTGCTCTCTCCTTCACTCTTCTTGAGTTCTCTTTAGTCTTTCCTGAAAAACACACAAAATAGGATCAAATGATTTCTTTAAATCAAAACTTGGAAGCATGTGATTGAAACTTAGGTTTAGGGAGAATCAATATGAAATGAACACAAATTTAAAGCATAAGTGCCAGAGTTTGTTATAAATCTTTACTGAATTTTGGCACTTATCATACTCTCGCTTAGGCTAGAGGATTCTTGCTTGGGCAAGAATAACAATTTCTCTCCTGCTCCTACACGCAACATCAGAAACGCCAAACCATACAACGTAAAAATCATTTTCATACCATCACAAACAACAAATCAACATTTTAAACATGAAATAGAACCAAAAACATGCAAGATGCTTAAAAAAATGTGAAAAACCCTAGCTTCCCTTACTTTGACAAATGCTACTACTCTTGATAAGGAGAGAGCCCTAGATGGAGAGGAACACTGCAACTCCAAAATAGACTAAGAAGTTGAAAAGCATGAACACAGATTGACGAAAAATGAGACTCTAAGGTAGACCCTAAAACTAAACCAACACCATAATGTTGGAAAAGGAGAACAATAGAAGTTGGGGTTTAACTTACGTGGAGGAAAGGACATTCCGTTAGCTCGAAGGAGGGTTTCATAAATGCCCTAACTTAGCTTCTGCTTCAGAAAGGGGAGAAAGAGAGTGAGTTGTTTTGGGTTGAGGAGACAAAATGGAAAGTAAGTGAGCAGCTGAAGGGGACTTAGGAAAAAAATGGGCTGGCCTTGGGCTCTTTAATTAAACCAGACCAAAAAATTTTAAAAACAAAAGTGGGCTTTACAAAAATATACTTAAATAAGTCAATCCTCTTAATCTACCAACCATGTGGGTTACAAAATCTTTGTGTCACTAAAAAGTGAGTCAAGTTGAGTTGACTCGTTTATAACTTAATCAATGATAAGTTACCCATGTGAGTCTGGTTAACTCATTTTAACATCTTATTGTCAAATAAGCTACCATATTCCTTTTCACCTAATCATTGTAAATGGATTTCCAAAATTTGGTTGGTAGCATTAGGATGATGTCCTCTTTATGATGTAAAGAATTCATCATTTCTTTTAAGGATTTGAATTAAGAACTCAACCAAGAACATAAATGTATAGTTTTACCAGGGAAAATAAAAGGTAAAAATGAACACTCAAAATGGACATGATAAGAAAAAAAGGAAACAATGAAACACCTTAAATCTATCTAAAAATGAGTTGAACAATGATTTACAATTTAAAGAAGTTAGATCATTCTAAGAGTGATTCATCAAGGAAATTTAATACCAATAAGTAATGAGAAAACCTATATGAGAGACTATAACATCACCTCCAATCCAAAACCTTAAAAGAATGAGTTTGTGAGTATTTTTTTTCTTATATGTTGCCCAACCTTTTAATTTCTACTTAATGAGAGACTTAAATTGACATTTGGATTCCTAGTAGAAAAAAAATCTTGAAGATAATTACTCAATCCAAAAACAAAATCAAATTCTCAACACTCAATCTCGCAAAACAAATTTTATTTCATAATTTTCAAATGCAAAAAACATAATAGAAGAGCATTCTATATGTAAAATGAGAGGTTATTTTATGCCTTTGGTCCCAAATTTTGTAAGAAAATATCAATTTGGTCCCTTCATTTTTAAAAGTCTCAATTAGGTTCCTACTTTTAAAAAATGGTATCAATCGTATCCTTTCTGTTAAATTGGATTAAATGGTGTTAAGGGAAGAGTGACAAGGCAAAGTTCTTGTACTTATAAATAATGACTAGGTAAAGTGAAAAATAGTGATGTGGAGTTAGTGTTGTTTAATAATTAAATTATTAAAAAAGTCTTCGAAGAGAGTTTTTGTAGTGAACAAAGATTGAATTTTGATTGTTGTAAGATCCGCATAATTTAATTAATTAAATAAATAAATAATTAATAAATGCAGGTAAGTAGTGTATTTATGACATTAAATTCTAATGGGTATGATGTAGAAAAGTATTAGCTTAAATGATTAAGAGTACTTTGGTTGTGTGAGAGGACTTGGGTTCGAGTCTTATGTATGCCAATTATGTGTTGTTTGATTTGTTATTAATTTTAATATTGTACATGGTCGTGTTGGGTGATAACATGATTTTAAAAGTATGTGAATTGGCATGAAATATGAATTGGCTTGGTGGTTTAGCTTTGACTTGGCATTAGTATGGTCATGGGTTTGAACCTTGGTGAGTTAGATTTAACTCTTTTTGCGAGAATTCAAAGAATGTTTCTGTTGTTGGCTTAACTCGTAGCTCAGGCGAGAGATTTGATTTTTGGGCTACACGTGAGCAGATGATGTTGTAGGTGGAGCTGGTGAGGCTTAGCCGCGGAGTGGGGGATAAGCCTGGGAGTTTTATATTGTCCTGTTTTGAAATATTTTGTAAACTCTGATGAGGAGCTTTATTATGATGTTAGTTTTATACATTATGGATTATTACTTTTATTGTACGGTAATAAAAGATTTTAAATTTCTCGTGTTTTTGGGAAATGAGGTATTATTAAATGCAGTATAATTATTTTACTTTTCTTTATTTTATTAAAATTCATAATATCCTGACGGGATATTACAATTGTGCTGCAATATTAGGGTTTTCTTATTCAAGGAAAAAAGGGATTGAAGATAGGAAGAAAATTGAGGTGCTTGGTGAAAGTTTTCATCGGCTCCATTGATGTTCTTCTAATCTCTCCATAGTTTTCTTCATATTTATCATCTCCATTGTGTGACTTAAATTTGGAATCTCTTTTCTTCTCCTCCCAATGCCACCCTCGAGCCACTCCACCACCTCTACCTACATAGAATCCATGCAACCCCAACAACTTCTTATGCATCACCCTTCCAAGTACTTCCGCTTCCACTACAAACTCCATCTCCGCCTTTGCACTCATCGTCTTCAACTACTTCACTACAATCTGCAAAGTTCATTCATTATAATACATTGCAAACAAATATCTCATAGCTCAAATTAAGGTTTATCAGAAACAAATCAAATACTCAAAGTTTTAAAGAAATATATTATATATGTATGAATATAATTGCCTCAACGCCTTTACTTGTTCAACCCCAATAAACACTTCCAAATCCACCCTTTCCCATCTTGTTATCTTGATGGAAATTGTTTGTTGCACGAAGCAATTCCTTCAAGGTGTATATTTCCCATGGATAGTCCCTTTTTTAATAATTTAATTATTAAACAACACTAAATCCACATCACTATTTTTTACTTTGCCTAGTCATTGTTTATTCGTACAAAACTAAGCCATGTCATTGTTTCATTAACGCTATTAAACCCAATTTAACAGAAAGGGTATGATTGATACCATTTTTTTTTTTAAAATAGGGACCCAATTGAGACTTTTAAAAATAAAGGGACCAAATTGATATTTTCTTATAAAAATTGAGACCAAAGACATAATTTAACCTAAAATGAGAAGGCATGTTTAAAACACTTTCTAAGGTGTTAAAAAGAACCATTACAAAATATCCAAAGGCTTTGTAACTTGGTTTGGTTGAGAATTGCATATAGTAAAGTAAAGGTAAGGAAAATTGCAACTCCTTTGCATATATGTTGCCAAATTTTTTCATTTCTACTTAATAAGAGACTTAAATTCATACTTGAATTTCTAGTAAAAAAAATCTTTAAAGATAATTACCTAAGTAAAAAAATTCAAATTCTCGACACTCAATCTCACAAAACAAATTGTATTCATAATTTTCAAGTTTGAAGAACATAATGGAAGAGCATTCTCTATATAAAATGAGAAGACATGTTTAAAAAGCTTTCTAAGGTGTTTAAAAGAACCAAACTAAAATATCCAAAGGCTTTGTAGCTTGGTTTGGTTGAGAATTACATTTGTAAAGGTAAGAAAAATTGCAACTCCTTTTGACTCATGTAACAATGAGGTAGTTAAATGCATTAATGACCTCTACCTACTAATAGTTTTTAATAGTTTGAGTTAGTTTATGACATTTAACCACTTTATTCTACATGCTTAACTTTTTGAAAAATTTAAAGAAAATGTTTCTTTAAGAGAATTTTATCTAGAATATTTTAAAAATATGTTGAGATCTTTTAAAATATTTTTGAAAAAATTATTTTTATAATTTTGGATTTGAAGATATTTTAAAACAAAAAGAGTTTCATGTTCACATTAGAGATTTTTATGTTTTAATAAATACCATCTAAGTTTTTTTCTCAAAACCCTTGTTTTTGTCATCTACCCGTCAACAACATTTTTTTTTGTTCCTTCTTTATTTTTTTTCCTTAGCCTTACTTCTTGTATTGACTCCAATGATGTGCTTTATCTCTATTTATGTTGTGATCACATTGAATACTCCTAATTTTCCTTAATATGTGTTGTATTGAATTACTTTTAATACTTTTTTAACAAATGGTTCATTGGTAAATTTGAAAAATCTCATTGTACCATAATCATATTTATCTCTAAGAACTTGAATCCATGGATGTTATGTGTTAGCAATAGTCATATGTAAATTCATGAAAAATATTTGTTTCAGTCCACTAAATAGCACATCATTAAACACATGTACATTCTTCTATTAAAGGTCACCTAATATTAGGACAAGCGAAATAGAATAAATAACATGATTTTTTTTTCTTACATTGAAAAATGTAAAACACGAGTCCTAGGGTCACATAATTATTAAATAAATTACACCCAACTTTACTCCAATAATTTTTTATAAAGAATTCCAAACAACTAATTTTTTTCATTTTTCTATTTAAACTTGATTGTGATATGTAATAATATTTATTCATATAAATTAATTAATTTAAAATACATAATAATATTTTAATTTAAAATAAGATCAATTTACGTAACTTTAAATAAATGATTAAAGATACAAAGTAGATGACATTAATATTAATATAATGATTATTTTCCTAATATTGTAACAATATTTTTATGGTATTCATGCTGTGTCTGAAACAAGTTAATTGTCTTTTATAAGAATTTCAAACTTTAATTACATTTCTTAAAACATATTTAATTCAATAAATTAATTTAATTTGTTTTTTTTCTTCCTTCACTACACTTTCTACACAACATATTAATATCGAGCTAGCATTGTACTACTTTTTCCTTTATTCTTTTTTTAGATACATTTTATCCTATAGAGTTAGATATTTGTGATAGTAAATATGTTATATTTATCAATTTTAATAAATATTTTTAGGACGAGCATGTCTTGAAGAAGAAACTTTTAACTTTTTAAAAGAATTATTTGTAAATGTTAATGTTTTTATTCATCTCACTACAATAAATATCACTTACACCAACAACATTAAATTGTGACCTAAAATATAAAAGTCATGGTTAAAAGTTTAAACAACAATTTTTCATCCAATTGTCTAGGTCGTGGTGGCCATTAGTAATACTAGAAAATGATTTTTAGTACAAATTTTTTAAAACCATTACTTAAAATCATGACAACAACCACAAATTTACCCTATACTTTATTTTCATAATGGTTTAGACCATGACTATGTATAAATTGCCTTTGGAGGTTTAAGCCACATTTATTAAACTGTACTCTTAAGAGAAATACATATCTTTTTTATAATTTTGCATAGATTGCTTATACAAGAGTTCAAGATGAAAAATTTGTTATGTATGTCTTCAAATCAAATATTACACAATTATAGGCCACACAATATCAAGTGTGAACAATACTTCAGAAAACATTCATTGACAAAATATCCATAACTGAATCCATAAAAATACGATTCATACGTCATCTCAATGTTACGTCATCTCAATGTTAAATTCAAACAACATTAAAATTGTTATTTTGAAGTCATTAATAAGGATCAACTTATAAAAGTTAAAGCTACAAAGTTAAAAAAACAACATTTCTAGAACAATTTCTTTAATACAAAACAAAAATTTCATTATTCTAAAAGATTGTCTTCATGGTTTTTTAGCGCAAACAACACTAAAATATAGTCCAAATTTTCTACATGTTATACATTTTGATAAAGTTAAGTCACTACAAAAATTGTGTATGTTTAGCGTTTTTAATATGACGTTTATTTGAAAATTTGAAAATGTCACTTTTTGTAGTATAATACCATATTATAAAACTTCATATTTTACACATAAAATATGGTATTTTTAAATTTCGTATCATTAAATGTCAGACTATTATTGAAAAATATGACAATAAAAAATGTTATTTTTCAATAGATTATTTTTTCAATGTGAAACCTTTTTCCTGGTTTTTAATATTTGTGTTCCTCTTTATCTTTTTTTTGTTAAAGTACATTCTCTCTCTTTTCGAAAATTACTATTCTCCTTTTGAGTATCTCCTTTCCTAATTCACGAAAAAAAACTTTATTCGCATCACATTTCGAAACAACTTCACTTACTTCAATTTTTCGAAAAATCACATTTGCAGCACATTACCTCTTTCATGCCACTCCCAACTGCTCCCAACAATCGCAAATTGTGTCTCTCCCAACAGCTCCCAACTGTCCCAAATCATGCCACTCCCAATCGATTCCAAATACAACAACTTCGTGGTTCTATGGTTGTGGATTCGATTCCACGTTCAACCTATTGCGTCATTCTCATCGGTTCAACCACATGCAAATCAATAATAGAAGTTTGGATTCCTCAAAATCCAATGCAAGGAATCTTATATTAACAAGGACAAATTTGCATCCTTGGTTGCAACTTTTATTCAAATCAAAATGAGATTATTTTTGGGTTTCAATGTGAATATAAAGGTTACTTTTGTTTTTCCATACAACTTACAACATATCCTTACACATCTCATCAAATTGCGAGGATAGTTCACTCCCTCCATCCTTCCCAATCCGTCAGAACAAACACCCTCAAATATGCAAAAGTACACACCTAACATACTTATATATATCTATTTGTGATTACAATACATTCCTTTATCCAAACACAAACTTAAGTCTTCTGTTTTTCGTCCTTATTCTTCTTCTCCAACTTGGAACCCAACTTTGTCCTTTACTTCTTCATTTTGATTTTGGGAGCCAAACTTTTTCTTCTTATAATCCTCTATTTTCTTTTGTCTTCTCTTTTTCCCTCATTTATACACGTGATCTTGTAGATTTTTTATCTTAGTTTTACTTTAATTTTGAAATTTTTATAATTTTTTAATTATTTTGGTTTGATTTATTTATGATGTTGTATTTCTTATTTATTTGTTATTTCATGATTTTGAACTTTTACATTTTAATTGTTTTTTCTTATATTTATATTGAGTTATTTTTCTTCTTATACTTGTGGTTCTTGCTTGTCACATGTATTACAACATTTTTTAAAAATATTTATTTCAAACAAACAATTTTTTTTTTTTTTAATGTTGATAGCATCCTAATTTTTACTCTTAAATTAAAATTTCTTAAAGCAACTCCATTTGTGATGCTTATTTAACTAAACATTTTATCACAATTTTTCCCAGAACAAGCCATGACATTATTTTGTATGCTGAGTGATACCACTAAAATAGTTTTGAATCATACTTAAGATTTTAGGAGTCAGATTTTGAAAATCATCAAATTTAATTAAAATACATATATTTAAATTTACCTAAACTAAATAATTATACTATATATGTGTATTTTCAGTAGAAAGCATAAATAATTTTTCTAGCTTTAAATAAAGCCTTAACTTTTCAAATATGAATTAATATAATAATTTATAATGCATCAACTAAGATACATATAAATAGGATAAATAAAATAATTAAAAATAAAAATATCTTAATAATTATCTATACCATTATATAAACAAGACAGAATATTTTATAGTTAGTTTATTATAATCTATAATCATATAAAATTATGTCACTAAATTATTATTTTTATATCATTTTAAAAAATACACAACTATACAATTTCTTTAATTAAAAATGACTAAATAATCTCTTAATTTTAAAAAATAATAATACAATTAATTAATTTTTATTTTTAGACAATCATTTATATATATTTTTAACATTTGGGATGCACTTGTTTGTCCTTTAGTGATTTATAATAATTTTATTCATGTCAAGCAACACCATTTCTAATAAAAAAATACTTCTAGTCTTAAAAATTTTATCACAAAAAAATAATAAAACATATGAGCAGCTAAACCCTTACCATCTCCTACTCTTTGGTGGTTTATTCTTATCCATGGTCACCAACTAAAATTCTTAAAACATAAATCAACATTTGAAAACACTCAACATGCATTTCAACATAAACTCTTTTTTAATTTATAATAATAATTAAACAGAAATTATTTTTAAAAATAAATATTAAATCAATGAAAATAACAAAAAAGGAATTTTTATATTATAAAATCATTCTCCATGATAAATACTTTTCACAAATAATATTAATTTCTTCAAGAGAATAATACTGTTCACAAATAATATTAATTTCTCTCAAAGATACTAAAAAAGTCAGATTGATTAAATATTTTCTTAGAATACAAAAATCAACCATTTTCCGAAAGAGCCTAGAAATAGAAAATCAAGCCAAAGTATGTAGGTTTCTGGAACCTTCCACCAAGATCGAGATGCTACTACACCTGTAGAACACCAACTTCAACACCCCAATGATTTAAATCCTTCCATCATATAATCCTCCTCCGCCTAAAAATCCAAGTACAAATTCTCGAAGTTGTCCCTGACATAGAGCATAACTTAAACAGAAAGATTGTGCAACAACCGCAAAACTGAAGAGAAAGAGGGTAGAAGAAGCACCTTCACGGTCAAGAATGGGTGTGGATTACTACAAGATCTTGCAGGTTGATAAGAACGCCAAAGACGATGACTTGAAGAAGGCCTACAGAAAACTTGCTATGAAATGGCACCCAGATAAAAACCCCAACAACAAAAAGGAAGCTGAAGCTAAGTTTAAGCAGATTTCTGAAGCATATGAGGTATGTTTACATAAGGGTGTTGTAAAATTTTTAACCTTTTGTGGAACTAGGAGTGAAATAATGAAACCCAACGAAATATTTCTTCTGGTTTATGCTTTCAATCTAGTATGATTCAAATTGTAACAAATTTTTTAGTTTTTTTTTTTTTTTTTCATGAAATTAGAAGTGAAATAGTGAAACAAGATGAAATATTTCATCTGGTGATGCTAATTTCTCTTTCCCTCCTTGTGCTTCTAAGGTTTTTCCATAAGGGTACTGCAAAATTTTAAGCTTTTAGGACTAAAGAATGGAATTAACCAAAGAGATTTCTATGTGGAGGCTGATGCTTACCTTGTTTATGTTGTTATTGTCGAAGGTGCTTAGCGATCCTCAAAAGAAAGCTATTTATGATCAATATGGAGAAGAGGGTCTGAAGGGTCAGGTTCCTCCTCCTGATGCTGGTGGTGCTGGAACTACATACTTTTCCACTGGAGATATGCCCGGATCGTTTCGGTTCAATCCAAGAAATGCAGATGACATTTTTGCAGAATTTTTTGGTTTCTCAAGCCCATTTGGAGGAATGGGTGGAAGAGGTGGTGGAGGTGGCGGCGGCATGAGATCAAGGTTCCCTGGTGGGATGTTCGGTGATGATATGTTTGCATCTTTTGGAGATGGAGCTGTACATATGAGTCAAGGTGCTCCTCGGAAAGCTCCTCCGATTGAGAACAAGTTGCCTTGCACTCTTGAGGAGATATATAGAGGAACTACAAAGAAGATGAAGATCTCTAGAGAAATTGCTGATGCCAGTGGGTGAGTACATGTTAATAACTGGCTATTTCTTCTACTATGTTTGAGGATCTTCCGGATTTCTTAGCTTTTGTTTTCTTGAATGTGGTATGATCTCTGATATGTTAATTTTTTGCATGATTGAAATGGTAGAACTTTCAATTTGGTGGTTAGTAAAAGCATATATTGATCCCTAAGGAGAAACTAGTTGATCCTAAAACGTGACTGCTATATGCTATTTTCAGTTATTTTAAGTGCTTGACCCGAAATTGTTACAGTTGAGAACCAGAGCTTGATAATGCCATGTTCAAGCCATACTGGAAGTTGTTTAGCTAACAAGATGTCTACTGCATAAACTGTTTGTTGTTATTTTTTGCCATTTGAGCTGTGTTTAAATAAGAAAATTGACGACTAATTTCTAAAATTAATTTAATAGCTACTTGAATATTAGAAGATACTTGTACTTTGAAACATCATGCAGTATATCCTTTTTGCACTGCAAAGTGTGTACAATCTCTGATCTGTGTTTCTAGACATTCTGGAATTGTTTACTGATGGTGCATAATTGAATTGAAACAATGTTATAGTTTGCAAAGGGTATATACAGAACGTAGTAGGTTTTAATTTCTAGAATCTAAATAAATAAAAATTACATCAGCTAGTATGTGATTTGTAGGCATTAGATGAGTGGTGATGGTGAATGTTATCCCCAGTAATGAGTTTATGGGATTTTAAGCTTCAAATTATAAGGGTTAATGATCTAACAAGTGAGAAGGTGTTTGCAAATTGCTGAACTTCTCCTCTATATAGTCATTCTGTTGTTATTTTGTTATGCTAACTCAACAAGATTTATTTATGTGTAAACCCTGTTCTGAAAAACTGTTTCATTATACATTCTTATTCGCAATGCCCCTTAAGCCTTTACATATTGTAATGTAACAACTAATTTTGGAACTTAGATATAGAAATTTTACTCAGTATAAAATATTTCCATTATGGTATGAATTTCCTTAGAACTTAATGATTGGCATCAAGGATTATTCTTGTAAAACTTGGCAAGGCACACTAAACTTCTATTCCCTTTCCTTTTGATCATCAAATGACTCTTATGTATTTAATCAGAATGTGCTTTGAGTTCCCTTTTCTGTTGTGATAGTTTCCTGTTAAACTTGATTATGTCTTAATCTGATTACTAAACTTTCTGTTGTGGTGCAGCAAAACCATGCCTGTGGAAGAGATCTTAACCATTAATGTGAAGCCTGGTTGGAAGAAGGGAACAAAGATCACCTTCCCTGAAAAGGGAAATGAACAGCCAAACGTGACGCCGGCCGATCTCGTCTTCATCATCGACGAAAAGCCACACAGTGTCTTCACCCGTGACGGAAATGACCTTGTTGTAACGCAGAAGATTTCCCTTGCAGAGGCCTTAACTGGTTACACAGTGCACCTCACCACCCTGGATGGTAGAAACTTAACCATACCAATCAGCAATGTTATTCATCCCAGTTATGAAGAAGTTGTCCCAAGAGAAGGCATGCCACTTCCAAAAGATCCATCAAAGAGAGGAAACTTGAGGATAAAGTTTAACATCAAGTTTCCAACTAGGCTCAGTGATGAGCAAAAAGCAGGAATCAAGAAATTCTTGGCTGCATAAGCCTGGGTTAGTATAGTGTTTCAGATTTCCCTCTGATAGCTACTTTAATGAAGATGTAAGATATAGCAATAAACCTTTCAAAAAAATATGTACTAATAAACATTGTTGTTCCTCTATATGTTGTATTTGAGTGAAAAAATTTTGATTTGATTCTTTTGTATGGATTATAAGTTATAGTGCAGGGTTTTCTAAATTCTAATCATCCTTGTTCTATTTAGCAGGGATCAACTGTGTTAGGATGAACCCTGAACTACACTCTCAGTACAAATTCTTCTTCCAAATTTTGCTCCAGAGCTTGGAATTGAATGTTAAGTTATTAATCAGAAAATTAAAGTTGTATTTTTAGTGTTATACTGAAATATTAGTTATTGATCGGAAAGCTTTCTTCTGTTGTTTATATCTTAATTTGGAAAGCTTACTTCCTCTTTTAGAAAATATGTGTTATCTGAGTTAAGAGTTACATAATGTTAATACACACTTTTAGATTTATAAAATTTATTGAAGTTTAATACCAATTACCATCTGCTGTCTTCACTTAATTTATTATTGTTGAAAAAGTGAACCTGTGGATTGTCAAATTCACAAGTAGAGTTTTGCTTCGGTTTTATATAAATATACGTGGGGTTGAACTTAAAATTAGTTAAGTTCTTTTTAGTTGAGATAAATCTCATCAGTTATAAAATCTTTTTTTTAATCGTAAAATCCCTTTTTTCTTTAAAAAAAAAACTCAAAGTCAGTTACTTTAGAAAATCTGAAATGCAATAAAATCTTATTCTCTTCATAATCAGAAGTTGTTTTTTCGATCATTGAGACATACTCTATAAATTTTACCAATTAAAATCTAGAAAAAAAGTAAGTTTTTGTTCGTCCTTGTTTCTAAAGAGTCAAATATGTGTTTCCTGTTCTCTTGAGTTTCTTAGGTTGCATGCTGTCCATTCTCGTTCAAATGGACTCCATGCATGTTGGAAAATCAAGTCATGTGCTTAGATAGTTGATATGGTCTTCTAGGTATTTGTAGATAGGGTTTCTTGGGTAGAAGTTATGGGAAGCATCAATGAGCTTAAGAACATTTTTTAATGCGATGAAAGCTAATTCTCATTGTGTTTTTATTGAAATAGTTGGCTGTGATTTCATATGTTGTGAACTTGGACTGAGCATTTTGTTTTGGTTGGATTGATAGTGCACTTTGTTGTTTGCTGAATTTGTCATATAACATATAATTAAGTGATGCTAAATTGTGTCGTTTAATTTGTTAGGTGGTTTAGATATTTTGTGAATGGCAAAATTCTAGGTTGAGCAATTGATCAAATTTGTGTTATTGAGAAGTGTTTTGTAATAACTATAAGGTAGAAAATAAATTAAAAGTGCCAATTGAGCCATGGAGCAAGCTAAATACTGTCAATTCATAACTTTGTTGTCATGGCGTTGGATGGAGGTACTAAAGGGCATTGGGCGCCAATACAAAAACTCCAAGTCAGGGGTTGTTTTCATGCCAAAGCACTCGTAGAGCTGATTCCATAGAAGCATTGGGTGAGTACTAAGGTTTATTGTAGACAAGCACTCATATGAGGAAATTGTGCTATGCTAAACACAACCTTCATTCCTAACCTAGATTATTATGGGTAACGCATCATATAATGATCAAGATTTTAAACTAATCATGCAGAATAATATAATGATAAAGGTATTAGCGTTTGATTCTCTCTTTCTAATTGGCATGCCTTTGTTTTGTTCAAAGCATTTTTGTGGCATCGACTTATGGTAAGAAAAGTGCTTTATGTTTCTCAGTTTCTCAGGAAGGATCTTCAGTTTTGCTTGCATATACTCATTGTTCAAAGAAAGAGATAATCATTGACACAAAACAGTAACAAGTATCCTATAACCCAATGGCATTTCTTGTTGATTTTATTTCTCGTGGTTGATTCTTTTCAGCATGGCATCATTGTGCTGCTCATAAACATGTCCAATTCCACAACTTTCAGAGTATCTCTAGTGAAGGACATGTACCCAGGTAAAGAAGGAGGATCATCATACACAATGATACCATTTGACTCCAAAAGATGGGAACATCGATTGAATGGAACTCCACTAAAGCTCACACTAAAGATGACAAAAAAAAGAGTATTGTTAGTATTATGGTGCTTGATTTAGTCCTACATCGCTTAAAATAGTGAGATGTGGTTCTCTATTTTACTATATAAGAGACTCTATGTAAAATTTTAAGATACACCAGAAATACAAATACTTCCTAGTGTAGTCGTGGACGTAGGCATACACATTGTACGCCGAACCATGTTAAATTCTCTGTGTCTATTTTTTTCTCCTTTATTCTTTCCTTTATTGCCTTGTTCCTAACAATTGGTATCAAGAGCCATTTTTCTTAGTATGCTCTGTGGTTGCAGCATTGTCTGATCTTCCACATCAGAAAAGATTTGGTTTCCATTTTTTCTTCTTGGGGATCTCAGTTTAGAGAAGTAGTGGGAGCTTTGGTCAAAAGCCGCAGCAGGAGCTTTGGTCAAAGGCAGCAGGAGCTTTGGTCAAAGCAGCAAGAGCAATGGCATTGGAAGAAGAGAAGGTGAGGATTGAGAAGTTTGATGGCAGTGACTTTGGGTTCTGGAAGATGCAGATAAAGGACTACCTGTATCAAAAGAAGTTGTATCTACCCTTAACAGGGCAGAAGCCAACCGACATGAGCAGGCAAAATGGGATTTGTTAGATCGGCAGACACTCGGTGTGATACGGTTGACATTAGCCAAGAATGTTGCGTTCAACATCATGAACGAGAACACAACCGTAGATTTGATGAAGGCATTGTCAAATATGTATGAGAAGCCATCTGCAGCCAATAAAGTGTATTTGATTCGCA
>Ga0214543_1009346_pt1 | contig 15319 bp, 16 predicted proteins | sample CNSS2metaG_FD_160094 | JGI IMG/M metagenome (GOLD analysis project Ga0214543, IMG submission 160094) | Root nodule microbial communities from cowpea collected in UCLA plant growth center, Los Angeles, California, USA - CNSS2 | ecosystem: Host-associated > Plants > Roots > Nodule | place: USA... | reverse complement strand
AAACTCATGCCCCTCAACTTTTAGGACCTTCCTACAAAGACCCTATTTCCAGTTATCGCCTCTTTCACAACTTTTCCGTTCAACACCCTCAGGCAAGCAAAACCAAACACCTCTTTCTCTATTCAGACATAGCATCTCTTCTTCTCTTTCTTTGTTTGTTAATTCTTATTGTGAATGCAGCTCTACTGGTCCCTTCTTCTGAAGGAACTTTCTGTCTCCTTTGTTGAACCTCCCAAGTCTATTTTAGACACTTCTGACCCTTCCAGACATGGAGGCACGTGGCTTCCCGCTTCTGTCCTCAACATTGCTGATTGCTGTCTGCAACCCAGTTCACATCCCTACAAACCAGATGACAGTATAGCCATCGTTTGGAGAGATGAAGGTTTTGATGATTCCGAGGTTAACCGTATCACGCTTAAACAACTCCGACAACAAGTAATGTAAGCCTTTTCAGCTCACACTTGCTTTTGGACCAAAGTTGTGTTATTCAATATAGGGAGTCTGATCTCTTGACTTTGATTTTAGTTCAGTCTGTATTTTTCAGTTGCACCAGTACATTTAATTTTTGTACTTTTTGATCAGGACAATTTGTGAAAATGAGTGTGAATTTGGTATTATTTGTTTCCATTCTTTTTGTTCTTGTATCTCACTTTTTGATTTTGATCTTTCTCCCTTTGGGTTTATTCTTGAAGTAGTTTTCATAGTTTTTGCTGTGTTTTTTCCAGGTTGGTAGCGAATGCAATAGATGCCTCATTCTCGAAAGGAGATGCAATCGCCATTGACATGCAAATGACAGTGAATGCAGTGATTATATATCTGGCCATTGTTCTAGCAGGATGTGTTGTGGTATCAATTGCTGATAGTTTTGCACCAAAAGAAATTGCAACTCGCCTGCGTGTTTCTAAAGCTAAGGGTATTTTCACTCAGGTGATGTTTTAAATTTGGCATTGTGTATGACTTTAATAGTAACATGTTGTTCATCAAAGTGTACTATTCAATCGATATTGCCTTTGTTCTTTCCTAGTTATCAATTCCTGCGTGTTATACGGTTCATTGTGTGTGAAGCAATGCTAAAGTTACCAAATTGTTCTTTTGGCCTAAAAAAATTCATTTTCATTAAATGTTTCTTGTTTGATGAGATTCAACCAACAGCCCATGGTCACGGATACCTAATTCACGGAGAACTTGTTAAAATGATGATTTCGATTCGGGAAAACTTATTGGCCTATACATGTTTGATAAGGATGATGACTACATCGTATAGCTTTGATCCTAGATATTAGAAAAGAGGTGGATCTTGTTCAGGCTTATTACTCTTCGTGAATGGTGCATTGCAATAAATTAAGACATCACAAACTTGAGAAAGGTCAGGGTTTTAATAAATATTAATTAGGTAGAACAGTAGCTGCATTGAAAGCTGTATTTCGTGTGTTGAAGGGTTGCATGGAAGGAGTTGATAAAAACTAACAACCATATTGGTAGCAGTTTTAGTGATCAAAGAGTGCTTATTGAATTAGATTTCATGGTGCTGAGAGTTTTAGATGAAGTTAAGAAAAAATTAATTAAGACACTAAGTGATCTTAAAAATGTCTAGCCATAAGATAAATCTGGACAGATAATGAACATAAAGAAAATTGAAGATTAGAGTTCTAGATAAAGATGGTGGTTATCCCTGGCTTTCTGCCTTTTCTGTCCAGCACTTTCACACTCAAAATCTACAAGTAGCAATTATCTAAATCTTAAGCTGATAATTACATGGATGAACTTGTCATATATTGTTAGTTACATTTTGTTATATTCCCAACTATCTGTTAGTTAGAAATTAAATTTTCTAGGTTGCACCTGACAAATTAAACTGTTGGGAGACTGTTCATGATATCAGATTCTACCAGTCGTCAAGAGTTCTGTCCTCTCTGACAAATTCCCTTAATCAAATTATAATTTCACCAAAAAATCAGAGTGCACTGGTATTTTGTTTGTGCCTGAATCCCAAATGGGTCTCACTATTATTGGGCTTGTGCTTTATAGCTTAAGCTTTAAGACATTTGGTTCTTGAAACTATCGTTTAAGACATTGCTTCTTTGGAATGTTCTTTAGATATAAAAACATACAGCTTTAGCTTTTAGGAGAGTTGATCCTTGGCATGGTATAAAACTATCCTGATCCAGTGGTGAAGAGTTTGATCCTAGCTGTCATCACATTTAGGATCTTTAATATATGCACTTACATGATGAACTTTCAAAGATAAATTCGAACTGTTGTAATTTACTCAGCTTTGATTTGTTTCAGGATTTCATATCAAGAGGGGGCAGGAAATTCCCTTTGTACAGGTGAATAGTTTGTTGGTTTCTATGCTATATGGATGCTTAGTATGCATCTGTCTCTTCCTTTCATAAAGCATAATTATGGTACTTCTTCAATGCTCTTTCAATATGATTCTTCCACTTGGAATGTCGCATTTCTTGCTCATTTGTATTTTCTTGGCATTTTGATATGCTTAGACTTTCCTCCAGATTTTGGTCAGAACAAGGCACAACTGCCTTCCATTGACCAAGTTTCGTATTCTAGATGCATTTCCTAACTACTGCTTAATGCATACTTTAGTGCCACTCAGAATATTTTTACGAAGCAAAATTTAAAATATTTCAAGCTTTCTTGTAGTTTAAGCTAGATAAATTTAAGGTTGTTCCTTTTACATATAGAACACCAGCTCATTCTGCTTATTTCTCCTTGCAGTCGAGTCATTGAGGCAGCTTCATGTAAAGTTATCGTGCTTCCTGTGATAGGTGATGATCTAGGTGTGCAATTAAGAGAATGCGATGTATCATGGAAGGATTTTCTTTCTTCTAGCAGACAGCATCCTAGGTAATGCATACATTAAAATGTTTCTATTATGTGGTCTAAAATAGTCACTACTAAAGGTCCCATAAACAGAAAACATGGGTGAGAGAAGTTGCAATGTTTCTCTTGTTTAGTCTCACCTTAACATTTAAACCGTGGCAGGTCACATCATTACTCTCCATTCAATCAATCAATTGATGCTGTCACTAACATACTTTTTTCATCTGGAACCACGGGTAAAGATTCTTCCTTGAACAGTGAAACACATCAATAAGAAACTCCCATTATAATGATTTTCTAGTTACATTTTTACTTTTCAGGGGATCCAAAAGCAATTCCTTGGACTCAACTTTCACCCATAAGAAGTGCTGCAGATGGATGGGCTTTTGTTGATATTCAACCTGGAGATGTCTATTGCTGGCCTACAAATTTGGGATGGGTGATGGGCCCAACTCTTATATATTCATGCTTTCTATCAGGTGCAACTCTTGCTCTGTACCATGGATCTCCTCTAGGACATGGTTTTGGAAAGTTCGTTCAGGTATTTGTCCAACTCTAATATTTCAGTATATTTGTGAATTACAAAACACGTCTTATTCTAACAGACGGTCATTATTTGTGATTAACATAACATGTCTTAATCATCCAAGACTTTGGGACAGCATGCTAAATAAAATAAATGCTAACTAGTAGCAGGTCTGAATGGGAACTATACTAGGTTAGTTGTTTTTTCTTCCAAATTCCGGATGCAATGAAGTAATATGTTGCAGTGGGCCGTAGAGGGCAATGGTTGCAAGTTAGTGTCATCTACAGTGGCATAACTCATGAACATTCCTATCCTTTGTGAAAACAATTTGCATCTGTATGCCACTCCGATGTCAAAACAACGTAAACAAAGTTTTCTCCGTAGAAATTGTCTCATAAAATAGAATTACTAAGATGAAGCTTGTGATGACAAGAGAAGTATCTTGTCGGTGAGCTATGTCCATAAAAGTATATATGTTAACTTATGTAGTTTTGTTATGGTAAAAGAAAACAGAAAAACGAGTTTCCTTATGCATTTATTTGGCTGAGCCTCAACGACTAGGTGCTCTAGGCCTGAATGTACACGAAAGGGAAAAATAACCTTTTAGAAGGCAAGAATCTCATTTCTAGAACCTGACATAGCTACACACAGGTTTATTCTGGATGGGGTGAATCAAATATAAATGCAGCAATATACATAAGCGTCATACTAACTGTTGTATTCTGCGTCAATAGAATTTGATACGTTGCTCAAAGATCATCATTCAAATGCAATTGTTCAGGATGCAGGTGTTACTATTTTGGGAACGGTTCCGAGCTTAGTAAAGACATGGAAGAATACACAATGCATGGAGGGCTTGGATTGGACAAAGATAAAGTAAGTTCTTGTTTAGTTTGAACAATCAAGTAACTAATGAAAAACTGAACTAAACTGAGATTATATGCAGAACATTTTGTTCCACTGGAGAAACTTCAAATGTTGATGATGACCTCTGGCTTTCTTCGAGGTCTTATTACAAACCAATCATTGAATGTTGTGGAGGCACTGAGCTTGCATCTTCTTACATCATGGGAAGTCTACTGCAGCCCCAAGCTTTTGGAACATTTAGCACAGCATCAATGACAACTGGTTTGGTCATCCTTGACGAAAATGGAGTTCCTTATGTAAGAATATTTTCTTGGTAGTTTATTATTTGATCATATTGGTATTAACTATTTAGTATTTTGCCACCGACTTCAAACTGCTTTTCATCGTGTCAATACTTACCTATAATTTTGTTGTTGCAATGGATAATGGATGTCAAGTGCTTGTTAGCTGTAACATAGTCCAGACTTTTGAACCAATAACGCTAAATGGAAATACTAATCTCAAAATCTTGAGACTGTATGAGTGTGTTTGTGTGTCCTGTTACAATTTTCAATTCTCTCAAGTCTTTAAGACTTTTTACTTTAAGGCTTTCTAATTTGTTTGCCTCTTTGACCAATGTGACAGCCAGAGGACGTTGCCTGTGTTGGTGAAGTGGGCTTGTTTCCTATATATATGGGAGCAACAGATAGATTGCTTAATGCTGATAATGATGAGGTTTACTTCAAGGGAATGCCAATGTACAAAGGAAAGGTATACACTTCAATTACCTATTTCCAACGTGACATTGTTTTCAAATTCAGTTAATAGCTATCTTAGAATAGTAGTTCAGATCTAAATGTATTTTTTGTGGCTTTTCTTGCATCCTAATGACTTTTTAGAGGTCCAGAATGAATTGGTTCAATACATCTTAATGCTTGTTTGATGTCCTACTGCACAAGCACTCACTGACCGAATTGCACACATAAAATCCAAAAATAAAGAAACTAGAGGATGAGATTACTCTTTAACTCTAAACTTAGGATGTTTAACTTCATAAAGGTTTTCAGTTAGTCACATTGTAAATTACATGGTAACTTAATAGACTATGTTGTGAGCTGTGATGTTAACTACTCACGTTCTGTTCTTATTCTAATAAACTTCTTCAAGTGGTTTGTTAATTTGTAATGTCTAAAATGATATAAGCAGGTTCTTAGAAGACATGGAGATATAATCAAAAGAACTGCTGAAGGCTATTTAGTTGTACAAGGGAGGGCTGATGACACAATGAATCTTGGTGGAATAAAGGTACCTCATCACCGCTACATTTATGTTTTCCATGTCAATGTCCAGCATAAATTAATAAGAGTTGAAGCTACTTGCTACTGATAATGGATTCTTCAGAAAATCATAAATTCCTACCTTGACACCTCTGTGTGACTGTCATTCTTACCTGGAATTTTCTGTTCTGATACGCAGACAAGTTCTGTAGAAATTGAGCGTGTCTGTGATGGGGCTGATGAATGCATTTTGGAGACAGCTGCAATCAGTGTTGCACCTGCACATGGAGGCCCAGAACAACTGATTATATTTGTAGTTTTAAAGAAAGGATACAATTCAGATGCAGAAACTCTAAAAAGGAAATTCGCTAAAGCTATTCAAAGCAACCTTAATCCCTTGTTTAAGGTATGACCTTTGGTTCATTGCAAGCAATTACCATTTTGAATTGAATAAATCATGAAAAACCACAACTCAACGACTTAAACATTCATGAAATTTCAAGTTTGGAGGGAAATTCAAAATTTACCGGAATTTTAACCTGACTTGTGATGATTAAGTTATTGAGTTGATGTTCACAAACTCATTTTGTTATTTTACAGGTGAGCCTTGTTAAAATCGTTCCGGACTTTCCTCGAACAGCTTCCAACAAATTACTAAGGAGAGTTTTGAGAGATCAAGTGAAACGCGAGCTTTCAATTCAGAGCAGACTTTAGTGACATTATTAATTGGCAAAAGAACAAGACATACATCAAGATTCAGTTCATTCTCTTCACCTACCGTCTTTGGCGTGTAAACAAGATTCAGTTCCTTTTTCTCTGTGGTTCGTGTTCCTCTGCCACAATTCCTTGTAACATTCATTTTCTTCTTGCCGCAATAAAACCACTGATAAATCTTTTCTAAATTTTTATTCCCGCATCAAAATTCGTCAAAATCATTTTACAAATTCTAGAAATTTCGTATTCAAAGACTTTTAGCATATTTTGTTATCATTCAAAGAATGATGATCAAAGCTGTATATTTCATAAATGAATTTAATTGGCTTTCCTGAATAAACGTTGGCTACTATTAATGTCTAATTCCTATCACATAATGAAGCGATACATTTAACAATGAACAACGTCTTGTATAAAAAAATTCTCACATCCTTTCAGGAGACTTTATTTACGCCCTGTTCAAGTATCAGTAAATTAACCCTCGCTAAAAAATTACATTATAATCTTTAATTATTTTTTGAAGACAACTTTTTCATCATAAACAACTTAATTTTTATTTTACCCTCAACACTTCATTATTATAAATCACTTTCCGCCAAGATATATTCAAACATAAAGATTCATTTCATGAAATTATGATAACCAATCACGTTATTCCCCATTTTGCTAAACGTTATTTTGCGGTAATTTAGTAACACGATACCATTAGTAACTCAAAACATTCGCACACCTCTCATCATCATAATCCCATCGCACAATAGGGAAGAAAAAAGTTGAGCTTAAATGAATTCTTACAAAGCAGGTACCAAATTCAAGTAAACATTATTATCACTAGATCTATAACAAAAACAAAATTGCAAAAAGCCCAAAAGAAATACGTCAATAGTACTGCATTTACTCGAATACAAAACTGATGCCTCTGGATGCCCAAAAGAAAGTCCCTTGTAACTTGAACTTAAATGGCAGAAAATTGTGATGAAGCGGAAGTAATTAGTAGTCATTTACACAAATGAATATTCAACACTAATTGCAGCCATTTTCAAACAAATAGCAAGCAAAACAAACTGCAAAGGACACGCGTGCAAGTCGGAAGTATTAGAATTTCTTTGCTCCTCCTGCCAACACCAAATTGTAACTGCCGTCAGCAAAAAGCACAAAATTTGCACCAAGCAGTGATGAAGCAGAACATAAGTCATTTTGGTATGTATTTCCCAGCCTGGAATTTCACATCTCAGTTTCATTTCTTAGCCAAGACCTCTCCCTTGCACTCACTACCAGCAGTGACCACATAACCTGCTCCAACCTGCCAATATAAACAATGTCACATTCCGATTCAAATTGCAATCATGAAAAAATGGCCAGAAAAAGGTGAAACAAATTACTTGACAATCTTTTACTACTGCACGTTCTTGGAGCTGTACATTGCTACAGATAACAGAACCTTGGATTGAACAACAGTCCCCAATAGAAACGTGATTCATAACTACTGAATTAACAACCTGCGTGCATAAAACAAGTCACAAGAAAACTTGGCATTAACGTTATTGAATACAACTCATTAGTAATATGCCAGACTGTGTTGCTGATCACTCATTGTGGGTTGGAGATCATATACCACAGATAAATCAAAAGATCAAAAAGTAACCTCCTGTTAACTTGTAAGAATAACATATCATCCAACCTTAACATTGGCACCTATCCGACAGTGACGGCCAATGACAGATCGTTTCACACTGCATTTGTCACCCATTTGTGAACCTTCCCCAAGCATACAATGTGGTCCAACCTACACAAATCATTACTATTTATATGAACCTAAAAATGGAATGAACAAAAAATAATGCTCCAGAAACTGTATATCAGACCACTAAAGTAACTCACAGTTGTTTTTGCCCCAAGCTCTGCAGAAGGATGGATAATGTTGTTTTGAGCAGAGAAAGAATACCCTGATAAATGGCTAGCCTCTCCTGTTACCTGTCACAGTAAAAAATGAATAATGCCAAAGAACCAGAGAATTTAAGACAACCACAACTTCCTGATAAAGGCCATAACAACAATAAACTCACATCTCGGTTTATGTCATTGTACGCTTGTATAGAATTTAAGCGAGCACAGTACTTGCTGCTTCCAGCAATATACACACAGCATTTGTGGGTTTTTCGATCAGAAGTAGAACTATAAGAACCCAGTGCATGCCGTAGATGAAATGTTGGTTCAGATGCATTAGCAAGTATTTGAGATAGCATTTGTTGGTTGCTCTGAGATATAACCTTTTCCGTTCCATTTTCTTCCACTTGTGGCATACCATTAAATAATACTTCTGATTTCTAACTCTCATTAAGAAAATTTGAACAAGGTCAGAATCCCTATAAGTTCAACAATACCCAACCTATCTCTTGAAAAAACATTAATAACTAACCAGTTGGCTCCGGACTAGATATGGCAATACGTCATGCTTTAAGCTCTGAAATGCACTTTTCTGATCTAGAACTTCTTGTAGAACTGATCTGCAAGAAAAGTTTGTTTCAGGATACAAAAATAAGTGATTCAAGACAAAAGAACAAAGAAGGAATTTAAAAAGAAAATGAATATACCTTTTGAACGCATACAAGTGGGCATCCATTAGATCAGCTCGTATTTCTATCTACATGAATGACAAATAACAATAAAGAGAAATAAGAAATAGCAAAAGTCTTGCTTTTAATTTCAAGTTAATCAGATGACCAATTCATATTTTCACAGAAGATGCTACTTCTATAAGATTGTCAGATAGAACAGTTTTCTAACTCTGGAAGCATGATAACCAATTTCCATTTCTACATAAATCACAAACAGAAAACAATTCCAATGATAAAGTTGGTCAATGTGCTGAACAGGAGATGCAATAATAGTAAACAGCAAATGAAAAGTAGAAAGTTTTGCTATAGAATAGACAGTTAAATCTCACACCATAAGAATGATAAACTTGCAATATTAGAGAGATTATAGGCAGGTGGAACCAACTAAGAAGGTCCAGACACGAGGAAAAGAAAAGTACCTGGCCAACTGCAGGGAGTATGCTCTTCTGAATTCGAAGATCCTTCTCAACTTCTGCTCCTGAAAAGTGTTGCAAGATTCCACATGAACACACACACAACAATACTATGCCATATATAAGTACAAGTTAGATAACTAACCAGTTGCTATGTGAACTAAAAACTGCTTTGTGGGATCCAGCCCTATCAAATCATAGCGGCCAGGTTTCTTTGTTTTGTCTTTCCCACCAGAAGATACTGACTCTGAAGGTCCACTAACAGGAGCAGAGCAGAGCATAGCAGTAACAACTGCATCATGTCGTCTATGAGTAGCTGCAACAGCACCAAGCGGCACATCCGTAACAAGATCACCACTGACAACCTGCAGAAAATCAACGCAGCCATGAAGAACAACATTATTTAGATCACAGAGTTCACAGGCAAGGGAGGGAGGGATATTCCACCAAAATGTCTTTAGCAGTTAGGTGATGAGAAATAGCTCTAATTGCACCTGCTGTACCCACATCCTCAGGAATTGCAGCAACCTGGACAATTGTTAAGCAAAAAAAATCATCACACATGTCTTTGCATTATCAATCTTTTAAGGAAAAACTAAATAAGACCATTTAGATCATTTTCTTAACAAGCAATCATAAAAGAAGAAAATGAAAAACAAAAACGAATCAAACTTCTTCCACAAGTTAAAATCAACTTGTGCACCTCAGCTTCTGAAGAAGTTAGATGAGAGATCCTCAATAAAAATTAAAGTGCATAGGTTAATTTGAACTTATTAAAGAAGTGTAAGACCCTGTTTAAATAAGCTTCTCAATAAGCACTAATAAGAGAATAGAATAAGAAGGTAAAACAAATTAAGGCAGCATCTCCCAGGAATCAAAACTGACTTATACTTAAGCTAATTTATGAAAACTCTTCCATTTCACTTCTTCAAATCAGACGATTTTAACTTGCACGAAAAATTAATTCATTTTATCTTTTGTTTTCTTCTAACGCGGGTGATCAATGAGAAGTTTCCCCAAGAAAGAGTCTACTCATGTTACTATTTAAAAGTTCATCCAAACAAAACGTAAGTAAGGCCAAGGTACCATTATCCTTACGGTCACTATCAAGATACATAGCGACAATGAATCATGTTTAGTAAATGAAAGGTAATACCAAAAAATCGATTACCTCAACATGGAGGCGATCAGCATAAGCCCCTGAAATCCAAGCCCCGACACGAAGAGCCGCTTCTTCGCCTTCAACTACCTACGGTTAAATTTCCTCACTAATTTCACTATTTACCCTTTCCAATAACACCTAAGATTGCGAGAAATGAAATTACCACAATGAGATCCTTGAGGTTGCTAAGCTCCAAGTACTCGAGAACGTAAGAGATAACGGGGCGATTCGCCACCGGAAGCAACGCGTTCGGAAGCTCCTGCAGACAGAAATAAGCGCTTCATATAACATAATAGCGTCGAAAATTGTATGTTAGAAGCATTTCCGTTGGGAACCTGAGAAACGAGGGGGAGGAGCTTCTTGGAGACGCCACCGCCGAGAACCACCACTTGAAAATCCATGGCCACAACAAAACGCAAAGCCAAACAGGGTTTTGGGGTTTTCGAGGGTTCTGTTTCAATTTCCCTAATCAAATCTCGGATTCTATAAACGCTTACTCATTCATTCATTCATTCCCAAAACCCAAACCCAAATCCAAACACGCCTTTAATCCACCTTCTGTTAATGTCAAATGCACCTTCCCTAATTGGTGCACCAAATTTGTTCCCTGCACACAACTTTTTTATTTTATTTTTATCCTTTTTCATGAAAAAACATCCTGGTTTAATTTTGGTTTAACTACATAATATATATTCAGATTTTTCTTTTGTCTATAATAAAAAATATGTCAGTCTTCTGTGAAAAAATATTTTGTATTTCATTTTATCATTACATTGATTCTGATAATTTAACATACAAAACCTATAATAAAAGTATTTTTGAGATCGTATAATAAAACCAAAATTTTCCAAAGACAAGATTAAAAATAAATGAAAAATCAAGGTCGATAATAATGAAAAAAATATTTAGACATGAAAACATGTTTAGTTAATTAATTTTTATGTAATGCTATTACATTTATTCGTTTGAGCTTTTATTAAATTCATTTTTAATCGATTAAAAGTTGTGGCAGATATAATTTTTAAGTTAGTGTGAGAGTTAATAAGTTATTTGTGATTTAGATAACATTGACAACTCAAAATATGGATGGATAAATTATTTTTATTTTTTATTTATTTTGAAATGTAAGTGTAATTATATATAAGAATGACTTGTTCTTACATTATATTATATAAAAATACATGTAAGAAAAATCATAAAATTATAATTTTGATGTTTTAGGTGGAAAATAATATTAAGTTCTTATTTATAATTTTTTTTTTTTAATTGAGACATTTACACTGGATTTTTTTTCTTTGCCGCTAATATCAACCAACATTTTGAATTAAATTTATAATGAAATATTTTAAAGGATATCTACTGTATTCCTCTTTTCGTTGAAGATGTTTTTATGTTAAATTAGGTTACTTTTTATTTATTTTAGGTATTCATTTAATTTATTTTGAATACTTTTGAATATTTTTGTAGTCAAATGTAAAATTTTGTGGCATCCTCTGTGATAAGATATAAACGAGACTTTTTACGTCTAACTTTTTTGTAGTTAGAGGTAAAAAAAATTTCTCTTATTTACATCTAAATATTTGTGACTAAAAGTAAAGAGTTTCATTTACGATTAACCACTAGTGTATGACGTAAAAGAGACTATTTTTATCTAATTACAAAGTGTCAAACATAAAAAAGTTTATCTTATTTACAAAAAAATGTCAGTGTTCTTTTTAATGTATGGTTATCCGTTATCAAAACGTAAATCATGTTACATAATTGACTCATTTTCCATTAATAATAGATTTTCTGGAAGACTCACTAAAAATGTTATATAAGATATGAATACACAACTTAAAATCTCTGGGGTCTACAATTACAGTCATGATCGATTACAATAACTTTAAGATGTCCATTGTATTTTTATACTAGACTTACAATAAAATCTCCATCAATTTTTAATCACATGAATGAATCTGTATGATTTAAACACTTTGTAATATAAATTTGTTACAATACTTGACATTCAAATCAAACAAAAGCATAGATTTGTATAGTATAGCAACTTCCTAAATTACATTACATAGACATTATTTATAATATTTTCATAATTATTTGTAATGCTTAATTATTACAAAGACTATATCATTTGGTTGGAGATGTATCTTGCTTAAGTGAAAATTAATATATTGAATGAAAATTGGTTAAAAACTATCACGAGTTTCCAATCTCATTTTCGCTTGAATATAATTATTCTGAAAAATAAAAATGTGACTTTTGCATTTTTTTTTTTGAGTGAGAGAGAAAATCTCGTTCAAGAAAAACAGAAGATAAAATGACAATCTAACAATAATTTAAAACATTCTCTCAAAACATATAATTATCACTTTTAGCACATCATTAATTTTGAACAAGTTTAAACTATAAAGATTAATAATTCATGCACAAATTTTATATACAAATCACTTTTAAATTAGGGATTAGTGGTTGATAAAATTACAAGAGAAAAAAAAAAGACTAAATTACAAAATTATATAGAAAAAAAAGTTTAGATTTGTTGAATGAGAGGAAGAAGGAGTTTTCAAAAGGTTTTCTTTTAAAAAGAAAAAAAATGAAAAATGTTATAATATAAGACAAATGTTCTCCATCCACTAAAAGAATGAAACTTAACAAATATTCCAACACACTAAAAGGGTAAAACTTAATTTAGTATATATAAATATTACCATATAAAACTATTATCAAACAAATTAAATCTTCAAAAATCTAAATTTAATTATCACTTATACTTTGCAATGTTTATAGTAATAAAAAAAAGATATCCATACATTGTATGGAATCTAGGAAAAATTTAGATTATGAAAAACAGTACTTTTTTTCACTTATACAAAGATAAATTACAATTTTGTTGGGCCTTTTCATACAAACACATTGTCTTGTTTATAGTAAAAAAAACAATATACAGTCTAAATTTTTCAAATTTATTTGCTCGCCCTTGATATTTAAAATAGGGTGAACTTAATGGCATTTCTAATTATAAGTAGTAGAGGTTGATTTTTATATAATGTATTTTGTCAAGCAATATGGAAATGTTTTAAAAATGACCTAATACTGTACGTAAATGGTAAAAGTCAATGTTAAAGTAAGAAATCACTGTCATAAAATTATATTGATGACTGTAATTTTTCTGGTTATGTTGAAGTTGAGTGAGAAAAATTTCTGGTAACATTAAGGTTTAAATAGCTTTTAGGGTATGATAAGTTGAAACCTCATTATCACCATTGAAAAAGGGGAAAAATTTCAAGAACGAAGCACTCTTTTAACATACTCAACCTATATTAGTTGCATAATTTTTCTACCCATGAATTTTGTGAAAGAAGCATAATTTGAAAGAAGTAGAAGGACTATCAAATAAAAAGTAATATACATGTGATATTTGTATGGTAAACAAAAAACTAATAACAAATTTGGTATAATTATATTACACATCGCTCCCTCACTATATTTCAACACAGCACCCTGATTGAACAAGCCCAGAAAAACCCTCAGCAACACTTATATTTTTGAATTTACGATTCTGCCCCTCCTCCATGTCCACCAAATAGAACCCGTGAGCTGCCCCTTCGTATTCGGATCCACTCAACACAACGCTCGACCCGATCGCAACCCCACAAACCCCGACCTTAAGACCCGGATCCAAACCTCTAAAATTCACCAGTTTCCCATCTTTCCCAACGCCAACACAAGACCTGGGACACCGACCCTCTTCCCAAACCCCGTTAACCTCCCTCCACTGACCCGACCCAAGATCCAGCACCTCCACCGACCCGTCAAACATCCCCTGCCTCTCCGTACCATATCCACTCACAACCCAAAACTCATCCCCCACCACCACCCCCTCGCACTCGTCCCTCTCACGGCCCATCGGACCCACCCCGACCCACTCGTCGCGCCTCGGGTCATAAGCCCACGCAGACCTCAGCGCGTTCTTATTCTCGTCATGCCCGCCCGCCACATAAACCCGACCCCTCCCCGACCCGATCGCGAAAAACGACCGCTTCTCCGGCATGTCCTTCCCCCGCCGCCACTCGCTCGTTCGAAAGTCGTAAACAAACACCGCCGTCAAGGGCTCGTAACTCGCCGGGTCCCACCCTCCCATGAGCACGAGGCTCTCATCGCAGCTCGCCAGCTGGCAGAACAGCGGCAACCCGTTCGGGTATTCCGGAACCGGTTCGACCCGGTCCCACGCCATGCTCTGGGGGTCGAACAAACTAATCCCGTAAGACGGTGGCAGTGAGCCGGTGAGTTTGTCGTGGTGCGGTTGGTCCTGACGCGCCTGAAGGAGGCACGTGACTCTTCGCGTGCGGCCGGTTTTCTTGCGATGGGTGTAGAATTGGTCGCTCTGGAGGAGGTGGTGCCATTGTCTGCAGACTCGGAGTGCGACTCGGTGCGCTGAGTGGGGCAAACGAGTTAGGCACTCGAGTCCAAGGTCTGTGGGTAACCCTGGTATCAGGTCGTTGAAGTGGATGAAGATGGAGAAATCCATATTCTAAGTGTGTTAGTGTTTCATGATGACGCGGCGGTTGAAGCATTTATAGAGATAGAAGCCGTTAGATAAGTCATCATAATCCAGTACAGTACTTCCCTCCCAGATATTTTTTATCACCTTAAAACCTAACTACATTTCTTAAATATTTTCACTTTATCATCTCTGTAATAAACGATTCATCTTAAATTTCACAAAAAAAAAAAAAACAATTTTCGAATTAACATAAAATTAGCATAAGAGTCATGCGTGTAATTTCAGATAATTTATATTTTTAGTATATCAACTCTTAAAATTTTTACTTGAAGTATAATTATAATCACGAAGAAATTGACACCTTATATCTCAATAGTTACGTGTTGTTCTATAGAATGTGTCTGTATGAAATGAGAAA
>Ga0214543_1009342_pt1 | contig 15326 bp, 3 predicted proteins | sample CNSS2metaG_FD_160094 | JGI IMG/M metagenome (GOLD analysis project Ga0214543, IMG submission 160094) | Root nodule microbial communities from cowpea collected in UCLA plant growth center, Los Angeles, California, USA - CNSS2 | ecosystem: Host-associated > Plants > Roots > Nodule | place: USA... | reverse complement strand
GACTATTAAATGGGATGTTACATTAAACACTTAAGTAAATAAGTAACCTTATATATATATATATATATATATATATATATATATATATATATATATATATATATATATATATTTATATTTATTTATTCATCCTCATCTCATCAAATCAAACAACAGTACAACTTAAATATGGATAAAATGAATTTCTATAAGTAATTGATAAATATAATTTTTATATGTATTATCTTCATATTTTAGTTCTTAATTCCTTATTACTAGTTTCAATGTTACTAGAAGGTTATTTATAGGTGCCACCACGAATCAAATAATCAATTGTCAAATCTATTATTTATAATTTTGTTTTAAAATGTAATAGAATAAATTTATATATAAATAATTGAAACTCAAATGAACTTTATAGTAAAAATATATATATTTTTCTTCTAAACTTATTTTATCTCCACTAATTTGTTTTACTTACTTTTCTTTCATTTTCTGAACTTGCGTTGGTAAATATTGCGTAGCACCATCATTGATAAACTTTAACCCATTCATATTCTTTGCATGATTCTGATCCATCATGTCATGAGAAACATGCTATAGAAAAGTACATAATGTAATGATATAAATCACACAAAAAATAAATAACCATGAAGCATGTTGAATGCATGTGACTAGTGCCATATTCATGGAAACATTGGGAATGAACAATTTTCTAAATCATGAAATTGAAATTTTAATGTCTTTTGTGTTTGTAGGTTGATTGAAGGATGATAGCTGCACAAAATATTAACCACTATTTAGTTACATAAAGGTATGCAACTTATTTAATATAATTTTTTTACTACATAAACTATGTTAAATGTTTCTTGTTGTACACATGATGCTTTATTTTTGTATTTGAGAAAATTATAATAAATGTGATACTTATTATTTTTTAAAGTTATATCACATTGAATCATTGATGAATTAAATTTTGTCTGGTACATCGACATTCTTTAATAACTGAATTGATTGAAATAATTTTTGGTTTTAGAATTTGATTAGGTTTTAGTTCAATTATTTTGATATGTACTAACACTTCTTAGAATTTGGGTTATATAAATTGATAACTATATATAATGTTGTTAAAAGTTTTGTAGTGAAGTTAAAAGATAAGTTTATACTATATCCTAAATATAAATCAAACTGAAAAAAAAATATATGGATATATAGTATTAAATATTTGTCATAATTAGGTGTGAAAATATAGACTAATTCATGTGACATCTGAAAACTAATATTTAATTCATCTTAAACTATAAAATATAAGCAAAGTCTATGTCAAATTCAAGGTGGAAATTTTTATATAAAAAATTGTGTGATTATTGTTAAGATTTTTTTTTTCAAAATTATGATATATTTTGCTTAATTTGATTTTTTTTCTTTAAAAATGCTTATTTAAAAAACATGGAATAACAAAATATAACTTTTTTTAAATAATATTTTTCTTTATCTAATTCAAAATGAAAGAAACACAATAATCTTGAAAATCAGCTTACAACTCTTATTTTCAACTTGATTTTTTCGCTCTTCTATTAAATGCTATGAATTTACCTTGTTTGGACGAAGCATTTCAACAATGTTAAGAAATTGAAATGCATTGTATTTGAATTACTTGCAATTAAATTTCTTTCATTTTCTAAATAACTTGTTTGGATAAAGAAATAAAAATACCTTACATTTCAATTTCTTGTTTGGATAAAATAATTGAATTTCTTTTGAGATAAAATTTCATTTTATCAATATTTATTTTAGGCTTAATTATGTTTTGAGTTCATGATAAATTTGGAAACGGTCAGGCTTGTCGAGTCAACGGGGTGGTTTGGTTGTTGGGCCTACCCGACACGTTTGGGTCGTTAGGCCCGCTCGACACCTCTAGGTCGTTTGGCCCGCCAAACTCGTGTGGGTCGCCAAACTCGGCCTTCTGCTTGGGCCACCGGACCCGCTGATTTGTCTTGGTTGTCAAATCGATTAAGCCCATCTTTGTCTTCGAGCCCACCCTGCTCGTTTGGGTTGTCAATCTTGTTTGGATAGTCGGGTACGCCCGACCTATTTATGTCGTAGGGTCAGTCCAATCCGTTTTGGCCGTTGGGCTAGCCCAACAAATCTTGGTCGTTGAGCCTACTTGGGCGATGTGGGTTGTCGGGCTTGACCAACCTGTTTGAGTTGTCAAGCCTGCCCGACCCATATGTGTCATCAAGTCACCCCGTCCGTTTGGGTTTTCGGGCCCGCCCGACTCGTCTGGGTCGTCAGGTTCGCCTGACCGTTTGAGTCGTTGGGCCACTCGACTCGTCTGGGTCGTCAGGTCCGCCTGACCTGTTTGGGTCATCGAGACCGCCTAAACCGTCTAGGTCGTCGGGCCCACCTGACCCGTCTAGGTTGTCAGGCCCACCTGACCCGTCTAGGTTGTTGGGCCCGTCTGACTCGACTAGTTCGTCGGGCCTGCCTAACCTCGTTTGGGTCGTCTGAGCCGCCTGACCCGCCTAAGTCGTCAAGGCCGCCTAAACGAGTATAAGTCAAAATAGTTAGCCAACAATTAAGACTTCAAGTATTACCACTTTATCTAAAATGGTCTCCTTCAACTATTTTAGGTTATATAAGTTACACTTTTTTGCGACAATCGTTGCCCACCATTATGAATGAAACAACCAAGCAAAGAGTAAGGCAATTCGTTGTCTCAACGTTCATAAATCAATCCTTTTTTACAATCACCCTTTTTCATTGTATAAAAACCACAAAACAAACTAACCCAAAAAAGAATTTGTTTAATTTATCTAGCCAATCTTAGACAAAAAAGGCATAAATATATCTGTGTATAAGTCAAAAGGTTGTTCCATATCGGACCCGCTAATCTATCTTGGTTGTCAGATCGATTAAGCCCATCTCTGTCTTCGAGCCCACCCTACTCGGCTGGGTTGTCAATCCTGTTTGGATAGTTGAGTACGCCCGACCTATTTATGTCGTAGGGTCAGTTCGGTCCGTTTGGGCCGTTGGACCGTTGGGCTAGCTCAACAAATCTTGGCCGTTGAGCCTACCTGGGCGGTGTGGGTTGTCGGGCTTGACCGACCTGTTTGAGTTGTCAAGCCTGCCCGACCCATATGTGTCATCAAGTCACCCTGTCTGTTTGGGTTGTCGGGTCCGTCCGACTCGTTTGGGTCATCAGGTTCGCCTAACCTATTTGGGTCATCGAGACCGCCTAAACCGTCTAGGTTGTCGGGCCCACCTGACCCGTCTAGGTTGTCAGGCCCACCTGACCCGTCTAGGTTGTTGGGCCCGTCTGACCCGACTAGTTTGTCGGGCCTGCCTAACCTCGTTTGGGTCGTCTGAGCCGCCTGACCCGCCTAAGTCGTCAAGGCCGCCTAGACGGGTATAAGTCAAAATAGTTAGCCAACAATTAAGACTTCAAGTATTACCACTTTATCTAAAATGGTCTCCTTTAACTATTTTAGGTTATATAAGTTACACTTTTTTGCGACAATCGTTGCCCACCATTATGAATGAAACAACCAAGCAAAGAGTAAGGCAATTCGTTGTCTCAACGTTCATAAATCAATCCTTTTTTACAATCACCCTTTTTCATTGTATAAAAACCACAAAACAAACTAACCCAAAAAAGAATTTGTTTAATTTATCTAGCCAATTTTAGACAAAAAAGGTGTAAATATATGTGTGTATAAGTCAAAAGGTTGTTCCATACTTATAATAGAACACTGTGAGTGATCTGATAACAGTACTAGGACGTAACTCAATCTCAAAAGTTAGTTCGTGAGGTGAAATTTGTCCATTACATAAACTAATTTGGTTGTCTCAATATCACTATCACGGGTAAACAATCTCCATTAGAAGGCAACAAATTGCAAGTGAGAACAAAAATGCCCTTTCATCCAGATAAAATACAGATGGAGGATGTTACCACATACATAAGTAACCATTGCCAAATTGCTCATATAAATACCAAGAACTTGACAATAACTGAGTTGGACAAGAAGCAACAGGATGAAAAACTTAGTAAACTTGACGAATTGATGTTGGTTTGTAGAGGTGAGTGGGTCTTTCAGATGCTGAGCCACAGTTCATAAAGATTTGAGTACCCTCAAGATAAATCTCTTCTCGTTCAGTATTAACAAAGATTTGAGTATCCATTAAATATTAACAAAGTCGTCAATCCCTTCAATGACTGATATAACACTGTTTAATGACTGATATAACACTGTTTGGTCAAAATTTATAGCAATAACCAAATTGAATCATTTTTTAAAAAATCAATACCAAATTGAGACAAATAAAAAATTAGAAGACCAATTTAACACTACTTCACAAAAAAGTGACTAAAAAAGTAATTTAAAAAAAAAAAAACTCAAAATTTTTAAATTTATAAAGTTACACGTTAAAGTCTTAGAAATACTCTATCATACTTCCACCGACCTAAAAATAATCTAAAATATTCATAACAAATTTTGCTTATCCATGTAAATCAAACATATTATCCATATAATTATATTTGTTTTATTTTTCTTTTATCGTGTTTAGACTTAACCATGATTTTTGTCTTCGATTCTCCCTTTTATATTTGAAATCAAATTATGAATTCTGACATGACATTGAACATTTATGATTAAAACGCTAACAAACCTGTTGTTGACATCAATCATACTAATTGCCTTAAGGAGTAGGAATGAAAGTAGGTAAAGAAAAACATCTTCCTAATCACATTTACACAAAACAGTGAGATAAGAAATACATAAAAAGATAAGATAAAACTGGAGTATAACGCGAAATATGAGATATGAAAAATAATAACATATCTTATACGTGTTCATGTGTGAAAATATTTGATAATTTTGAAGATGATTTGAATGAGAGGGAGAGGGAGTCCATGGATTGAAAGAATTTGATGATTAAATTTTTGTGTATTTTTAAGAATTTTGGAGGTGAAATTGAAAGAATTTAAGATAAAAGTAAGTAGATTTTAAATTTTTTAAGAGTTTTGAAGATGAAATAGAGAGAATTTAAGATAAAAGTAAGTAAATTTTAAAACGAAGTTTTGAAAATTTATGAAAGATTTGAAGATATAATAAAATAAAAAAAATTAAAATGTAAGATTACTTTTTACTTTTTATAATTATTACTGTTGTTATTAGTATTAATATTTATTTTTATTGTTATTATTCTTTATTATTTATTACTATTGATATTTATTGTTGTTTTAATTAAAATTTTTCTATCCAACAATCTTAATAGAAAAACAGTTATTGAGATTATGATTCTTTAAGTAATATGATTTGTTTTTAAAAAGATCAGTGTATATTGTTTCCATGCCTCTGCCAAAATGTTAATTATAATTATTTTTCTTTGTACAATCCGTGCATTATTAATGCAACACAAAAAAACAAGGTTAAAAATAATTTCATTAATCAAAATCGGTTCCAGCAATAAGAGAACCTATTCTCATACATGTGAAATCGATTACTTTTTCCTTTGTTTTGTTATATAATCGATCCAACCACAACATAATCGATTCTCACCGTAATAACCTGAACCATGCATTATCCAACCACATTCTTCAATTACCACGGAAGTTTATAACACCTCCTATAATAGTGCATGCATATGAAAATGCCGTGATTTAAACAAAAGTATTATTATCAAAACTCATGTATCACTTTCAAATATTATTGAGAAAAAATAAATTTCCTTGACTTCCAATCGTAAATATTTACAAATTTTAACGAATTTATATATTTTGGTGAAATAAAATACAATAACATGATAATACAAATGCAAGAATAGTTAAATTTGACATGAGTAGAAATATAATATCTCATTTCAAAATAATATAATAAAACAATGTAATTTCTCAATTCCAGCCACATTTTGTATTCACAAAGTTAAAATAAATATGGAAAACTAAAAACTCATACATTATAAATACACATACTCAATCGTTAATATAATATAGTCATACATTAATAATAATTAATCAACCAGTTAAAGAAGTAATGTATACTTTTATTTTTTTCTTAATCTTAACTGTTTAAATACGATTTTATTGTCCGTATTATATTTTATATGTAATAAAATATTGAGAAGTTAGAAGGCTTTATAATAATAGTAATAATAATTCAAAATTGTTTCATTACCTCTAAGTTACCTACAATACAGTCGAAGCTACGCAATCTGTAACACTGCTCACACATTGCCAAATCCCATGAAAATGGCCACCACCATCAGGTCCGTTTTCTAATACTGGATTTCTTTTTTCTTTCTTTCTCTTTCATCGTTGAAAGATGATTATTGGCTCCACGGTCATGGATAGCTCTTTAATCCAAAGATCAAGTAGAAAAGAGGGGCGTTTCTTTGAATCGATCTTTGAGATATGAGAACATGACAACTAATTAAGATGTGGCATGAATCTAGATATGGACAAAATTGAGGAAATACTTTATGTAATTTAATGTGTCTGTGTACATCTTATAAACCTAGGTTTTTATAACGTTTTGTTTTGTTGTTTAACGGTTTTCTTGACTATACAATTTATTGATGGACGGTTGAAAACCATTTATTTATATGGGTTATCTTGGATTATCTTCATAATATTTCATACATTTATATTCATTTTTGCACTTTATTTCCTTTAGGAATTCAATTTGACAAGAATAGTCCGTTTTTCGTTTTTCAGTTTATCAAAATTAGATGGATAACAATAATTGGAGACCTAATCAAGGTACTGAAGCCAATATGGATATCAGTGATTGGAGAGGTGGCATGCAGCAAGAGTCACGCCAAAGAATTGTCAACAGAATGTAAGATTTAGTCGTAATATTGTCGCACTGATTTTTACTTTTGTTCATAATTCCATAGATCGCCAACATTTTCGTGTGGACTCTGGTCTTCCTTTCAAGTGATAAATGGATGTATATGAAAGAGCATCAATAACAGCGTCATATTGTGTAATTGTAATCCTCTGATGCAAAAAGATATGAAATATGTGCTCAAATGTCTGGCGATTAGGTTAACAAAATAATTAAATGGGTTCATTTTTCCTTCAAACGAATATTTAATAAAATATTTCTTTTATTATTGGTTTTAATGTCATAATTAAAGTGTAGGGATGAGGTTTAGCATGTCACCGTTGCACATGCTCATTGATGTGTTAGTGGGACAATTTTGTTAAAATCATTTGTGCCTTGTAAGATCGTATCATTTTACATGTCAAAGGTCCTGCGCAAGCTGAACTTATTGCTGAACTTATTGAGGGTAGGATCACTCTGGTGATGTGATTTACGAGGTTGAAATTATTAACTTTTATGAATTATTTTGAATTATTTCTATCATGTTACAAATTTTATTTCTCTCTCTAGTTGTCTATACATTTATGATTATGAATTTTCAATTTAAGTTTTTTTAATGATGTGAGTTTTTTTTTCTTTATCTATGTTCTTTTTATGCATATGTGTTATTTATAATTATTATTAGGTTGAAATTTAAGATCTTATGATTCGAGTTTCTAGCTTTCCACTCCCTCTTGATTCTAGGTAGTAACTAGAGTTTAACAACTTTGGAGTAGTCATACTTTGGTGTTGACCATGATATCACCGAAAAATACAAAGTTTTTTCAATTTTTGGTGTTATTGCACAATGTGTTGGAATGAACTTTTGCTATTGTGGGTGCATATTTAGATATCTCAAAGGAGGGGAGCTGAGTTTATTTTTTCTATTTGCTGTTATTATTTTTCATGCACTATCATTACTCTCATTTGGTGTGTTTGGTTGGAGGTTACTGCCATTATTTTCACAGAGGAACATGTTTTTCTTTGCATACTAGATTTAGGATTGTGTATTTTGCTCTTAAATAGCTTATACATATTTTCTCTTCAAAGAGAATATATGGCTGATGGATATTTAGTGGAAAACTATAGTACTATTAGTAGAATTTTGTTCTCTTATGTTTTTGATAGAGTTCATATATGCAAAGGAAACTTAAATGCATACGAAACAAGACAACAATTGGAGTTGAATCTTATGGTTGCGTTAAAACTTGAAATCATTTCTTGAGAGGCTTGAATCAATGACTCTAATCACAAGATCAATATAGAACAGGAACAAGTGTAGGATCTAGAATTCTATACTAGAACAATGTAGAATTCAAGCTAGCCAAATAAAATCATTAACAAGAACATAACTATTGATAGAAATGGATTAGGATAGAGTTGAACTAAAAATTATAGAGCATACGGACATGAACACAAATTAATGGAGAAAAGGTGGAGGAGGAGAATACTTAAATGGTGGAAGAAACTGGTGTGCTACTTGAATTTGAAGTTCCATCTTCATCTTCATGGTAAGCAACAAGGAAGAGTAATCACTTGGACTACTAAAAAACAAGATAAAACTCATGGTTGAGAACTACTCTCACAACTGCTTCAAACTCTCAATTTTTCATATATTTCAGAAGTTATTTTCGAAAGAAAGGCATTGCTATACTTAACCACTCATGCTAGTCTTGGCTGAGAATATTACAGGAAAAAGAGAGGGAAATTCGAAAATTTAAATTTAAATCTATTGCTTGCACTCCATTTCTGATATCCATTCTACTATATTTGTTTTTTGTTTTGAATATGTGTATGATTTCAGTAAGGTATTTTTTACATTAATGAGCTTATAACATTATGGGATTGTTTATTGACCATAAGTTTTCTATAATTTGTATTATTTAGTTATTGAATCTCTTTTCTTCATCGTCTATAGAATGGACACGTTAAAAAGACATCTTCCTATTTCTGGTCAAGAGGGATTGCATGAACTTCAGAAGATTGCTCAAAGGTTTGAAGAGAAGATTTTTAGTGCTGCAACAAGCCAGGTACGTATTTGATTATAGATTTATCAATTTGGGATTATGTTTACAATTACATTCAATATGAAAGATTGATGGTTTAATGGGATATTCCCTTATTTCAGTCTGATTATCTACGAAAAATATCATTGAAGATGCTTACAATGGAGACTAAATCCCAGGGCAACATGGCCAACGCTCCAAATCAAGGTGGTCCAAGTAATAAACCTCCCAATCCAGGTTAGCTTTTTATGACTTTGGCATAGTGCTATATTCACATTCTAACGTGATTTGACTTGGAGTTGTCTCAAGTTCAACTTAAGTTGTTGGGACTGTCTTGTGTCCTATTGGTGCGAAGTATCGTTAACATTTGATTTTTGTCTGTTGGTGTTACATATGATTCTGGTAGTTGTTTTTGAAACACTGTTCCTTTTAAACTTTTCCATTGATATCAACCTTTTAAATTTATCTATTAAGAACATTGCAATGTCTCTGTCTAAATCCGTTGTTGACTTGCAATTTTGGTTTCCTTTGCCATTCCTGCTTTTTGCCATGCCGATTTTCGTATCTAAAGTGAAATTTATTTTTAAATGTTTGGTTTGAATTTGAACACCAAATACATGTGTCTTCTTTTTATTGGATTAGATTGTATGTAGATTTGAACTAAGTGATTGATTGCCAAAAGGTAAAGGATGCGATTGTTGTATCCTACATCAGGAATCTTTTGTTAATCTTGAGTTTAAGCCTTCGACCAAAAAGGGCGCATTGAAATTACAAACCTAGGTGTTGGTTGGGTAACCGTTTGACCAAAATTGATAGGGCAAGGAAGGTGAGCCTAGACACTCACAGTAAGCACAAGGTTTAGAGAGTGCATGAAAGGAGAAAAAAAGATGTGAAGAGTAGTGTTGTGGTGGCAAAAGATGTAACCAAATCAATTAAGGAATGAGAGGGATAGGGAGAATATAAGGGAGTAAAATAAGAGGTAGTGGGGAGAGAAAAAATCTGGTTAGGAGTGAGAATGTTGTTTCCTTGAAAGAGCTTGCTCTGTGTCAATAGGATTGTTAACCCTAATGTATTTCTGATCCATTTTTGAATAATAATATTTGCTTTATTTCATCCATTTTTATTGTTGGATCCCTAACAAAAATCAATCTAATTGTGAATGGACAATACAAATTACACAAAAAGGAAAAATGTGATGAAATGCTTAATTTTTGAAAGTTCAAAAAGCTTGAACCACATTGTTAACTTTTTATTCCCTCTGAAGGCCAACTTGTATCCATTATTAAGGTAGTTTGGCTTGTTCATACAGTTGCTTTCTTTTATTTGGACCTTTCTTGCTTGCTTAATAGCTTTTTGGTAACTTCAACTTCTTGTTAGGTTGCAAAATTCCAATTGTGTGTTGTTAACATTTTGGATCTTGATGTTATATCTTAAGCTTTTTGTGGGTTTGTCTGTCTTAGCCAATCACTGTTTATTTAATAGGGCTTGTAATTCCATCTCAACTTCACAATCCTGGGCAGCAACATTCTATTCCTATGCCCAATCAATCCCAGGCACGCCAACAACTTATGCAAAATAATATTGTCGCACTGATTTTTACTTTTGTTCATAATTCCATACCATAGATTGTTCCATAGATCGCCCCATTCAACCAGCCAAGACACTGAAAACACAACAAACCAATGAATCATAGTAAAATTGAAATTGAAATGATTGAACCAAATTGAATTATAGTCATCTAGTTAAAACTAAATTTTCTCTTAATTGTTTTTGAATTATTATATGAATTGTTTGAACTATTACCAATGGACATAAGATTATGAAATTGAAGTAGTTTTACTTCAAGAAATAAAGAGTTTTTCTTTTATGTACCTTGTTACCAACCACAAAAGGCCGGATCTCATTGGCTTTGTTTTAGATAAATATTCTCCTCCATATTTTTTTTCTGACTCCTATTTTTCTTACATTTATGTAGATTTGATTCTAGGATGTTTAACTACTTGTGTTCTCTGTAAAATAAATCAAATCATGCATTTGTATTCAATGTAAAAGATAGAATTTTGGCACAATGCACACTTTAAACATAAAACGGAATAGATAAATTCTGATGTGATTTTATATGAAAAAAGAACTAATCTTAAGTAGTTATTGATGGCACAAAAGTTCACGATAAGTAAAGCAACACAGGTTCTTATTCAGTAGTATGTAAGCTAAACACCAAGGGAGACCTTACAGCTATAGTTATCGCTAGATTAGATAAAAAACACTTTGTTGTCTAATAAGAACCTGTGATCAGATAAAACAACTATAGTTATTAGCTAAAGACCACAAAGTGTTTTATCTGATCTAGCGATAACTATAGCTGTAAGGTCTCCTTTGGTGTTTAGCTTAGATACTACTGAATAAGAACCTGTGTTGCTTTACTTATCGTGAACTTTTATGCCATAAATAACTACTTAAGATTAGTTCTTTTTTCATATAAAATCACATCAGAATTTATCTATTCCGTTTTATGTTTAAAGTGTGCATTGTGCCAAAGTTCTATCTTTTACATTGAATACAAATGCATGATTTGATTTATTTTACCGAGAACACAAGTAGTTAGACATCCTAGAATCAAATCTGCATAAATGTAAGAAAAATAGGAGCTAGAAAAAAAATATGGAGGAGAATATTTATCTAAAACAAAGCCAATGAGATCCGGCCTTTTGTGGTTGGTAACAAGGTACATAAAAGAAAAACTCTTTATTTCTTGAAGTAAAACTACTTCAATTTCATAATCTTATGTCCATTGGTAATAGTTCAAACAATTCATATAGTAATTCAAAAACAATTCAAAGAAAATTTAGTTTTAACTAGATGACTATAATTCAATTTTGTTCAATCATTTTAGTTTCAATTTTACTATGATTCATTGGTTTGTTGTGTACCAATCTTACCCGAGAAACATCTACTACTAATAGAGCACCCCACACCAACCTAATACTTTAGGTACCAATCTTTTCATAACCTTACATTTCTACTCAACACATTCCTAACCTAACAACTACTATGCCTGCAAAGAATCTCAATTAAAAGTAACCAGTATCATGTTAGTCAATGTGTAAAACAAAATCCTTGAGTGTAAGCTCATTGACACTAGCATTTCACATAATCAAGCTTTAACACAAATTGCTTTAGTCAATTTTTGAAAATTAGTTGCCACACTCCAGCATATTTTTCTTCAAAAATTAAACCAAAAACACAAATGACCTAAAATCAAATAAAATCAAAGCAAAAGTGAAAACATAAACCAAATGAAATCAAAACAAAAACGAAAAAAAAAGATCCCATTGATTTCGTGACTTTGTTCTCCTTTCCCACCCTTTTCATTTTTATATTATCTCTGTTTTTATCTTTTTCAGGCTCTTGTATCTGGATGTTCTGCAGGAGGTTTAGATACTATTATACATTGTGATGAATTTCGTGAATTGTTTGTTAGAACCACAAGAGTAAAATAGTAGATTCTGCAGAACTATGAGGAGAAAAATGTTGTAAACAAACTCTGCAGTGAGGCATTGGTGCTTTCTCTTTTACGATATCCTCCCTTTATTGACACAAACTGCAATCTTTTATTTGCAGTTCATTGGAGGATGTGCAAGAGATGTGGCAACATGAGGCGATTGGCTTGCTCCACCTGCAAAGGAACCAAGTCTATTAGAGAAGGGGGATTACTTGGTATGAAGCTTGTTAAGGATTTATTTGAAACACTTGATCACACTGAATCACAGGTGAAGTAGATAGCATGTGTAAATGTGAAGACAAAGGTTATTTTTCATATCCTGATTGTTCTGATCTATAATCACTGTGGTTTATCTTCTCTGCCTCCAATTATAACAATGCGACTTATGCTTATAACTCTTCATACGTGCATTTGTTTGGTGTGTAGACGACAATAACAAATAGTGAAATGATAATGTGGGAGCAATAATTCTTTATTAATAAAACTTGAATAACAGGGTTAGAAAATTTCGACAAAGTATTTTTAATAGTATGAATTTTGAGCTCTTCTCCATTTGTCAATTTAGAGCTCTGATTTTGTGGAAAAAGCTGTGGACCTAGCAGCCAGAGAATTAATAGCATTCAAATTCATTGATTTTAGTTTTATTATATTAATTATATTAATACTATAACACTTTTTCTTTTATATAATTTCTTTGTCTTGTGAAACTGGTCCATAATAGAACAAAATCTGTTAATAGTTAATTGAATGTTTTTCATATTGATGTTTGAATCTAAATGATGAGAAACATTCATAAACTATTGGACTTCTTTGAGTTATTCAGACCACTCTAACTGCATTCCTATTCAATGACAATTATTTGTTGCGGCTGAATTATTTCTTCCTATACTTTTCTGAGAATTTTTTTTTTACTCGTGTTTGCAGCCATTGGCAAGTGCATTGGACTTGCTAAACATAGAGATGATCGTTGGGAATTGGCAATTGCTCCAGGTGTCTCACCATCATCAAGATATCAGCATGCAGCGGTTTGATTCAATCTATATTATTTTATTCTCATTTTTCTTCAGTGGCTGCATCACAGAGTTGTGCGTAATATATTTTCATTAATAGTGAAAAGTATTCTGCATACAAGTTTACTTCAAATATATAGGCACATTTTTTGTTGTGTTCAATTTTCTCCAGGTGGTTGTTGCTGCAGAGACTAGTGATGCATTAGGTGAATTTGGTCAATTCACAATTATATAATGTCGTTTTCTATATTTTATTTCATTTTATTTTTGTATTTAAATTACTCCAGATTACTAGATTGTTTGTTTTAATGGAAATAAACAAGGAAATTGTTGTGTCAATGTGAGTTTACTGTGACAAATGGAACATAAAAGGAAGGGAAATAATATAAAACTATTTTTAATACTGAAAGATTTCTTGCAATGATTGATTGATTAATTTTAAAGGGGGCTGCACTAGAATCAAATCAATTGCACAACTAGTGTGATTCGAATCTAGGAAAATTTTCTTGGCTAGTACATGAGCACTAATTGTAGTTCGCCTAGAGCTTGGAATTGTATTTTCATGGACACAAGTTTATAAATACAGGAGTTAGATTATTTATAGAACAATATTTAATCTCATTTTCAGCACAAGTAAATGTGGCTCCTCAACACTGCTAAAATGGTACTTATAACCATTGTTTTTATTGATTATCTTATTGCTTGTTATGGTTGACACGGTGTTTTGAACTATGTGGTTGGATTTCTTTGTTACAATCTTGTTGCAGAATTTTGATGAGGTCTAGGCTACTTACGGTCTTTTTGTTGTTGTAGAATTTTGATGATGTCTTGATTCCTGAAGACCATGTAAGTAGGAGCTATAATGACACTTACTATGTAGACCCTCAGACTGTTTTAAGATGCCACACAAGTGCTCATCAGGCAGAATTAATTGAGAAGTGGTCACACTCATTTCCTTGTTACAGGAGATGTTTATCGTAGGGATTCAATTATTTGCAGCAACAGACTTAAAGAAATGCCTTGAGGGTCTAGCAAGTCATTTATTTGGTATTTTGAAATGGCCGGTAGACATACTTCATTATTAGTTGCTGCATTTTAATATTAATGAGGCTTTGTAAGATGAATTAGTTGAAGCGAAGAAACTAATCAATTTAAATCTTGTAGATACTTCATCTTTACTGCACATGTCAATGCATGCATTTTGTATTGTTCAAAAACACTCTTCAAAATATTATTTAGTGTGGATATTTGCTTTATGACTTTTGACTAGTGGTGATGGAAGTTCTGGAAATATCCACTTCGAGGGTAAGGTTGTATACGTTTGACCTCTCTAGACCTGACACTGATAGGAGTTCTGAGCTTCCCTTTATGTTTTAACCTGTTCCAAAATTTATTAAAAATTGTAGGATAATATAAAAAAAAATACATGTGCATAATTTATAGTCTTCCCTAGTGCAGTTTTTGGATACAAAGGACAGGGGAAGAGGGATTCTAAAGGAAAGCATGAGTGTGTTAATGAAGAAATTTACCAGTATATACTTAGAAGAGTCAAATCAAGCTATTAGTTTAAGAGTAATTTGTTCTAATTAGTCAAAGGAAGAAACCATGTGTTGTGACCACACAAATTCATGATGTAGTCATCTTGAGATTCACAATGTTATTTGTTTAGTTCTTTTTGTAATATCGTCTCTAATGTATTGCTTGCTTTTTTATTTTTTTATACAGTTTTCCAAGGGTCAATTGGGAGTCAAATTTAAGCCATTTTCAAAGGTAACGGCTACATGTCTAAATGGCTGCCTATACTTGGTTCATTTGTAATAACTTTTTTCTGAGTATGTTCACGTCTAGGAATATCTCTTATTCTTAGTCCTTAATGTGTCCTGCAATTGAAACTAGAAAGCTAGATGAGAAATATTCATGTGATTGAAAGTTAAGATGGTCTACAGTTAGCTGTAGA
>Ga0214543_1009340_pt1 | contig 15328 bp, 6 predicted proteins | sample CNSS2metaG_FD_160094 | JGI IMG/M metagenome (GOLD analysis project Ga0214543, IMG submission 160094) | Root nodule microbial communities from cowpea collected in UCLA plant growth center, Los Angeles, California, USA - CNSS2 | ecosystem: Host-associated > Plants > Roots > Nodule | place: USA... | reverse complement strand
AAAATGGTTCATGCAACTTTGCAAAGAAAAACAAAATACAGTTCTTGAAGTAAAATATCACTTGAATCATAATGTAATAATCTTCACTTAAATCATAATGCAATAATTTATATTCAAACATGTGAAATTGCATCTCTAGTCCCTACAACATTTTCTTGTCCCTAATTACCAGTAGGTAGTAAGACTTCCACATTCTTCCCAAAAGCATATTGCCAGAAGAACAAAAATTTTAAAATGATTTCAAGATACCAAAACATAATCACAATAAATACAATGGCAAAAGCACTGTTGATATATACACAAATAGTCCTAACAATGAATATGCATAACTAAAAGGTAAAAGCATGTTTGACCTATATTTAGGTACTGGTGGCTTCTCTGGAAGATCATCATGTTGTTGATACATCAGCCTGGAACAATTTATAAGAAAAAAGGGAATTAATCATTGCGAGAAGGAAACCCAAAATCTCCATTTTTTTAGTCCTAAAGAGAAAGAAACAAAAGTATTTGAAATTAAATTTCCCTATAAGGCTACCATTAAGATATCTTCACAAATATCACCAAGCCTACTTAGCTTTCCATACCAACCAACTATTTCTTTTGTTGGGATACCTCGAATCTTATAGCATCTTCAATACACCTGTTTTATAACAATATGTTTCATGCAGTCATACAAAGGAGTCCATGACAAAGATTGCAAATTCCTTGTGCAACTAATCCAATAATCACATAACATTGTCAACGTGATGCTTTTCAATATTCAGTCACATAATTGACATGGAATTAGCAATATGTTTCATGCAGTCATAATGAAGCTTTACAATCACATATTAAACAACCAATCCAATTGACCTTGAATTATCACTAGAAGATGCAAGAATGCTTTGAGTATAAGGACATTAGAGCCAACTTAACATTAATAGATATTATTAACCACAAATAACACCATTCAATTACAAAAACAGCTCAAGCTCTAAAATAATTAAATATAATATAACATTCCTTTATACTAATTGTGAGAAGATGGATGAGTTTAAGATAATCATTCTTGTAGCCCATGATAAAAGGACAATTGCTTCTGGAAGAATACAGAAAGGTCACATCCACAAGGTGAAAAACACCTAAAGACAAAAGTTTGGGCTTAACTTAAAATTACAACTAATAATGAACAAAAAAAATCAGAACAACTTATCGTTAATGATGACTTGTCTAGTTATGTAGTGAATAAAAGTTATTGACTTAGATGAAGAAGCTTTGCTTTTGGTACCGAAATCAAAGTTGTTGACTTCATTGTTGTCTAAGAATATGAAACTTCTTTTGTAACTACCTACCAATGTCCTTATCACTGCTGATCAAACATTGAGAAGATACTACATGGCTGCACTTGCATATCTAACAACATAGATTCCAAAAGTCATTCATGTGCACATCCAATCACAATGAAAATCAATGAAATTTAATAGCTAACAACCTTGGCTCTTCTTTTAGCAAAAAAACTTCTTTGAACATTAGTTAGTTCCTCCATTTCATTGAGTAATCTATCTTCTTCATCACCTTCTGCTAATTTTTTGTCTGTTCTGTAGTGGTGGGATCATGCTTTTGAGTTAGTAAAAGAGTTTTTCTAATGTTAATCCTCTACCTACATGTGATAAAGAATAACATCAAACCCCACACATATAACGGGGAACAATAGTATTGGATCTTTTTATAAAATCGATCAAATATCACAGTGAAATTTAAATCATGTACTTACTTTAAAAGATGCTTGAAATCTCTTCCCCAATTACCTAAAATCATTGTAGATAGATTTGACCTTCAAAACAACCACATTAAAAGCATTAAAATTAACAACATTGATTTCTTCTAATTTTCCAATGATTACAAAAAATGCATTATCACATTTCATATAATTTAATCACATCTCAAATAATTTAAACAAAATATCTCTTAAGTTGTTAGCTCATGATAATCAACTACATCAGTAAAGGTTATAAAAGATATTGAACCAAGCATCAATAAAGATTCCAAAAGAACAGGGTCAACAACAATATTATTGGAACAAAATGCAATGAAGAAGGTAGGATAAAACAATGTCATTGATAGAAAAGAGTGTTTGTTAGGGTTGGGAATGGAGAAGGGTGGAAGAGGGTTTCAAGGGTTATTTGGCAGTGACATTAGGAGGAAAAATTTGTTAATACAGAGTGGATTGTGAAAAAGAAACATAGCAAGATACAAAAACTAAATCAGATCAAAAGTAACATATCACATTATAACAATAAACATACCAAGATACAAAAGAGACGAACAAAAAAAAAACTAAACTTCAAGCTTATGGTAACTGGAAAGAAGTAGAGGAAGAACCTAATCTTCAAGCTTCAAGAAACAACACAAACTTGTTATACATATAATGAACAACACCGATTCACCAAAAAAGAAAAGAAAAAGAAGTAAGCCTTAAAGATTAATCATTCAGCATTGTGTCACTAGTCTAAGCAGCAAAGGTAGATTAAGCAGGAAAGGAGAAATTCCACGAAAGCCATTCCAATTTAAAATTAAGCTACTAACTTTTACCGACTATTAATCCTGAACTCCATGTTCAACACATAAGAAGTACAAAAAAGACCTTTCATCAAGAAGAAGAAGGAGAAAGACCGAATGATTTTCTTACGCTTTTGTAAAAACTCTGTTATAGAAGAAGAAAAAGAAGAATAGCCAGTCTTGGAGAAGAAGAATGGTTCCTCTCAACCATTACATTAGTCAAAATCAAAATTGAAACCTACCATTAAAGGGTGGAAAAGCAGGAAAGCATAAAAAGGTGGAAAAGACGAACAACCCTTCAATTCAGTGGAGTATAGGAGAAGCTTGCTGAAAAGCTTATCTCACTTCGAAAAGAAAGCTTTCAATCAGCTACAGTATTTGGCGGCAGTGCAGTGGTACCTGAAAAAACAAATTCAAAATGTAACTGTAAAAGGTAAAAAAAATCAGCATAATGGACAACTGTCAACAATTTAAATATGGGTATTAAGGTAATATCCCTACCAGTTTGGGTTCTTATATTTATAGTAGATTACACAAGTATAAATATATATACATATATACCAAATTTCTTGAAATTTTTCTTGCAATCACAATCAGTAAACAACAATAAAAGTTCTATAATGCATTCAAATGTTAGAAATAAAACTAAATTCTTACTTTTTTTGCAAATGCCAAGCATATCCAAATCCACTTTTTCAAGCTTCAAGCCAAGTTCTTTAGTGAATGTATCAATAATAAGTTAACAAAATAAAATTTAATCCAGCAGTTACCTATAAATAGTAAACTTACTGCTACTCATGTTAAAACTGAAATATATCTTACTTACTAATTTAACTTAACAATTTTATTGAAATGAAATTAATTAAAAATAATTATTATTTTAATAGAAATTTTAATATTTTAAAATCCTATTACAAATTTTAAATATTTAAATCAAATATTAATTTAATAATGAGGACCATTTCAGACTTGGATTGTCGTGGTGACATAAAAAATGGCCATGCTTTATGAGACAATAAATAAAATTATATTTTATGAGACACTATACTTTGTTTATTGCTTTTAATTGTTTTTTTACTAAAGAAGGTTATTAGAATTTGCTTGCAAGTCTTTCTTTAAGAGCTTTTGGAAAGGTTATTAGAATTTACATGAGACTTGCTTCAATAGTGTGGAAGCGTAATCAGAAGAATTTTCGGATAGTTTAGACTCGTGGTCTTATATATCATCTAGGTTTGTTTATAAATAACCAATTTATAACTTTTTCTCCAGGAAAAATGAAAAAACGTTGGAAACATATATGAATTATACTACGCAGTCTGAGATAATTATGAAAATCATCATTAAAATTATTACTAAAATACGTAGCTATGTAAGGTGGTCATATAATATATTCGTAGATTATTAGTTTATAAAGTATGGATATTTTAGAAGTGATATATTTTTATCGTATTTCAGATTTTATTTGGGGTTTTATAGATGGAAATTTTTGTGTGTTGATGCTTGTATCTTCATTAAATATTTTTATAGTGAGTTGGTATAGTATATAAAAAGCGTAGACATTATTTTTTTTCCAATACCAATGTTGTAAGGCCCACTTAATTTTGATCCAATATTTTAAAGGTCTACCCTAATAAATTGGGCCTAAGGTTGACCCATAGGGTGTCCAAGCCCCTAAACAGCCCTAACACTCTCATTCTCTACACTTTTTAGAAACCAGTTTCCCTCATTCTCTCTTAGAACTGCAGTCGTGCTCTGCTAGTGTTTGGTATCAATCTTGGTCAAGCTAGCTCAACTATTTTCTACTCCACGTAAGTTGTTCTCCAACTCATGCTCTTTCTTTTTCCAGTTTGAGTTTCGTGTTTCCAACTAGGGCTAACCGTAGTACCCTTCCCTTGCTTTGGTGTCTCTATTTCCAGCTCACAAAACTGTTCTTGGAGCTGTGTGCTTTCTACTTATGCCTACACCCTTTGCAGTAACTTCTATTGAGGTAAGGGAAGCTAGGGTTTATAGCCTTTCATGATTTTTCGCATGTTTTCCGAGTTTAAATCATATTCATGAGGTATGCTTGTTGTTATGGTTGCTTGGTATTGGTTGAACTATGTTTTTGGTACTGTTTCTGTGTTTTGCACACGCGAACAGTGGAGAACCTTGGTATTTTCGCCCAGGCAAGCTAGTCTCACCCAAGCAGGAGTACCAGTTGCTCCCTAGAACTTGCGCGAGCTATTGCTTAGGCGATGAGCTCCTATTTTGAGCGAGAGTCCATCTCGCTCAGGCGAGGAGGTCTTGCCTAAGCGAGAGAACGTGAAGGCCATTGTTCGCACTTTTCGAGCTCTCGCCTAGGCGAAAGGAGCTCGCCTGAGCGAGAGAACCTTTTCGTCTGAGCGAGAACTGGGCGAGAATGTGCTCAAGTGCTGTTTTCCCTTCTATTCTTGGATGATTGTCACATGTTTGGTTGGATTACTATGTTAAAGTATGAATTGAGTGATTTTGCATGTACTGGATGGTTTATGGGCTGGATAGGATAAGTTTGGCATGATATTGGTATGAAACATGAAAGGATGGTTGGTTATATTTATTGGCATGAGATTGGTATGCATGATAATATTACGTTGGTTGGTGAGACATGTTTTTGGTATGGTCAGGACGTAATTCCACGAAGGTTTCGGGGTGATGCCTCATGGTCAGGACGTAATTCCATGTATCTCTAGGTGAGATGTCATGCTAGTGCTTCATTGGTTAGGACGTAATTCCACGATGGTTGCGTGGTGGTGCCTCATGGTCAAGACGTGATTCCATGACCCCTATTAGTGGGAGCTCATGGTGGTGCCTCATGCTTAGGATGTAATTCCACGAAGTTCGTGGTGGTGCCTCATTATATAATTTAGTAAGGATTCAAGTAAGGATTGCATCCTGACACTCTAAAGAGTTAGTTAGTCTTACATAGAACGTACTAACTCAAGTGGTGAGAGTAGCAGGAGGCCCTAGTCTTTGGCAGGATAATGGCCTTAGATGTTTGAAGGCTAACCTCGTGAGTGGTAGCGTGAAACCCATTGGCAATTATATGTATCCGGATAATCGTGTCTTGAGTCTTAGTTTCTTATTTGCAAGTCATCACATGCTTGGTTGATGTATGTATCTTTGGCTATAAAATTGCATGCAATGGTATGATAAATCATTTTCTACTCTAGCTTACCCTTTTTGCTTGTTTGTATGTTCAATGTGTGGTTTTATCCTTTTGCGATGATCATCAATTTATTGATGTGAGCAGATGTGAGAACTCCCCGTGGTCATCAGGGTGATGGAGATTTCGCTGCTTAGTTCATCTTGGGTCAAATTCCGTTTTTTTGAGTTTTCTTTTAGGGTTGTAGCCCATGTATTGTCTGCTCCTTGATTATTTATTTAGAATATTGTCGATCTTTTACTCTTTCTTATTATTATCATCATGGTGTGCCTCAATATTTCATTCTAAGTGTTCTTGGATAACTGTAAGGAGTGACATTAATACACTGCCACTTTGCTCTTTATATTATACTGTGTGATGTCTCATTTAATTATGTTCTTATTTAAATGGGACGTTACAAATGCTCAGTGGTTGTAATTTTATATTCCTTTTATTTTAGTATATTCTCATTGAAATTGAATAACAAAACTAATTTTCATTTATTTCAGGGACCAAATGGAAGTGATTCTATATATTGAATGAGATTCGAAGTTCAACGAGAGGAAGCAAGGTCAATTAGAAAGATGATTACAACCTTAGAATGTTGTAGGATTAGGATTAGGATATTTTATTTTTGGATACTGACTCACTACCAAAAAAATGTATTTAAGCGACCACCAAATTTGGTCGTTAAATAATATAAATCAGTCGCTAATACCATTTGCGACTGAATTAGCGACATAATTTGTGGTAACAAAAACCTTGGTGGCAAAAACAATAGCGACCAATTTTTAGTTAGTCGCTAAATAGCTACTGAAATATCGGTCGCTATTTGGTCCCTCAAGGTTTGGTCACTTCTCAAGCATAAGAGACCAATTAGCAACCAGAAGTGATACTAAATTCGGTTGCTAGTTTGGTCGCAGAAGGTAGGTAGTTAACGACCAAATTTTTCGGTCGCTAAAGTATGATTATTATATATATTTACAATTTTTTTTGTCGCTAAGTTGGAGGCAAATTTATGAGACAAACAACAACCAATTAAATCGGTCGCTAAAGTATTATTATTTTATTAATATACAATTTTTTTGGGTCATTGAAATGGTGGCAAATTGGTTAGTCGCTAAATTGGTGACAATGTTCGAAGACTAACAGCGGCCCATAAAATCAGTTGCTGATCAGCAAAAAAACAAAAAAAAGGGTATTATTTACTATTCTTACCTGCTTAAAAACAATATTTTTACCTATTTATGAATGATAAAATTTAATAGCTAAGTAATAACAAACTACATTACATAATATAGTAAAGTGTAGTACATACATTACAAGTGGTAAAAATATAACTTGATCCAAAAGAACAAAACAAAAATAGTTTGAAAGTGTGTAACATTGAAACATACCAAGTAACAAAACATGAAACTAATGATCTCCTGGTCTATTATCACTGATATGGTTTACTCTATCATCTTCAATAGTAGTAGAATCACTAAGACCTGGCACAACATTCTTCAAATGAATATGTTGCAAAATAAGTTTCATTTGTTCATCTTGTTGGCGCATACGTTCATTTTGTTCATGCATACGTTAACTCTATTTGGCATGACTTTTTAGCAAGTGTTCAACCTTTTCTTCAAGTGTCTTCTCCTTGGCATTCTTTGCCATAAGTTCAGTATTCAACTTTTGAATAGTCTCACTCATTTATTATATTTGATGTACAACTGGAGCTTGGCTAGTAGAAGAGTGAGCACCTACAAAACTATAAATTTTTTTGCTTAATGTACCAAGTCCATACACATTCCCTTTCTTACTTTCACCTCCAACAACACTAAGTATATTTCATTGTCAACAATAGAGGGAACATGAGAGTTTCGTGAGATGAGCCTTCATGCATGTGTTGTTGTTGGAGAGATTTTAAGATGATACTTGGTTCAACTCTTTGAGCTACTCTTTAAAAAAGAGTAGCTCGGCAAAATTATATTTCAAGATAAACATTTTAAATGAAGAATAATTCTAAAAATGGGCCTTTAAAATTTTAGAGTTTAAGGTTTAACTTCAAAGAGAGTAAGAGAGTAAACTAATTGTAGCTAAATTTTACTGTATATTATCTCTGTTGCATGAAAGGATGGCAAATCCATTTGAAAAGATGTCTCTGCATACGCCTGAGACCACCGTCACTTGGTATTATTGTTATATAGGATGCATAAGGCTAGATTAATTTATATAAGAAATTACACAACTATAAATATATATACATATATACCAAATTTCTTGAAATTTTTCTTGCAATCACAATCAGTAAACAACAATAAAAGTTCTATAATGCATTCAAATGTTACAAAAAAAGCTAAATTCTTATTTTTTTTTTTCAAATGCCAAGCATATCCAAATGCACTTTTTCAAGCATCAAGCTAAGTTCTTTAGTGAATGTATTAGTAATAAGTTAACAAAATAAAATTTAATCCAGCAGTTACCTGTAAACAGTAAATATATCTTACTAATTTAACTTAACAATTTTATTGAAATGAAATTAATTAAAAATAATTATTATTTAATAGAAATTTTAATATTTTAAAATCCTATTACATATTTTAACTATTTAAATCAAATATTAATTTAATAATGAGACCATTTCAGACTTGGATTGTCTTGGCGACAAAAGAATGGCCATGCTTTATGAGACAATAAATAAAATTATATTTTATGCTTATGATTTTTTCTTTTGGAATATATATAGGAATGTAATCAATTTGATGAATATATCACTAGTGTATTTTAGAGTTTTTACATCGAGGTATATGTCTCGGTTCTGCGCACCCGCTGCATATAAACATGTAAAACCTTATTTTTCTGCCCTAAAAATTTAAAGGGGCCTAGCCCCATCTGTTGGGCCTAAGTACTGGCCCATAGGGTGTCCAAAGCCCCTAAGGCAGTCTAACCCCTTTCATTTCTGCCTTTCTTGCAAAACAGTAACTTACCTACTCTCCTTTCCCTTTCCTAGAGCTCTGCTAAGGTTTGAAGTTCAATTAGATTCAAGTTTAGCTCGACGTCGTTTCTACTCACGTAAGTGGTTCGTCAACTCATACTCTTTTTCGCTGGGTTGGTTCTTCGTAATTACTGTTAGGGTTCCTTGTAGTAATCTCGTACCCCTTTGGTGTTAGGGTTTTCAGCTTTTAAATCTGCTTCGGGAACTTTTGTGCTCATTCGCTTAAGTGTCGAGGTCGTTTGGCTAGTATTTTTCAGGTAAGGGAAGCTAGAATCCTTTTTGTTTAATGTGCTCGTCATTTGTCTTGCTTGTGTTTCATGATTCTTGAACTAGTATGCTATTGTGGACGCATGGGATGGTTGGTACTATCGTTTGTGTGTGAAATACAACTGATACAGGTACGAATAGTGGTGAGGACTGATAATCTCGCCCAAGCAAGCTTGTCTTGCCTAGGCGAGACTAACAGGGGTTCACCCAGGATTTCTACGCGAGAGGTCACTTAAGCGATAAGTTCCCGTTTTGAGCGAGATGCATTCTCGCTTGGGCGAGGAGGGCTCACCTAAGCGAGATCTCGTAGGAAGTCACTGTTCCCATTCCTCGACTTCTCGCCTAAGCGAGGGGAGTTTGCCTGAGCAAGGGAAACCTCTCGCCTGAGCGAGCACCCTCAACCTGTGCGAGACTCGGGCGAGGATGCGCCTTGTTCTGATTTCTTCTGTGTTATTGGATGAATGCCACATGTATGGCTGGATTACTGTATTAAAGTATGTTCTGATTGTTTATGCATGAGTGATGTGGTTCATGGATTACGAATTGAGTGACTTTGTACGCATGAGATGGTAATGATTGTGATTCATGAGTTTTAACATGATACGAGTATGATGTTTGTATGAAATGATTCATGAGATTAAAAGGATGAGTTGGTTAATGGATATGGTATAGTGTTGGTATGAAATACACTTGTACCTTCGTGGTTTGGGAAGGATGAATGAGATGGATTCAACATGGAATACAAATGAGGATGGATGGTAAACTTCGGCATGAAATGTTTATATGTGCATGTTAAATATTATTTGTTTGATTATGATTGGTCCATGGTCAGTGTGTAATTCCTTGAAATCTCTAGGTGGGGTTTCAGGGTCGTGCTTTAGTGGTCGGGACGTAAATCCATGGCCCCTGTTAGTGGGTGTCTATGGTGGTGCCCCATCTATATAACTTAGTAAGGATTCAAGGTAAGGATCGCATCCTGACACTCTAAGGTGTCAGTTAGTCTCACTTAGAGCAGACTGACTCCTGTGGTGAGAGTAGTAGGAGGCCTGAAATTCATTAAGGGCTAACCTTGTGTGTGAGGGAATTGATTCATTGGAACACCTGTAATACATAGCTCGGGGGTTAGCAGCTCAGGGGTGAGCAGAGGTATCGACCACAAGTGCAAGCATCCGCTGAATCCGACCAGGTTATATGTATCCGGATGAGTCGAGTCGAGTCTTAGTGTATTGATTGGAAGGTCTTAACATGCTTGTTTGATATATAGATATTGGACTGTGAAAGTATATCTAATTGCATTGATGAAATCTTTTTGGCTCTAGCTTACCCTTTCTTGTTTGAATGCCTTGTATGTTATCCTTCTACTTTTGCGATGATCATCAATTTATTGATGGGAGCAGATGCGAGAGGTACTCGTGGTCAACAGAGGAGAGATGATTCAGTCGCATAGTCTGCATGGGCTAGGCTTCATGTTCTTGATGAACTTTCCTTTAGGGCTATGGCCCATGTACCTGTCCGTCTTTTTGATTTCTACATATTCTATTAAACTTTTTATCTAGTTTCCTTTCGGGCACCGTGGTGTGCCTTGGGTTGTAAGGAGTTAAGTTTTAAACTCCAGGATCACGCTGTTATATTATCTTAATGTGACGCTTCCTTTAATTTCGTTTATTGTATTAAATGAGGTGTTACAAAACACGCAATGACATTTTTGTAATTAAAGGCACCTTTTAAGCCTCAGTTGTTATACTAACTCAAGCATATATCTTAAAACATTTTACGAATTCGCGTTATCCATAAAATTTGAAAATTTTTAACTACTTTTATGCCTCGGTTACCGCAGAACCGAGGGCTAATATCTTTTCTGCTTCAGGTCTTTTTTACCCCGATGCAGTTACTTGACAGTATTTTAATATTTTTTTAATTTACTGACATAATATGCCTTGGTTCTTTAATAACGAGGCAGTAGGGACGTTTTGCTTCGGGCCTATAGCCAACCGAGGCATATAATAAGACAATATGCCTCAATTTCGAATTAACTGAGGCAATATGGCTTCGTAGGGTTAAAAAAAACCCAAATCCTTTCATAGTCGCGCAAGCCATCTGCGACTTTCTTCTTCTCCGACCATCCCCCACATAGCATCCAAATCTTTTCTTCTTCTTCTTCCACTACGCCCCAACCGTTCATTCTGGCTTCACCACCGCTGCACCGTGGAGGAGGTGGTTCTGTGGCCGCCGTTGCATCTTCATTTCAAGCAACTCCAGTGCGCCGCTGCTGAGCCGTTCCACCTACACCACTACGTTGCCACTTCATCGTCGACGAGATTATTTAGCGTCACTACTTCTTCGTCTTCTCCAAGAAACCATCACGAAGGTTCCATTGCAGGCAGCCCTTCATTTCGCCTGCACCGCCGCTGCACCGCCATTGCACCGTCAAGGAGGTTGTTCTGGCGGTACCATTATCTCCGTTCAATCCCGCTCCTTTGTATGGTTTATTTTATGTTTTGGGTTGTTTTTGGATTCGACTTGATTTAATTTTTTGCATTGTTTGTGTGTTCTTATATTTTCAATCTTGAATTTGAGATTATTTAGATATATTATAGAAATTGGGTTTGTAGTTTGATGGAGATTGAGTTTGTAAATACTTTTTGGCTTGTGCACGATAAAATCGTTACTACGAAGCCACAAACAAGTGTCCTAATTGTTTTGCAATAGTCCCACTCCCCATCGAGCCCGTAAAGTGGTGCTAAGTTTTTGCTCTATGCTATTTGGAACCCCAAAACCAATTCATGTTGGATTCCTCTCTAGATTCTTTTATTAATTTATTAAGTATTTTTATTACTATTATGTGATAGTAATAAAAATGAGATTGATGATAATGAACTTTGCTTGCTTTTCAAATTTACATATCTTAGTTTGGATCCTAGGAGTTAGTACGCATCAATTTCATCAGAATTTATTTTAAACTTTTGACAGTGTTCACGCACTGTTATCCCCCTTGTCGGACTCTGGTACGGTTGATTCTCCTTCGTTGCTACTCACGTTTCACGCTCCCAGGTTCTTAATTTTTTTATGAGCTTATAATTATTTAGTATATTGTTTATTTTTTGTATATTAGATAAATTAAATTAATTATATGCTAAAATAAATCTATGTTGTCAATTTATTTTGTTTGATCTGAAATCGTCGTTGCATGGAGTTAGCCATAGTTTCCCATTTGAGATTGAATACAAAAATTATGTACTTGTCTCCAAGTATTTTTTTCAAAAGAAAATGCATTTTTTTTAAAGGAGACAATACTAATAATTTAAATGTATCAATCTTGAATTGTCTAGTTGGACAGTTTAAGAATATTAATCACATTTTAATAGTTTATTGGAGCATATATATTTTAATATACATATCTTAAAATTCATGAATATTTTTCATCTGTGTTTTGGTAATGATCTTCGGGTGCATATTTGATTGTGATTGATAATCACATACACTTCGTGTAACTTGAAGACCAATGTGAAATGCTGGCAAAATTTCGTGAAATTTTAGATACGCGTTTTAAAATTAATATGTACCAATAAACTAGAAAAAGTGAATCTTCTTGAATGGGATAGGGTCACACCTTAAATATAAAAGCGAGGTGATCATTAATTTAAAGATTACTGAAATTGTACTAAAATTGTTTACACAATTTCAGTATATAAACGTATGGATCGAGATTGGATTTACTTCCCACGCATCAGTGTTGAGTATGAGAAAGGAGTAGAAGAATTTATACAATTTGCGCAACATAATGAAGGTAGAAATGATGATGAAGTGAAGTTTAGATGTCCTTGTGTGAACTGTTTGAACGCGAGAAAGTTGAATGCAACCGAAATTAGGGAACATCTTATCTGTGATGATTTCCTTCCAAGTTATACAATATGGACATGGCACGACGAATTAATAGACTTTCTAACTGTTTCCCGAACTAAAAATGTTGTGGATTCCACCATGGAAGATCGACGTGACGAAGACAAATTAGAGGACATGATCCATGATGTTGGCGCTGAAGCTTTTGCCTAAGTGTATGTGTATGACACAATGTCTATTGATTCGACGACTCTATTGTATGTTGGTTCAACTAAATTCACAAGGTTGTCAGCCGTGTTAAGACTAATGAATTTGAAGGCGACCAATGGGTGGACCGATAAGAGTTTCACAGAATTATTGGTGTTGTTGAATGAAATGCTTCCAAATGGAAATACACTACCCACTCATAACTATAATGCCAAGAAAATTCTTTGTCCGATGGGTATGGAGTATAAAAGGATACATGCATGTCCTAATGATTGCATATTCTATAGGAAAGAATTTGAAGGATTGAAAAAGTGTTCGAAGTGTGGCTTATCACGGTACAAGGAGAAAATCAACAATGAAGATAAAGGTGGGTTAGAAAAGAATGGCTGATGAGTCATTATTTTCTTCCATTCCACTAGCCTTTGTGTACCCATTAGACAGTTGATTAGTTCTTAATTCTTCATCATTAGAGTGTTTTTCATCTGTTGGGCTTTATTAGGCCACTGTTCCGAATTTGGACTAATTTCACATTATTTGGCCTAATTTTTGTTTTTAATTATTTTTAGGTATTTGGGTGAAGCAATTTTGGAGTTTGGACATTAATATTTAGTTGAAGAGACTTTCCACATCATTGCCACATCATTTCCATGTCATTTCCACGTCAGCAAAGTCAATGGGTCAACATTTGAGGCCTAGAGTGGCATTTTTGTAAATCTGAGTGGTAGAGTGACAGTTTTGTAATTATGAGTGACAAGGGTGATATGACCACGAAATTAGGTCTGCATGAAGAGACCAGCCGCTCCTTCTTCTTCTCCACTCTCGAAAACCTCCATTTTTGTTGTTTTGAAGCTTTGGAAGGTGACCCATGGTGGCACACACGATTTTTTTACATTTTCTATTGGTTTTCCACGTTTTATGAGTCTTGGACAACACATTGAAGTTGTATTAACGTTTTCTACCGTTTGGGTAACATTTATATTCAAGCATTTTCATTTTTGGTGGCTGTTTTTGTTGTTCTTCTATTATCCCTTCCCCATTTCGTTTGCTGCACCATTTTAAGCTTTTAGTATCAATTTGAAGTCATTTGAACGATTGAATTGCAGTTTCTATTTCAGATTCGAAGTGGGTGATTGTTCATTTTCCATGTCTAGCTAAGATTTTCGTATTGGTTCCTTGAAGAAACTGATTTGAAACCATGAGGTTGATGTTTTGAAGTGCACTCCAACTTCTAATTTCTCTTCATCCTATTCAATTTCGTAGCTTTGAATGAAATGGAATTTGTGATGCTTAATCATGAGTTTATGTTTTCCACAATTTCAGAATCCTTGTCATGCTTAGTGAGTTCAGGTTTTGGCCACAGTTTCTTAATCTGTGTGTGTGTGTGTGAAATTAAAAGAAGGATGTGTGTTATGCTTAATGGCGTAATGAAGCTGTGTTAATTTTCGCATAGTTGATTAATTTGGATTTCATGAGAGTAAATTGGATAAGAGAATTGATTTAGTTACCTGTGATTGGTGGATTTTCAGTGGAATTAAGGAATCAATACATTTTGAATTCTGTGTTTAATTCAGTTTTGGTGTTTTTATTAGAATTTAGCAAACTTGTGTGAATCTACCAAACCCCCCCCCTGTGTTTTATTGTTGTGTTCATATGGAAATTTCGCTTTGAATGAAAATATTGGTCGTTGGGAGACGACTTGGTTCACTTTCATATACTATATTTAATATGTTTTAATTTGGTGGGGTACGGCCTCTATCAATGGCCCTGCTTTGAAAGTAGTCTAGTACCTTCCAATTGTACCTAGACTTAAGCTTTTGTTTGCAAATCCAAAAGATGCTAAAAACCTTCGATGGCATGCAGATGAGAGAAGATGTGACGGCATGCTTCTTAATCCAGCTGATTCAATGCAATGGAAAAATATTGATCAAGAGTTCCCCCAGTTTGGTGAAGAATGTAGAAATATTCGTTTTGGTTTAGCTATTGATGGAATGAATCCATTTGGTAATTTAAGTACCAACCATTTGTTGTACAGTCACCGATCCTTTAAAGTTAGATGACCTTCAAAGTGAGATTGTTATCATCTTGTGCCAATTGGAGATGTTTTTCCCTCAATCCATTTTTGATGTTACGGTACATTTGCTTGTTCATTTGGTAAGAGAAATCAAGTTTTGTGGGCCAGTATACCTATGATGGATGTATCCTATTGAACGCTACACCGATCCGGGATGACTTTCCCGATGAAAGTTTGTTGACACTCTCTACTTCTTCCTCACCTTGGTTTGCTAACATTGTTAATTATCTTGCTGCTTCTGTTTTTCCTCCCCTAGCATCCAGAG
>Ga0214543_1009339_pt1 | contig 15329 bp, 24 predicted proteins | sample CNSS2metaG_FD_160094 | JGI IMG/M metagenome (GOLD analysis project Ga0214543, IMG submission 160094) | Root nodule microbial communities from cowpea collected in UCLA plant growth center, Los Angeles, California, USA - CNSS2 | ecosystem: Host-associated > Plants > Roots > Nodule | place: USA... | reverse complement strand
GATGCGGCTCTATCAGAGCCCATTGCTTGTCGTTGAGCCAGAACAGTCCTTTGCGCATCGAAGTCCCCCGCGTGGAATCAACCCGCTGCCAGGGAATCAGAGTTCGCTAATTAGGTACAGACCCTAGGACGTCTCGCCAGCCATAGCAGCAGTAGAGTTAGCGAACGGCAGATGCCATTGGCCCAGTGGCAAAGCGTCTCTTATCGGCGCCGTCGGCTATGCATACATGCTGAACCTCGATGAAGGCACCACCCAGATTAGCTCGCCAGACGCTCCGAGGTAACGTGTTGGGATGTGATGGACCCGACAGCCCGCGCCTCAGGAGCGCCGCAACGAACCGCCTCTAATCGCTGAACGCCTGGCGATGACAAGATCGCTCGCAGCGAAAGTCCGGCGGCTCCGCTTCTCGTCCAGCGTCTCGCAGATGATTTTGTCGGCCTTAATCGCGATGACCTGCATCGCGGGGCCACCCGCCTTAAGTTGCACGTATTGCCCAATTGCAAATTCCTGCATGAGAATCCTCAGGTCGTGTTCGCGCCGATTGCGCTCGACCACAGCTATGGTCAATTTCTCCATAGCGATCAGCGCCAGCTCCATCGCTTCCTCAACAATGGTTGACGTATCTCGACCGATACAGTCGAGGTGGTTCAGGGCCATCGTCTTGAAACTACGCGCTAGGCGCTCCTCGGTCTCGTCGCGAGCATAGTCTATAACAGTATCCAGGTGGGCGATGATTTCAGCCCGTTGCTCGGTACTTGTTGGATCGTCAAGCAACGTTGTCGCTCGAATAAGGGACTCCTCAATAGGGATCAAACCAGGTTTCCTTTGTTACTGTGAATGGAAGCTGCGATTCCTAGCTCGCGCCGTTGGTGCAGATTCAGCGAGGTCGACACGCAAAGGCAACCCCCAAAAAATGGGGGGGATTTTGCTTCGAATCAGGCGGATGGGCGCTTCATCGACGGCGCGGCTGTTTCACATTCGTTCCACGTCAAAGTTACCCCTCGGTTCTAGTTACTCTGCCTTGGAAGAGCGGATGAATCCTGATCGCGGTATCGGGCATGATGCGCGGCCAAATTCAGCGGGCACGAGCGCGCACTATGGTCGCAGGCAATGCTTGCAACGGCCCTCAAGGGCCGCTGTTCGTTTTGGGACTGCCGCGCAGCCTCGTCAGCTTTCGGTAAGCTGTCCCGCACTAGAGAGCATTTGTGGTTAACGGGACTTGGCAGGGACAGCACCATATAACCAGAACGGTCGGTGGCGAGTCATTTTCTGATCAACCTCATGGGCGGTGCGGGTGCGACAGGTGCCTTGTCTTCGGTTCAGCCCCCCTGGCCGGCAAGGTTCCCACTCGCGTCCGTACCGCTTCTGAATCACGGGCCCAATCCCCGTCTTATTAGGTACAGCGTCCGCTCCAGCGCAACCGAACGGCGCCGAGTCGCGCCCGCACTGCCTGCGATCTGAGGCTGATCGCCAAAGGTCACACCGCTACCCGTCTTGGTAGTTGCCCTGTGGCGTTGGCCGAAAGATACACACTCCAGCTGCTTTTTGCCGCCGCTTGGAGCCGCCCCTGGTGAAGTTAGCGGCGCGTGGTAGGGACAGCGCTTCTCTCTGGGCGCCGAGTCACGTGCCCGCTAACTTCCACTATAGGGACGAACAGTGCACGTATTCGAGCGGCATATCACAGCACTACGGTCGCAAGCGCTTGAGGTGCTTGCAGCCAATCAGGCCCGCGCGGCCGATCAGTCTCTGAGCTTAATAGATCGCGAAGTTGCGACATCGAATGCCGCTGAGGCTCAGGCGATGATAGACATACTCAATTGTGTGAAACCCAACTTGGCGCCGGACGAGGCGCGTGGCATCGCAGCACGCATACGCGCTCTTCTAGGGACGCCGCGTGAGAGCCCAGCGGTTCGGGTAGGGTGCCTGTGAGACGCCGATTGACGCTAACTTACCAATTGTGAGTGAGGTAACCAAAGGGACAGATCGCCTCTCTTGACCTTTTGCGACCACTACGCGCGCGAGGACGTCGCAGAAGCGGCAAAGTCCGCAAGATCAGCAGCGTTGACATGGTAGAGATCGGTCAACCCTCGTACTGACAGTCTCATGCAATCTGCATGAGGACGAACGATGGACGACTCCGCCACATTCGAGCAACTGATACAATTTCGTGCCCCTTCGAACCTGTCAAAGGCGATCGATAGGGCGGCGAGCCAACGTTGCCAATCAAAATCAGACTACATCAGACAAGCGTTGGTCGACCGCCTCCAGGCGGACGGCGGCTCTCCTCTCGGCGAGCAGCAGTATTGCTTGGTAAAGGATGGCGAGTTAATCGCCACCAGCTTTAAGACCAGCAAGGCCGACATTGACCGGCTGGGCGGCGATGCAGCTTGGCTCCCGGTCGAGAACGAATACAACGCCCCGTTTGACCCGGAAAAGCATTGGCTTCTGAAGCCCCTCCCGCTTCGCCTGGATGGCGACCGCGTTGTGCGGACCTATCCAGTGGTCGTCAAGTCAATGGAGCACGCCTGATGGCTTTCTGGGGTTGGAGCCGCACGGCGAACAACAACGCGCTCGTTGGTACTGTGAATTTTCAGGAAGGTCAGGCGCCAAGCTCTCTAAACGACTCGAACCGTAGCCTTATGGCGGATCTGCGGTCGTGGGCGGATGACGTGTCCGGCGCGATCACCACCGGGGGCACGAGCACGGCCCTAACTGTGACGAGCTATCAGACCTTCGGGTCTCTCGGCAATCTTGCCAATCAAGTAATCGCATTCACGCCGCACGCGACGAACGGCGCCACGGTGACGCTGAATGTCGATGGCTTGGGCGCAAAGCCGTTGCGCTCGGCTCCTAGCGTCGAGTTGCCGGCTGGTGTTCTTGTGCAGGGCACGCCCTATACTTGCCTCTACAATTCGAGCGACCAGGTGTTCTACCTGCAGAGCTTCTACGGCAATCCGTACAATGTGCCGATTGGCGGCGTGCTGCCCTATACCGGCTCCACTGCGCCCAATTCAAATTTCGTGTTGCCCTATGGGCAGGCGATTAGCCGCACTACGTACAGCGGTTATTTCAGCCTTGTCAGCACCACGTTTGGCTCGGGCGACGGCAGCGCGACTTTTAACGTTCCGGATCTTCGCGGGCGTGTTGTGGCCGGTGCTGATGGCATGGGCGGGAGCGCTGCGGGGCGTCTTACTGACGCGGTGGCTGGCATCGACATTCTTGGTGACGCTGGCGGCTCTCAATCGCGAACGCTAGTTACTGCTAACCTGCCTCCCTACACGCCGTCCGGAAGCATGAGCGGGAGTGCAGTCAATTTCCAATTCAACCAAATCTCGACCGGAGCCACCGGCGGTTCACAGAACACCATTACAGGGATCGTGAACAGCGGCGGCGGTCAGGTGATGAACGCCAATGTTACCCAGCCAACATTCACGGGCACCGCGCAGGGCGGCACCAGCACGCCGGTTGTCACCGTCCAGCCCACGATCGTCCTGAACTATCTTCTGAGGATCATCTGATATTGGCACGCAAGGTCAAGAAAATCGCTGCCCCTGCTAAGCAGGTATCAGCGACATCGGCACCAGAGACCAAGGCGAGCGTTGCGTATTGCCCGCCTCCAGACGAGCTCGACACCAGCGAGCCTGAGCTGAAGCATTTGGGTGGGTCTAAGTCCGACCATTGGAATCTGATGCTCTGCAACCAGGTCATCAGCACCGCCTGGTACGGACGCAACCCGCAGCCGGGCAAGGATCTGGACGACAAGAGGACGGCCATCCTCGCCTTCATGGCGGGGGTGAACCCGAAGGACACCATCGAGGGCACGATGGCAGCCCAGCTCTTCGCGTCTCACGCTGCTGCCATGGAATGCTATCGCCGGGCGATGCTTCCCGACCAAAGCGTCGAGGGCAAGGAGATGAACCTAACGCTGGCAGCCAAGCTGACGAAGGCGAACGCCGAGCAGGTCGCGGCGCTATCGAAGTACCGCGGCAAGGGCCAGCAGAAGGTCGTCGTCGAGCATGTGCACGTCTACCAGGGCGGCCAAGCGATCGTCGGCCAGGTGACCCCAGGGGGGTCTATGAAAAATTTGGAGGCTCAACCCCATGCTATTGGATATGCAGAATGCTCCCCGGTGCGGCGCGAGGACGAAGCGCAGAAACGGGAAGCCCTGCCAGTCGCCGGCAATGCCTAACGGGCGCTGCCGGATGCACGGAGGCCTTTCGCCGGGCGCTCCGAAGGGCAACCAGAATGCCTTCAAGCACGGCCGGTATTCCGCGAAGTACATTGCGGAGAAGCGAGAGATTGCTGCACTTCTTCGCCGGATGCGGGCCGCCCCGTCGGCCCAAGCGTGAGGGTGCTGGCCAAAAGGTCATTCGCGGGTGCGAAATAGGGCATTCCTCGGAACAGCTGCCTTAAGAACCCGTTAACCGCGAAGCAGCGAGGATTTAGCCATGATCAAAGCTGACCTAGAACGTATCCGCGATCTGGCCGTGGAAAGGCTCTCCACGGGGAGTGAGCCCCCGTGGGTTTGGTATCAGCTCATGAAGCTACGTGAGGCGAGCGAGTCCTTGATTCAAGGGATGGATGCTACGCAGCCCACGGTAGGTTCACAGGAACGGGGACCACAGCGGGGTGCCGGTCTCCGATTAGTGGGTTCAGGCGATCAGCAAGAAAGCGCTCAACGCCATCCCGATAAGCTATCGGTACGGCTGCCCACGTAGTGTAGAGACCTCCGAACTGCGCGTATTTCGTAATAACCGGATCGCGACTGTGTGCTGAAAGTCGACCAGCCACGTCACCTTGCCCAACGCGAACCACCCGGGGAGTTTGGCCGCCGTGCCATATAATGTAGACACCCAGCGTTGGCGAGGGCGACACGCTGCCAAAATTGAATGGCAGGGGTAGCCACTGGTTCTGAGTGTTTTTGAGCCAAGTCACGTTCAACATATTCCGCTCCTTTCTGTCTGCTGATGGCACCTCCCGTGAGTCGTTTCTTCTTGGCTTGCAAAATATAGCTGAGTCGCGCGATCCGCGACCCAGCCGATCCACAGATTCTGAGTTTTGCTACCCTGAATAACCGCAAACTTCCCGCGCCGGTCGCTCGACCGATGCCGGCGCGGGGTCAACCCATCAATTGCATGTGGTGGTGCTCATGATGCCGGTGCGCATGGTGTTGCACACCACAGGATCGGCTCTTGTCGCTGCTACTGGCGGGACGTAGGGCGCATTGCCTCCTCCACCGCCTCTCAGGCTTGCAACCTCGGCCCGCTGCCTGTCGGCCTCCATTGCGAGCCTCTGAGCCTCGCAGCCCGTGGCTCCTGAGCGAGCCAGGCAGTCCTTATAGGCAGCTACTGAAGCGTCGTACGAATTGTTGGCCTGAACGTTTCGGACCACGCCGCAGCCCGACAGGACCACTGCGGCAAGTAGAGCGGAAACGCGCAGTACAGGGCAATAGACCAAATATAATCGGTTCATGGCAAGCTCCCCCTAGAGGGGATTCAACCGGAACGAGCGAGCGAAAGCAACAGCGACGTCCTCGCCAGACCGGGCTGTTCGCCCGCGGGGGTTAAATTCGCTTTCGTAAGCCAATTCAAAGGCTTGTTTTCGGCTCAGCGCGAAGGTGTGGCAAGTAGGTAGCCTAGGTCATAAGCTGCATCTGGGGCCCAGAAGAAGGAGACGCTTCGTGGCAAGCGGCGAGGATGACAACGAGGAGGATAGGCCTCCTAAGTTGAGGCTCGTCAGCGGCAACCCGAATGCTCGCGCCGATCGACAGATTGAGTGGGCCAAAAGCGAAGTCCAGAGTGCACTGTCTCAATTCGCCGCCGCGTTGCTTCGTACGATTGCGGGCAACGACACGGAAGCGGTCTATCTCATCCGTCGTCTGGCTCTCGTCGTGGAGGCGATCAACAAATTCGAGAAACAGGCGGATCGGGGGATGTCCGCCGCGGAGTTGCAGGAGGCACTGAGGCTGCCTCAGGCCGAAATGGATTATTCGGCGGACGACGATTGGCGCTATCGTCGCTGGCGCCGCGAGGACGGCTTCGACGATATTGTGAAGGGCGCGCTCCGCCTGGCGGCACATAAGCTCCTTGGCGAGGATCCGGCCTTCGGCGGGATGCATTCCGAGAGAGTAATCGAGCGGGGCATAAAGACGCTCGAGGAGCTTAGGCGCCCTCCGCCCCCAGCCCGACCACGATCGACGCAGACAAAGGACTTGGCCGGCAGTTGGGAAGATCTTGTCCTCAGTCGGACTACAGAGAAACCCAAGCGCAGGTTCGGCGAGCGACTTGGGTCGGCGCCCAAGGCCAATGCCCAAAGGTCGACGCGCCGACGCGCTGGGTTCGATGAAGACGATCTGAAGGAACTTCGAAAGGCGATCAAGGCGAAGGACAACAAGCGGATTGCCGAGCTGACCGCAAAGATTGGCCGGCCCAATCTCCGGGACCCCTAATAGCCGGCAGGCCGATCAGTGGCGCTCGTTCGCGCCGTCCGAGCACGCTGCCGGTCTGCCGCCGGCCTTCATGCAAGCGCGATACTGCCAAGGCTCGACAAAGCTTCCGGCCCAGACCCCGCGGCTGGCCTTCTCCGCCCCGCGTTGGGCGTCCTTGTACTTGCCCTTGGAGTATTTCGGCCAATCCAGAGCGTGACCGTTGGTGACGAGCCAATGCCCAATGTCGGGCCCTGGCGTTCCGAGCAGGCATGTTGCTACCGTACGACCATACTGGTCTCGATCTACTGGAGAACAGGTAACGGGTCGCTTGATGACCCAGAGCAATCCTGCGAGCGCCGTCGCGGCAGTGCGTCCGCACTGGTACAGCTTGCTGTCATCGTTTCGACAGAGCTGATCACTCTCCGGGGCGTCGATGCCCCAGAGCCTGATGCGCTGGCCATGGATCTCGATTGTATCGCCGTCGATCACGCTGGCCTGCCCGGTTATGTCGTCGGCACGGGCTGAGAGAACGGGCAGAACGGAAATTGCCAGCGCGAGCCCGAAAATTCGATTTGTTTCGATTTTCAAGATGATTTTTCCACCCTTCAATAATAGGGGAATCGTGAACTTTCGGGCGAAACAATTCCCTCTTTTATGGAGTGGGTAAGTTCGGCCGATTTATCCAGCCCAGGAAACCCTTTTGTTGCTCGCAAGTCGGAGGGCTGGGGCCCCAAATGGGGTGGGGTACTTCCGAATAAAAAAATCAGCGCTTTCGCTTCCTCATCCTCACACCTGCTCCGCCGCCATTCTCCGGGATGAACTCGACGCCGGCTTTCTCGAGCGCAGCGCGGACTGCATCCCGGACATCTTCGGACACGGCCGAGCCGTCATCGCTCTCGCGCTCAAGGCGCTTGATGGTTGGCAACGACCTTCCTGCAGCTTCCGCGAGGTCGGTCTGAGACCAACCGAGTAGTCCCCGCGCCGCTCTTATCTGTTCGATCGAAATCATCTCGATTCCTGCTTGACACTTTTTGGATCATTGTTTATGATCCATTTTGTATCAAGACCGCAGCCCAAAGGCAACCCAGATGAGCAACAGCACCTCTCCGGTGAACGGCGGAGCTATGTCTGCACCTTTCCTCGGCAATCAGCAGGTCGGGCAGTTCATCCCCACCCCAGCCCTGGGCCGTCGTGAGGCTTCGGTTGGCACGAAGCCGCGCTCGTCGGCCAACGCGCTCCGCTCCAAGCTCATGACCGACGCCCACGCCCGCGCCAGGGCGGACTATGCCGACGAACTCGCCTGCCGTGGTCGCGCTCACCACGTCAACCGACCCTATAGCTATTACCTCGCTCTCCAGATGCGCAGCGGCTTCGCTGAGGCCCGGATTGCGCGGACTGGTATCGCGCCAGCTTTCGAACTCCCCCCGCAGCATTGGGTTTAAAGGAGCAGGACATGCTTTCCCCTACCACCAACATCGACCGAGTTCGCGTTCCGGCTCGCCTGCTGCTGAAAGGCGATGTCACGAGCTCCGGCGAAACCGTCCTCAGTGTCGGCGCTGGCGTTGCGACGCCACGCGGCAAGGTCGAAGTGTCTCTGAGCAAGGGCGAACACGGTCGTGTGGCGTTATGGAACGCCGGTACAATCATCGTCGTGCGCCGCGGCACTTCCAATGCCACTGCACCTGAGGTGGCCAACGATAGCGCCGAAATTCCCCTCTCTGACCGACTGCCCACATTTAGTGAGCTGGCCAGCTTCGACGCCTGCAAGGCATGGGACCAGTTATCGCCCGAGCAGCAGCGTGAGATCGGCGTGCTCGCGCTCAGGTTCGGTACGGTTGGTCAGTGTGAGGGCTACTTCCACGACACCATTGAAGGCGTGCGCAAGGGCTTCAACTCAGCTCATTGGACGCCCCAGGTTCAGGCGACGGCTGTTTGGCCACGCCTGCACGTCGAACTGGTCGAGAGCGCCGCTCAGCTCGCATTTCAGGGCCTGTGCGAGCACTTCGATCCCCTCTGGCCCCAGCTATTTGGCTGGCAAGCTCGAAAGGAGGTGAAGCAACCGTAGGCTTGCCGTCTGTCACGACCGAGCACGGGCGGTGCGCGGTCTATCCATCAATCCAACTATTTCGAGAACAACATGAGCAACGCGGTAGCTAAGGGCGCCACCGGCGCCGGACTATTTTCATCATCTTCCCACAAGCAGGAAAGTGGGCCCGACGCATGTCAGCTCGGATCAGCGCGGCCAGAACCATCCGCTTCCCCAGGCATTCCTGTGCCCGGGGCAATCAGCAGGAGATCACTCATGAATGTCGTTGTGAACGCTACGGCTCTCGTCGCCGCTCCCTCGATCGCGGTTGCCGGCCCATCGGAAGATGCTCGTCTTCTCGACATCGAGGCCCGCATATGGGAGCTGTACGAACTGGCGCACCAACACGACGACGAAATGTCGAGGCTCCATTGTCATTGTGTGGACCAACTGAAGTCCCTCAGCGAGACGCGGCCCGACATGGACAGTAAGCAGCGGTGGGACTTCATCACCCAGACCCCAGAGAGCAAAGAGCACACCAGGTTGGTCACACTCACCGACCCCTACCATGACCAGATCGAGGCGCTGGTGAGGGAGATGTGGCCGATCAGGGCGCGGACAGCGGACGGGAGACGAGCAAAGTTCGAAGTTCTCATCGCATGTTGCATGGGCCCGGATTGGGAGCGCAACGACAAGGATGCGGATTGGGATGCGATGATGGCTCGCAGTCTGCTCTTGGAATTTATCGGCGGCAAAGAAGGGGAAGAGCTACGGCAGCGGTTCGCGGCTTGATAGGCCCGACAGACCTGGCCCGCCCGATGACGCTGGCGGGCCGGGTGACCTCAAACCGCCCGTTGATTGGCCGGAATCACTATTAAGGAAACTCGACCATGAACATGATGACTGCGATCTCGAGCGATGCCGCCTCGCGACTTCCCGCGCCGTCTCAGGTAGACAAGAACCTCGCACAGGCGTTCCGCGATCTTGAATCCGACGTTTGCGATCTCACGCGGATGGCGCTTCTGGCTGAACGGCAATTGCAAAGAGCAATCGGAGATTTGAGGTACGAGGATGGGGTGTGCGTGGAAGTGCCAGATACAGACGATGCGGAACTTGCGACGCTTGCAGTATCTCTGTTGAGCGAAAAAGTCCGAGAGCTAAAGCGGGAATGGTACCGTCGTTTTGACGAAGCGGTTGAGGAAGTGTCTTAATGTCGCTAGGCCGCCGTTCAGGCTTCAGATGCCTGGAGATTGACGGCGAAGGCTTCGATGGCGTCGATGGAAGCGATCCCGAGCCGGTGGTGGCTTCACTCCTTCGGGACATTCAACGGATGGTGGATGGCCCCGCGGCCTAGGTTCTTTGGTTCGCCGGTTCTCGCCCCTCAACGAAAAAAACCCAGCCGCTGTCTGGGACGGCTGGGGTGTCAACCAAGAGAGATCACCTGTTCTTCGGCAGATGTATAGATCAAGCTGCCCGAAGGACCCACGTTCCTAACGGAGCCTTCAGCCGGCGGCGCAAAAAGAACGACCCCAGGCCTGGATCAATGACCCAGGGCTGGGGCCGCTCGGGCTATGGGGATAGCCTGGCGCGCCTAAGCGCACATAGATCAAATTCGGAACCCAGAGGGGCGTTCCTATCTTGCTGCTGTGCTAGATTTCGCCGCACCGGGTGATAACCCAGTGGCGGCAGACGACCAGCCGCGACCTTCGCGAGGCCCCACATGCAGCGGGTTCATATTGTTCGGGTGATCACTGACAGTGGCGAACGCCAGATATGGCTTGCGGCAACCTCTCGGGACAACGCGATCGACGCCGTGCTCGACGCCAACCCTGAGGGGTGGACGGCTAGCCTGGTTCAGCGGGAGCTGGGGGCCGAGGACGCCACAGCTCTAAACATGCAGCCTGGAGAAGTCCGGCAACACAAGGTGTCCTAGGCCGGAAAAAGCCCCAACCGCTGTCTGGACGGCCGGGGCGTTAGCAGAAGGTATCACCTGTTCTTCGGCCGGATTCAATTGTCGCGAGAGATTCACGTTCCTAGGTGTGGCGGGTATCGGTATTAAGACGGCGAGCGCTGCGGCGCGAGTAAGCGCGTGGATAGCAACCAAGCACGCCTCGGGCTGTTCACATGCATGGAAGCACATCTTCTGCAGGTCACCACTGACGATGGCGAGTGCCAATTCTGGTTAGCGGCCGGTACGGAAGAACAGGCCGTTCAGCTTGTCTTGGATGCCATCCCAGAGGGATGGACCGCTAAGCTGATGCATAGTGGGCTCACCACCCGCGAGGAAGCCGCAGCACTCGGCCTGATTGTTGGGCTCGTGCCAGGAGAAGCCCGCGAGGTAAGCAGAGGAATCGGGCTTGGCTGATATGTGGCCGCCCGCCGCGATCTCGGAGCCGGAAAACGCAAGCACGGTTCGGGACGAGCCAGATTTTGAAGCTTCCCCGAAAAGGAGCGTCAGATGAGTGAACGACGTGAGCTATATCGCAGCGCCAACGGCGACGCTTGGTTTCTGGGACGCGAGCCGGCCAATGGCCATGCTTTCATCATTCATCAGCCAAACGCGCCTTCTGGCGGCCGACTGACACACATTGAACTCGGCGATTTCTTGCGGAGTGAGCCGAAAGGACCCGAGCACCAGGCCCTTCTGCGCCTGATAGGTACGCTAGTGAACGTGCCACCGTACGCTTAGGGCGCACCAGCAGGGTGTAGAGCGGCCTAGCGCTCGTTTCGCATATACGGGCTGTTCTCTGAGACAAGAAGAAGAGAGGGGTCGGATTTCAACACGGCTCTAGTGTCAACGGCGCCTTTCGGCAGGACCGTGGTACAGACACTCGCGAACAGAGCGAGTGAAGACAAAGCGCCGATTACAATCCAACGCTCCCTCTGCATGTTAGCCTTCCCGGCAGAGTACTGATGGCAAGCCAACACGGGTCCTCGACGAACCGTTCCTATTCTAAGGTGCGGGCGATCGTCGGCCGGCGCCCCGCATGACGGCATTTCAGGGGAAGCCTCCAGCTCCGACGTGTCTTTAGGATTGGCGTCAAGCGGCAGGTTTGCGGGCTTGCAGCGGGCGCACTCGACCTCGAGCCAACCAACGCCGCCAGCGGGACGAGGGGGAAGGCCGTCCCACGAGTCCCGCCGGGTAAAGAACCTGTGCAATTCGAGTATAACTCCGTTGCGGCGCTGGACTCCCGCGGATTCAATGAGCTGATTCGGTCGTTGTGAGGTCAACGCTCATGTCAAGCTCATCCCGCGAAATCGTGAAAATCGGAGTCGCTGTCACAGCCGATAAGCGACTTCTCCTCGTGAGAAAAAGGGGAGGCTCGAGCTACATACTTCCTGGTGGAAAGCCAGAAGCTGGAGAAAACGACCACCAAGCACTGGCGCGTGAGGTGGCGGAAGAATTGGGGTGTGCCTTGGATATAGATAGCCTCGATTATCTCGGATCCTTTTCCGACATCGCGGCGGATCTGATTGATACGGTCGTTGTAGTCAGGCTATATGCGGCCCGACTCTTGGGCTCACCAAAACCCTGCGCTGAGATCGAGGAACTTGAGTGGTTCCATCCCGAGGATGCGGTTGGCGTCACTCTCGCCCCAAGCTTGCAAAACTCAATCTTGCCCTTCTTGGCGGCGCGCGGTCACCTTTAGGGATTGAGCAGGCTCGGCAGCTTCGACTGAAGTTGGGCCTGTAGATCCGCAACTGAAGCCTCATTCGTCACACGCAAGGCTGCTGACGTTATCGCAACATCCGTACGCAGGGTACAACGCTCAACTTCATCACGCTCAAGCAGTTGTTCTCGAGAAAGAGGCTTGCCATTTCTACGTGCCACCCGATCGGCTCGGATGTCGAAACTAGCCTCTATAGATATAAGCTTGGCGTCCCGATCGCAGTGCGCACGATAATGCGCGAACTCTTCAACATTGTACACTGCATCGATCAGCGCCGCGCGACCAGCGCGCAGCTCCCGGAGCACCTGAGGGGCGGCTAACCCAGCGAGAGCCGCCATGCCATTATCTTTACGCAGCTCTAGTCTAACCATTCGTTCGCTCTCGGGGCCGAGCGGAAGCTGCCGCCTCAGTATTTCATCGTTCACGAGTTGGCCGACATAGAGGATGGTGGACGGGAAAAGCTTCGCGATCAACTCGATCGCAGTCGTCTTTCCTGCGCCCGAATAGCCAGTCACCGCGATCAGGCGTGTCACTGGCACGCTACTCTTCCGACGGAGCGATGCTTAAAATACAAAAATCTGGGTGCAGAGCATCTTTCGACAGGGCGCAGGGCAGCTCGGCCGACGTAATGTACGTGACCACTACCTTCATCGAGCGACCCGTAAACTCCTCGGATCTCGGATCGAACTCACGAAGCAAGATTCGATCGCCAACCTGAAAATGGCGGTCTTTGCTCCTGCGTAGGTCATGTCGTTTTCGTCCAGCCTCTATCTCGGAGAAAAATTGCGGCCAGCACTTCAGTACGTGATCAACGCTAGGCGAAGTTCCTGATGTCGAGGCAATGTGGTCCCGTTGATTTAGAGGCATGATTAGTTATCCTGAAAGCTTCTCGTCGGCAGAAATTCCGAGAAGTCGTAGTTTAGCTGGAACGGTACGCGAGTGGATGGAGGCGTTATGCCAGCCAATTCCAATGTCTTGCTCGCTACTAGCGGCAGTCCCGCTGCAGCTCTTCGCCGCTTCGCTATCTCCGACAGAGGAAAGTTTCGAACATGTCCTAGTTGTTCGACCGTCGGAGATGCAAGGCTTTCCAAAAAACGCTGCGCTATTGATACCAAGACGGCCAAGCGATCGTCATCAATATAGTAGTGCGGAGCATCACTATCAACGTAGATGACGCCCACTACTGGCGAGGGCCATGTGTAGCGCTCGCCCGACTCTAGGAGTGGGATAGCAAGTACAAAGCCTACGTCTCGGCTCATTTCGCTAGAGGCATTGTTGAGGCGCAACCTTCGCATAGTTTCTCTAAGGGAGACATTTGTTATCTTCCTCCGTGAGCGAACGATCTTCCGGCATCGATAGGCTACCCCAATCGTCGCAGTGTCTACGGGGAACGTTCGCCCTGCCCCTTGGTTGTTGCCGACCTGCGCTCCCTGATAGTCACAAGCCTGCTGTAGCAACTCTTGGCCGTGAATCGTGATCGCCCTGTGTAGAGTTACTCGCAATCGATGGCCTACGGGGTGGTCATTGATAAGCAGGCCGGCGATTCCAGAGCACAATGCCGACGCCAGCAAATTTGTTGGGCTCGGTAAGTATTCTTTCCGCCATGTCTTCTTCTGATCGTTTGATAGAAGCTTTACCTGCCTTGACGAGCCCGCAAAGCCAAAATACCCGCCTAACCACTTTGGAGTATTCGTCAGCGTCAACGGACGTCGAGATTTTTCGCGCCGCGCAAACTCTTGGCCTAGTTCGCCTACGAGCACCCTGTGAAACTGCTTCGCGACGAAAGTGCCATGTCTGGTAACAATGCAATCCTCCGAAATGGAATACTGATCTATAATTTGCTGCATTTTTCTGTTGGTCGGGAAGAAGCCGCCGCACTTGAATAGCAGATATACGAGCAAACGATTTTGGAATGAGCCGCGACTAAACAACGCTGAAAAATTTGGATGCTTGATTCGGAATATGACCTCCGTATCTCTTCTGAGCCTGGCGCGCAGATCGTCACACGCCTGTCTAAATTCCTGGCCCGTCAGGCCCGAGCTCTCGAACAGCGTTTCAAATTCGTTGAAAAGAGCCGGCGGCCGAGTCCATCTCTGCCGAGTTGCAAGCCTTTCCATGGCGGTCATAAGGGTGCGGCGGCCTGAAAATAGCTGGTCTAAAATACGATCCTGTCGGAAGTAGGATATGCGAAGTCTCAGCAGATCGATCATTCCGCCATCGCCGCCACCTGACACCAAGTAGGTCTTGCGCGGTTCCTTTAGGCTTGGCTGCCCGAGTTGCTCGTTGCGCCAATAAGACGTGGTTCCACCTCGCTCGAGGCCGAATCCAATCGCGAGGACAATGTGGTCAAATTCCTTAGAAGCGCCAATGGCACTCTTTTGAGCATCGTTGAGGATGCCGCCATCCTTTGGATCCCGGTTTTCGCCGACCCACTCGAGCAGAAGCTTGCGACGCCGCGCGACTGCTTGGATCTGTAGGTGTCTTGTATTGCAGAAAAGTTCGATCTTAGCGTCAGGTCGGCTGGCAAATATCTTCCACTCAGCGAGCAATTGCACCGTGACGTCTGAAGCTCTGGATGCGGTCCAGTTCATGATCGGCAGCATCGCTGCTGTCATTTCGCTGCCGGCCTCTGGCCAAGTGTAAATATTCGGATGCAACCAGCGGGCGTCGCTGCCATGCTGCAGCGGGAGAAGAACGTCCCGTTCTTCGAACAATGAAATCTCGACGTTCGCGTTCTTCGCGATTAGTCCTGCGGCGAAAGTTAGTCCTGCAAATCCGCCGCCTACTATCGCGATGCTACGCTTCTGTGGAGGTTGCCGCCCTGGAATCGAGCAGGAGATTAGCCCTTCTTCAATCATGGCGCATGCCAGATTCAGGGCTCTTGTCTGTTGACTGAGGACCGTGACGCCGACATCAAAATTTCCAATGGAATAGATGCTGCGACGACCAATTCTACAACCGGATAGAATTTGCTTGTGGGTCGGCACGTCTCGTTGGCCCCAACGATGTGATGCTTACCTAGTGCTTACCCGCCGACTAGGATCAGAAAGCTAATTTCGAATAAGCCCTTGATTATATTGGCGCACCCGACACGATTCGAACGTGTGACCTTTGCCTTCGGAGGGCAACGCTCTATCCAGCTGAGCTACGGGTGCAATGCACGTTCCTTAGCCGATTGGCGCGGGGCGGGCAACCGCTTCTCGAT
>Ga0214543_1009330_pt1 | contig 15344 bp, 8 predicted proteins | sample CNSS2metaG_FD_160094 | JGI IMG/M metagenome (GOLD analysis project Ga0214543, IMG submission 160094) | Root nodule microbial communities from cowpea collected in UCLA plant growth center, Los Angeles, California, USA - CNSS2 | ecosystem: Host-associated > Plants > Roots > Nodule | place: USA... | reverse complement strand
TTCTATTAATATCTTTAGGAGATGTTAAAAATATAGAAAATCTTCTATTCTGATGTAGGACTCTTAATATTTAACAAATATATATTTTTGTAATATTTTATGAACAATTATAGAGATGTATACTATATATATGAATATGAAGTTATGTTATTATTAATGTTCTCTCAAGGATAATCTTATGAAAAAAAAATTGATTCCATATCTTTTTATCAAATAATAATTATTTAGTATAATAGTCGGGGTGTCACAATAATAAAGACTCAAACCTTGTTTTTTGAATCGTAACAAAGAGAACATGCTTGGCATAGGAACACAAAAAAATTCACATAAACTCAAATCAGAGTCAAATGAGGCATCACCACCCTTTGAATGGGCTCAAGAAGTCCCGACGAAATTGTCTTGGGTAGTGACAGTTGGGGCACACCTTTCATGCCCACTAATAACCTCAACGACGATGGAAACAATGGTGATGACAACCGGTAATGAGTCACGGTCTTTATGTAAAAGGTGCATTGTTAGTTTACATTAGGATTTATTAAAATTTTAGATGTAGAGATCGAGTGAACCTTATTTTTCGTTTGAGTTTAATATACATGATTAAACTTTGATCGTTTGTATTAAATCTTGAATTGTCTGATTGTATACTTTGAAAAAAAAAATCATAATTTGTTAATACATGTGCATTGTAAGTTTATACATTAATTTGATAAAATTTCGGTTCAAACAATTTTGTGTTGTTCTCCGGATGCATTCTTGATTGTTGTCATTAGTTACCACTTTCATTACATGTGCTTTACAGATCTATGTGAAATGTTACTGAAATTTTATCAAATTTATGATGATAAACTTCTTCGTATACCTGTTAGCAAATATGAAAAATATTTTTTTCAAATGAGTAAGGTCTGACCTTGTGAGAATTAAAACTTGCGAATTATGGAGTTTGGTACCAATGGAGTGTAAATTGAAGTCAGATGAATGCACGTTTTGTTAGTGAAAATTTTGAAAAGGGAGTTTATGAGTTCTTGCAATATGTTCAAGAGCACGCTATCTTTGTGAACAAGAAATATTATTGTCCTTTTGTTCTTAGTTTGAATCAAATACGCCAAGATTTAGGCAAAATATATGATCACATGTTCATCTTCAGTATAGTAAGGATTTATACAATTTGAACTTAGTGTAGAGAAGTATTAGACAACGCTACAACGTCACAAGCAATAAAATATGTGGTATTTAGAGGAGCAATTGTACCCAAGATGCGCTAACTTTATGTGATTGTTGGCAATTTTGAAATTATTCAATTTAAAAACAAGAAATGGATGGACTAATAAAAATTTCACATAATTGTTGGAGTTGTTGAAGGAGATACTTATAGAAAATAACATGTTATTGTTGATGCTTCAATGCAAAAAAAATTTCCAACAAGTATATTGGGTGGTTTGTAGTACAACAAATGTCGTATCCATAGGGATTTGGTAGAACACACAAAGTTTAGACGAGTTTGTTTTGAATGAAATAGTGCTTGTGGTGAGCGAGAAGTGAAAAATCAGATTCAGTGTATAAAATGTGTAGATTTAATGGAGTAAGGATATGCTAAAACAATTTTGAGGGGTAGATATACTTCAAGATAATAAAGACGTATTGAAGCTAGATTTCACCACTTTTTTCCTCTCTTGTATTGCTTCCATCATTATTTATAAAGACACAATCATTCATGTCCTAGGAGTTCTCTTTAAATGTAAGTGTAGGTCCATTCCTAATACTTAGAGCCTAAGATTATCAAACTTCAGTATGATTCCTCAATGATTGCTTGAATTAAACATCTGCATTAAGATCAAAACTCTATAACCAGCTAGAACCTTAAATTTATTCCTGGCATCTAAAAGCATGAGAAAAATCAGTTGGACCACAACTTAGAACCAGTTCCCACTCAATCCAAACCAGTGAAATAAGATAAGTGATTAGTATGTTAGTAGGTGATAATAATGTAATGTTATTAAGTTAATATATAAAATAAATTTATATTTATTAAAAATAAAGTGAAATGGATAGAGGAATTAATGGTTGATGATGAATAAAAAAAATGATACACAGATTTATAGAAAATAGATAAAAGTAACCATTAATTTTAAAATATTTAATAAATAAATATATTGTAAAGGGTAGAATTTACATTATGAAATGTGGACAAAAGAGAGAATCTCTTTTTTTTATATATATTGATATTAATTCTCAATTACTTATCATTTTCATATTTCTTGTTTTTTTTTAATTGTATCTTATACATAAATACATATATATGGAATGGTAAAAGTTAAGAAGATAATTCTAAATGGAGTTAAAATTTGATGTTTCATATATATAATGCTTATGTTTATATTATCAAATAGTATATTTGTTAATTTTTTTGTAATAAAAAAATAATAAATTTATAATTGTGAAAGTAAATATAAATTACTTTTACAATAAAAGATAAATTTTATTTATTTTATAAGTAATTTTTTTATTATAAATAATTATTTTAATTTAAAAAATAATTAAATTATAAAAAAATGGTAAAATAAAAAACGGTTATAGAAAAGGAAAAGTTAATAAACTAATTATTTTAATTTAAAAAAATAGTTATTTATTAAAGATGAAAACTATAAAATAAAATGTGGATAGCGAGAAGATGATGAATGCCTTTATATAAAGTATAGATACATATTAAATACATGACTGATGCAGTTAGTTATCAAATATAAGAATGTTAAATAAACATGTTTTAGAAAGATTAAAGATAAATCTGTTAAAAATTATATAGATAAACATAAAATAATAAATTAAAGTAATTTATTGAAATTTATATAAATTAATTATATTATATTTTATTCTTTTTTGAAATCTAAAAAGCTTAAACATGGATCTAAGTTATTTAAGATTGTAAATCCTTTTATATATGTTCAATTCCTAAGATAAAAGAATAATTCAAAGTGCCAAAATAATTATAAAAATTTAAAATTAATATATTTTGTTATTAGCTAAGAAAAACAAATTAAATTATTTAAAAGAATAAAACAAATATTTGTAGTTTTGTAAAAAAGAAATATAACTTTTTTTAGAGAGCGTGTATTATGTGTTTATTATTGAAGAACTTCGATGGCACGTGAGCGGCCGTTAGATGGTGAAGTTTGATCACGTGAGAGGAGATCGATCGATCGATCTTTGTTTCTGGTTTGACTGTGACGACGAAGCATTTCATTTGATTTGTTCTGAATCTGAATGGCGACGAGAAATCGCACTCTGCTTTTCAGAAAATACAGAGATGCGTTGAAGACTGTTCGCATTCCCTCCATCTCTCTGCCGCAGTCCACCTCCTCCCGCGGCGGTGGCGGTGGCCCCGTCATCGAATTGGTCAGCACCTCGCTTCTCAATCCTAATCGCTCTTACGCTCCGCTTAGTACCGATGATCCTGGCAATTCGAGGTGCGCTTCATACAGATCTTACGATCTCACATTCCATCGATTTTAGTTGTTATCGTGGATCAATTGTCCGAATAGTTTTTTATTTATCAGATCCGTAGCTTTTTAATTGATACATGAATACGGCGAGGAACTATATATATAGGACTACGAGTGTTCGGATTTGCTCTTAAGCTCGGCACTCAAAACACGAAGCCATACCCGGAAGGAATTTTAGATTAGTATTAGTAAAGTATATCTCTGGCATTATCGAGAGTCTTGTGGATTAACCGATGATTTGTATGTGGTGCACTCTTAATTTTTGCTGGTAAATAGAATTAGAGTGGAAATGGATAGTTTCTTCTAAAATTGGAAACTTGTCTTATAAAGTTATTATGCATATCTCACTTCCTTCTGCTTTCCACACGTGCATGTTTCAAGTTATTAGATAAGACTTGAAAATGATGGATTGTTCATTCTTTCAATGGATACAGTCGGGGTCCAAATGCAGTCAATTTGTGGCTACCTCCTGCGTGGGTGGATTTATCGGAAGAAATATCAGCAAATGTGCAACGTGCACGCACAAAAATGGCAGAGTTGGCCAAGGCTCATGCAAAGGCTTTGATGCCGTCATTTGGAGATGGGAAAGAAGACCAACATGCTATCGAGACTCTAACATACGAGATAACTGACTTAATAAAGAGGTCGGAGAAGAGACTCCGGAGACTTTCTGCTTCTGGGCCTTCTGAGGATTCCAATGTCAGGAAAAACGTGCAGGTACAATTGCAGAACTCGTACAAAATAGTAATAGGATAGATGATGGGATTTTGCTTTTGCCCCAAAACAATGAATTTGTTTGATTCAACTTGAAATCTTTTGGGCTCTTCGTTAACCAAGCATGTCACAGTATCACTGGTATGGTATGCTGCTTTTATATTTTAGGGGTAATGAAAGGAAGTTTATCCGGTAAAACTATGAAGAACCGATGCTTGCATCCACTAAAGGTATTTTATCTAATACATATTCAGTATCCGTCATACTTGGATACTTGGCCAATACTTCATCCTTTTTATGGATGATGCTTAATAGGAAATACGATTGACACTATTCTTGTCTTTAGGAAATATACAGTGATTAGTGATGACAATGATTTATAATTTATATTTTCTTTTTGGTTGTGTCTAAGAAGCATCCTCTTGCTTTGAATTTTTAGAATTGCAATTGTATGTTTATTCTTTTTAAGAAGATTTTGTACATATCTATATTGCATATATCACATCCTCTATTTTTGTAATGATCATATCATTGTATTGGATATATATGCATATTGCTTTATTGTGCATCGTTGGAGAAACAAGAAAGAATTACAACCAGTGCGGGGAGGTTGGAATTAAAAGACTACAATGTTCAACAGAGTTCCAGCTTCTCTATTATCAGATATGTGTGAACACACCCATATATCAATGGGCCTATACCTTAAGAATGTGCAGACAAAGGCTTAGTGACAATCACAATACCGTCCAATAATATCCATGGGCATGCAAACATCCTTAAAGATGCATTTACATTTGCTTCTACCAAATAATCACACCATCGCAATCCTTTCCCTCCTTTTTTTTATCAACCCTTTGAATTATGTCATGTACAATTGTTCAAAGGCGAAAGGATAGACCCAATATGTGTGAACACACCCATAAATCAATGGGCCTATACCTTAAGAATGTGCAGACAGAAGGCTTAGTGACAATCACAATACCGTCCAATAATATCCATGGGCATGCAAACATCCTTAAAGATGCATGTACATTTGCTTCGACCAAATAATCACACCATCGCAATCCTTTCCCTCCTTTTTTTTATCAACCCTTTGAATTATGTCATGTACAATTGTTCAAAGGCGAAAGGATAGACCCAATATTCTTCAATAGCACCAAAAAATTTATTCCAAAAGGACTCAAGTTAGAACGCAGCAGAAAAAGTTATATGCACTGTAGCTATATACCATGTTCCTGTATACAATTCTGCCGAATTTTGAATTAATCATGTGCCAATCTAAGCTAACAGATCACTGTTTCAAGTTTAGTTGAGATTATTCTGGCAGTCAAGTATTATAATGAGAACGAAGCAAGGAGGGGATGAGAAAAAGGCCTATGATGACCATTACTTTTATACTGTATTCTTGTGGTTAACGATTGCACAGTTTGCATGAAGTCATCCAAAAGTTTAATAGGTGTTTGGTTATGTGACTCTAATATGTGCATTAAGTTAAAGTACTGTGTAGTAGCTTCCATGAATATTTGGCAAAATCATTCCCGAACGCATGTAACTGAATTCAAACCAAATAAACTATTTTGCTTGATTAAACTAATTTTATAGAGCTGAGGTACATTTAAATTTCACTTTCTTAAAATGGCATCAAAGTTGGTAAGAGTTTATTCTAATCAAGTTTGTCAAGTCTTGTGTCACCCGATATTGGGTTTCTTAGTTTGCTCGAGATGTTAAAGAGTCCATATAAGTTAGAGACAATACCAAATATTAATATACAAGTGAATTCAAACCTCACCTTAGGTTTGTAGAGTTAAGTTTGATGCTTAAAGTTCACTTTATTAAAATTTCCTTAACCAGAAAGATGATTGGAACACTTATGCATGAAATTCAGTCGGCTTGACTTTTGACTGTGTAATCTTTATGTCTGAACTTAAGTTTTAAACATTTTCTGCCTTATTCTATGAACTTGCTACTTGTACCATGTTGAACATTTTCTTATTTTGTGTACTGCATGCAGCGAGCTCTTGCTACTGACCTTCAAAACCTCTCTGTTGAGCTACGCAAGAAACAATCAACTTATTTAAAGCGCCTCAGACTACAGAAAGAGGTGAGAGAAAAGCCTGTTGTTGTACCGTTCTTTCCTTGACTAACAAAGAAAATAAAGTACCATCTTTTTTCTGGGCGTTTTTTTGTTAACTAGCACAGTTGATTTTATAGTGACAATTCAAAAAACCCAAAAAACAAAACAAGCATGCAAATCAATTTGATTCACTTTATTTAGCTCAGTAAATTAAATCTCCAATTCTTATCTAAAGTACTATATGAAAACTTCTTACCACACCGTCAATTTATTTTTCTCTGTTGTGGCCAAATGATCTCATGGTAAATAGTATTTTTGAAGTTTTGGTCTTTAACCAAGTCAAACGGCATCATTTAGTCTATTTAACTAACCTCGCCTAGTGAAACAAGACTTAGTTGTTTTTGTGACCAAATGATTACTTGATATTTCTTTCCATTGGATAACAAGTAATAAAGTATACTTGATATTTTATCTATGTTGGAGATCTCACACCGAGTGAAGATATGATTAAATTAAAATATATAATTGGGCATAAAACTCATCTTGTAGTTAATTTTGTGAGTTTTGTAAAGTGGAGTTAGACTTATGATTCATTCTATAAACCGACATTAAAGTCTATTATAACAAGGTTTGTTGAACATATTGAATCACTCTTATTAAATCACTATCAGACCACTCACAAATATCTAACCCCTCACTCAAGATGTTCAATTTTCAGTATGAAAGAATGTTTTGGAGATTCACATTAATTAGATATATGGAAAATAACAGTATACAAGTAGGTGCAAATTTCATTTTACAAACTGATTTTGTATTATTGGATTAAGTTTAAAATTCCTTTTTAGAAGTTTTGAAGGAATATTTTATAATGAAGGAAACTGTACTGCAATACCTTATTCCCTCTGTCTCTTGTCTGGAGATGATCTCAATTTTCATGTTATACACATCACTAGATAATTGATGAATTTTGTTGAAAGCTTTTTGATTATCATTTTATTATGTTGCAGGGTCAAGATGGAGTTGATCTAGAGATCAACTTGAATGGAGGTAAATCAAGATTTGAAGATGATGATTTAGATAATATGGTACTTATTTTTCTTTTTCATTGTTTATAGTTCGCTTATTTCTTTGTTGAGTACAGAATAGGTGGGCCCAATAATTTTTTCCATACTCGACTATTGGCGATTTATTTGCTGGAAGATTAATTGACAAATTATATTGTCCATATGGTTATCATACCCCTGCCGTAGTTTGATATATGCTATTTGATTGCTAATGCTATCAAATTATTCAAATGTAGGTATTTAATGAGCATCAAATGGCCAAGCTGAAGAGAAGTGAAACATTCACAGTAGAAAGAGAAAAAGAGATCCAGCAGGTAAGTAAAAGTTGCATTGATGAAACTAATGACTTATTTTGTGTTCTAGATGGACTTAGAGCCTTTTCGTTGTTTTCTTTGGTAGGTTGTGGAATCTGTGAACGAGCTTGCTCAGATCATGAAGGATTTATCAGTACTAGTCATAGACCAGGTCAGTAGATACCCTCCTGTGAGGAAGTTGACAAATTTCTTTATTCCACACTTTTTAATCATTAACATCTTCTATACATAGGGAACCATCGTCGATAGAATAGACTACAACATTCAGAATGTTGCAACCAAAGTTGAGGATGGGCTTAAACAGCTGCAGAAGGTTCTACTTCTGTTCTACTATTTTAATTTGGCAGCATTCATTCTCTTATCACTTTTCCCCTATGATAATTATTTGGTTTATGGGACCTGCAGGCAGAAAGAACTCAGAAAAAGGGGGGTATGGTAATGTGTGCTACTGTGCTTGTCATCATGTGCTTCGTAATGTTGGTTCTCTTAATCATTAAGGAAATTGTTTTGTGATCAGTGGTGATATTCAATTTATTTCTAATATCTGGTCACCCCTCATTTGTGCGACCTTTCATTTGACACCATATCCATTGTCTACTCGGATAGTAACGCAACTTGTCTTAAGTGAAGACCAAGCAGTTTTGGAGTAGACGAGCCATATTTTTTTTGTATGTAGAGACCATATTAATTCTCTTGGATTTTTTTTTTTTTTACCACTGAGTGGGAAGGTAGGGTGGATTAGGTGTGTAGAAGCACACGAACTTTTAGAAGTTGGTGTGGTATAGTAGCAAAGGATACAGAAGAACAGAAAAATGTATAGAGCGGTTGTATGAACCTCTACCTGGCCATTTTTTTTACCTGCGGAATGCATAGTTCCTTTTCATTCAATTTTTTTTTCTTTGATTGAGAAAAGAATTCTGAATTTATTGATTGATGAAACCTGCGGAAGTCGGTTCTCACCTCCTTTTCATATATGTTCCCTTGATTAATGAAAGAATTCTGAATTCATTGGTGAAAAGTAAAAATAGTACCAAATGGAACTGCATGCATAAGCTTAAATTATCTAATATTTATCGTAAATGGTAATTTGTTAGAAAACACTACTCAGATAAAAATTGATAGAAAAATATAAAACTGAAAATATGATTGCATTGAGTAATGTTAGTTTACAAAAAGTGTAACAATTTCTACAAAACTAAAGAACGAACCTTCCAACTTATTTCTGACAAATAGCTGAGTCTTATGCATTATGACTAGTACACATTTTACGAGTGTTATACAATTCCATCGATGCAACACCACATCGCTATATATAAACAATAATGCTTTCACAACCTATTTGAAATGTATAACAAATTGATAATACATTTAAAAATAATAAAAATAATAATATACTTTAATATAATAATAATAATAATAATAATAATAATAATAATATCTCCATTAGTAAAAAATTTGTTAAATACGAATACAACAAAGTTCAAGATGCTTATCAATAAAACCAGATCTTTACAATCAAATTTTTAAAGTGAGTTGTATGGACTTATCAAGTTATTAAATCCATTTTGAGCTAAGAAAAACTAAATTAATTACGTATCTATATTGAATTATCTTGTATCCTCTACAGTAAAATAAGCTATCGTAGTTTTTTAGCTAAGTAGGATAGAGCACCTAAAACTATAAAACAATAAAAGCTTACAACTCATTTTAGTTATTTAAAGTGTCCATATATAAAATTTAACCATGAAATTCAACTTTCATCCAATTCAAGATACACCTTTCCTACCTCTCAATTTGTTAGAGCAGAGTTCAACTCTTAACAAAAACAATTTTTCCATTTTAGTTTTTCAAATTGTTCATATATAAAAATTAACTTTTATTCCATTTAACAAAATATCTTTTATAGCTCAGTTGGTTAGAGCACCCGTTTAGTAAGCGGGAGGTCTTGAGTTCAACTCTCAATGAAAGCAACATATTTATCTTGTTTTTAGCTAGTCATATTTAAGTTGTAATTTTGAGCTATGTCAATTTACAATTCTCGATCATTGAGATTTATAATCAGTTCAGATTTATGTTTAAGGTTTTTTATTTTTTTAGCACTAAGCACTAGTTATTTCGAGTTTTTACTATCAGTTATAGTTATAACATTCTCTCTATTTATTGGTCTTATTAAAATACTACTTATTTAAGTTGTAATTTTGAGAGGAATAGTAAATTTTGGTATGAAACATTTTATAATTCCTTACTATGTCAATTTACAATTCTCGATCGTTAAGATTTATGATCAATACAAATTTATGTTTAAGGTTTTTTATTTTTTTGAGCACTAAGCACTAGTTATTTCGAGTTTTTACTATCGGTTATAGTTAACCTTATCTATATTTATCGACTTTCACTAAACTAAATATGAAAATTTTGAGAGTAATAATAAATTTTGGTATAAGACATTTACAATTCTCAATATGTCCACTATCACTAGTTATTTCGAGTTTTTACTATCGGTTATAGTTATAACATTCTCTCTCTTTATTGGTCTTATTAAAATACTACTTATTTAAGTTGTAATTTTGAGAGGAATAGTAAATTTTGGTATAAAACATTCTATAATTCTTGCTATGTCAATTTGTAATTCTCAATAGTTGAGATTTATAATCAATACAGATTTATGTCTAAGATTTTTTATTTGTAGCTCAGCTGGTCTGGCCACCCGTTTAGTAAGCAGAAGTGGTGTCTTGAGTTCAAGACTCAACCAAAGCATTTTGTCCTTTGTATACAATACAACTATGAATTTTGAAATCCAAGTTAACATTTGCACACCATGTCCAGCCATTTCAACCACTATCTCCCTACATCAATCTTGCCCCATTTCCACACTGACATTTTGTTACTAGTGTGAATTTTTCGTTTTCTTAGCCCTTATCATCAAATGTGAGAAATTGAAAGATTTTTTGACAAGGCTGGATAAAGTCAACTTCAGATCAGAGGTCAACATGGGAAGTACCTGGGACAATGTGTTCACATCTACCATGGCTCTGTGGGCTGATCCATCCACTTCAACTCTGTAAAACTCACGAAGGGCAACCAGTGACGCTGAAGAAAGGTTTGTTCCTACACAGAAACATATGCAAAGTCAACATCAAGTGTTTTTGTTCTATGATGTGACAAAATAGAGAGAATATCATACCAGACTTTATCAGTTCACGTGCCAGAGGAAGAGTGTCCAGAAGCAGCCAATTTCGAGGAATCTCCCTGGAACATCGAATGAACTCGTGGATGAGGAAAGGTGCATCAAAAGTGCGAGCATTATGTGCAACCCATAATACATATCCACCATGTTTCTCACGGTTTCTAATGTATTGCAACAAGATCGGTACCAGCTCTTCCATCCTAAAACAAGTTTAGGAGACAACAAAACCAAAAAATATGTCTTTCATCATGATCATTTTGGAACATGTCGCGAATAAGGAACTTGGAGGCTAACATGATAAAGAATAGTTTGTTTCCTCCACGCTTTCGTAGAGTTGTTACCACAATCATTTAGTCACGCAACCATGCATCAGTCAAATTCAGAGATTATGAAAGGATACGAAAATTCAAGCACCATATCAGAACTGTTGAAAATTTAAGCTGTTTTAATTTGTTGCACTTGGTCTCTTTTAATGAATTTATCAAGGGAGAAAATTCACTTGAAAAATACAAAACCAATGAGACTTGAATCAAATCACATGAGAGAGCAACATCACTTCAACTCAAAATCTTAAGATAATAAGATTATGGGTCTTCTACCTTATATGTTTTGTTCAACTTTCTATTTTTATTCAATGTAAAACTTAAACTCAGTTGGATTTTCAACATCTCTTTACTAATTTGATGAGTAAAAAAATAAAGAAAATGGTTTTACTTTAAGAAGCAAGCATAAACAAGGAACACAACACATTATGTGAAAAAACCAATATAGTAGATTTATTACCTTGGCACATCAGTTCGGTTCACCATATGAGTAGCAATTCCATGAATGTGAGAATTAGGAACATGGCATTGTGGATTTACAAGAGTTTGGAAAGTGCTGTGGTGACCACCTTGGAGATCTCGAAGTGCAATCTCAATGATCCGATCATTTACTCTGCTATACCCAGTGGTCTCAAGATCAAAAACAATAACGGTGAGTATGTCAGATAAGTTTTTACACTGAGCAATTTCTTGTACTTCAGGCCATTGAATTTTCTGCAACCGATCTAGCTCTGTCGTGTTTACATTCACTGTAGCACTTGCTAAAATCTCCTCTCTAAAACTTTCATGCTTAGTACTTCTTGATTTAGTGTTCCAATTTTGTTTACTTCCTTCTGCTCTTGTAGTTACAAGTCTTTTAATCCACTTAGTAGGGAATCCTCTCTCAGGCACATAAATTCTAGAACCAAGTAGTTTGATGCTAGAGTTGTTTCCATAAATCTTGATAAAACCGCATAATGCTTCATCTTGATAAAACCGCATAATGCTGCATCTGGGTGCTTGCAATAGGGAGAAAGTAGAAGACCCTGTCCTCATCTGAATTCAATAAATGCTGAATTATCAAAGAAATAGAAATAAATTAATGAAAAATGAATAAAGTGTCAAATAAAAAAGAAAAGTGGGGTTGGATAGAAGGATTCATCTGATACACTCACATATCATATCCTGTGTACCAAGAAAAAAAAAATCATAACTTTTCCTCTAAGCAGAACACAACATTGCCAAAACCCATTGTCTAAGAACTCAGAATGAACTCAATGTTGAATTAAAATCGTGTTAACAACAAAATCTTCTGAGAAATAGAGACAAGTTTTCACTCAGAGTATTCCAACAGAATGGAATTGGATGAGACATCATCCCCTTAGGTTCCATTTCTTGTATCCTATTTAAACAATCTAAAAAATGAAATTTAGCATTATTTTGGTCCATATCATCTCTGCATCAATACAAAATATGAACATGCATGCATAATAGATAATAGGCAAACAACAAGCTATGTGTTACAGTATAACAATAATTCATAGTGCATTGTGTCAAATAAATTGCAGTTTCAAAGAGGTGAAAAAATAAAAAAGGTGAAAACTTTACCATATTACAATACAGTATAAAATGATAGGTCTGTGACATAATGAACAAGAAAATACTAAGGGTCAACTATTTAAGAAGAAAAAAGACCATTTTTTTTTCGATGTATGAAAAAAATCGCAACTTGAACTTAAAATGAGTTAACAGAAAAAGAAAAAACACAGAGAAAGGTGAGATGATCGACTCGGTGACCATTTTATGGTGTGAAAGTGAAGAAAGAAATGAAGGGTGCAGCATTAGGGTGGCTTAGAAGAATGAAACTTGAAGACTAACCAGTTCAAAAATTCTCTGGCAATGCAAGTGCAAGGAAGAGGAGGTTTTGAATGTAGCTAGACACAAAACAAAAAGCATTTGTAAGAACTGCAGAGGTTAACATTGTGAATATCTAGAAACGGAGTAAAGGACTCAACAAGGTTCCGTTTTCCTTTTCACTTTTTCCATGATTGATTCACTTGTTGTCTTATTTCTACAAACACAATATTTCTACATGTTTTTTAAAATTAATTAAGCATCTTTATTTTGTAACTTATTTTTTAAAACTTTATTTTACTTAAAAATTAATTACAAGCAGCTTACTTTCTAATTCTTCTTCTACTATTTATATTTTTTTTCATTCTGATAGTGCTCACATATGTTGGTACATATGTTGTGTGGGAGGTGGAGTTTGAACTAAATACTTCATTTTTTATATCATATTTTTTAACTTTTTTTATTGTTTACAGAAATCGTTTTCACAAACTTGTAAAATAAATTCCCCCTGGTGGGCCCTTGATTTTAATAAATCCTCTTTACAATTTCCACTATTTTTTGTACGTTTCTTTTCTAGTTATTATACTAACATTGATCAATCTTAAAGATATTAATTAATTTGGTACAACGCATTATATACATATCAAGTTCAATTGTTAAAATAATTATTATTATTTTCGATCTACTTTTTATCTTATCTTATTTTTAATTAACATATATTTTTCTCCATTATATCAAATTACTTTTAAATATACAATTATCATTTAACTTACTTTTAATATTTTTATTTATTATTTATTATAATATAAATATCATTTTGATATTTTTATGTAATTATTGTTATATTTTAATTCATTATTATAATTTTATTATTACAATGATATAAAAATATTTTATTTACTATAATATAATAATCTAATAGTTATTATCATAAATTTAATAAACATTTTAAATATTTTTAAACATAAATATTTATTTTATTTTATAATTTTTTTAAAATTTATTTTATTAATTTGTTCATTTATGTGTATCCATATAATATTTTATATAATTATTTCATTATAATTATAATTTGTTTTTAAATATTTAATATTAAATAAATAAAAATATGTTTTTTAATATTAAATACTTTATGATTTATAATTATGTTTCTGTTTGTTTATAATATTAAATAAATAAAAATATGTTTTTTATTATTAAATACTTTATAATTTATAATTATGTTTCCGTATATTTATAAGGAAGTAATTAATTGATATAAACATCAAAAACTAATTATGTATGAATCAAAATACACATATACTCTTTATCCGGTAAAATAAAAATTTATATTCATTAGATATATTATATAAATGAGATAAACTTTTATATCAAGATAAAATGGTATAATAAATCTCGTACCCAATACCCAACTTGTCCCATTATTACCATCCTTAAAGCCAAGTCCGTTTTAACAAGAAGTATGCAAAGTCAACTAAAAGTCAAAAGAATTAAATCAAGTCCATTAGGGTTGATGAACTTAAGTCAATGGGTTTTTTTCTTGCACCCCAATATTTCTTCTACACCTCCAAAATTTTTTTTAGGTTTAATTAATCGTAAGGTACCCAGTTTAGTACTAGAGTGTTAAATTGGTACCCGCTTTTAAAAAAGTGTCAATTGCATCCCAACTTTTGAAAATTGCTTCAATTAGGTCTCTTTCAGACAGAGTTGACTAACGCCGTTAGTCAACGTGCCACGTGTCAATATGTGGTTTTTTTGATTTTTTTTTTAAAAAAATTTAATTTTTTTTTTATTTTAAATTTTTTTATTTTAAATTTTTTTTTTTAAAAATTAAAAATGCCACGTGTCAAGTCCCTGTGTGTGACACGTGGCATTGTCAGTTCCATGTGGCATTGTAATGCCACGTGTCAGTGTCACTATTAGATGTCATTGTGTTGATTTCGATTTGGTCCCCACATATGTTTTTTTGTTTCAATTTAGTACCTAAGTATGTGTATCTGATTCAATTTTGTCCCAATTTTTTTTTAATAATTAAAATATTTTTGTAATCCATTTTTTATAAGATTAAAAATAATTAAGTATAAATATTTTTACAAAATTAAGTACTAATATTTATAATGTTTCTTTCAATTTCAGACCAAATTTATTATTTGTATGAATGTTATGCTATTTATAAGTACTAAAATGACTTTTACCACTAAATTTTAATATAAATATCAAATACTTAATTTTTTAAAACTTTTATACTTAATTACTTTTAATTTTATTAAAAAATATTTTAATTATTAAAAATTATTAGGTCAAAATTGAATCAAATACACATAAGTAGGTACTAAAT
>Ga0214543_1009325_pt1 | contig 15351 bp, 16 predicted proteins | sample CNSS2metaG_FD_160094 | JGI IMG/M metagenome (GOLD analysis project Ga0214543, IMG submission 160094) | Root nodule microbial communities from cowpea collected in UCLA plant growth center, Los Angeles, California, USA - CNSS2 | ecosystem: Host-associated > Plants > Roots > Nodule | place: USA... | reverse complement strand
TAATAAAATAAAAAAATATTTTTATAAATATATTATTTTTAATATATATATATATATATATATATATATATATATATATTTATTTATTTATTTCTTTTGTATATATAAGTAAATTAAAGATATATTTGTATTAATTGATTATATAGTAATAATCCTGATTAAATATATTTCCAACTCGTTTTGCATGACAGGCCAACCAGTTTTGTTTCGTTTTTGGTAGATCAACAAGAGTTCGATTAAAACGAGTTGAATGGACTCATTTTGTGATTTTTAATAAAAAATGACTATTTATTATTTAATTAAGTTTTACTTCTCTTTTTTTTTCATTCAATACATAAAAGGTTTTGTAATTTACAAGTCTATGTTATTTAATTTTTTATTTAAAGATTTATTATTCAATACTTAAATGTCATGTTTCTATGTGCTTTCATGTAATCATTTAGGGTGTGTTCTTATGTGAGTGGTGATTTAAGAGAGAAAAAGAGCATTAATTTGGATTGATTAGAAGATGAGTTTTATGTTGTTCTTTTTTAGAGATTTGGGATTGATAATGAAATAGATTTGAGAATAACTTTTGTGAAATTAAATTGAATAGATGAAAATGTAAAATGACATAATTATCCTTGATATTAAAAAAAGTATACTAAAATGATATTTTGATAAGTTGTAGTTAGTTTTTGATATATTATTATCATAAATAAAAATATTAATAATATTTATTAATTGAAAAAAAAGTAATATTAAAATATATTTGATTTACAAAATTTAATATTTTAATTTACAAAAACACCACAAATGAAAATGGAACATGTTACATGAAAATGGAATCAGTTAAAACGAAACCATGCTTGTGTTTCAAAAAGTTGGAATCAGATCCAACAAAAAGACAATAGGTTCCCTTCAATTATGGCAAAAACAAATCTGGTTCCATTGAATACCCACAAAAACATATCCGTTTCTAAAGAAGAGATATGCACAGATCAACTCCGTAAACGCTCTATCGCACTGTCACGCTGCTATCGTCGACACCATCCCTCTTCTCAACAACAAAGAGGGGTGGAAAGGTAGCAAGCCCCGGTGAATATTCAAAGAAAGAGGAAGAAAGGAAAATGGAATGAGAGTGGTATGGAGAAGCTCACCTACTAGAACTTAAATGCACATTGCTGGTTTGTTTATTTTGAATAAAATAACAAAAATATAAGCGTAAAATTATTCCAATCACTCTTTAATCTCATCATGCTATGCTAGTTGGATGTGAAGATCCCTCAAATCAGCGTCCTCCTTCGCTTTCAAATCTACGAAAAATTCTTCAAAATCATCGCTTCTCATAGTGTGGTTCCATTTCATTTCTAGTTTTATTCTGCAGCATGTCTTTTCCAAAGGAAAATATTTTACTATACCTTGGACATGGACATGTGTAAATAAGTCTATTAACAAGGGTCAGCAATTGAAGTTATAATTATGATGTAAGTAGATTCGTTAACACGTCATATTATATAACCTTAATGGATTTGGATTGTTTACCAATATTACTTCGTTGTATAGAACCTAATCATACACTACAAATTTCCAACTACCCACCATCATTCTCCATCTTTTTCCATTACTCAAATCATTATTTGTCCGAAAAATACTCTAGAGCCACCATAATTAGTGCACCACCGTCTAATTAGCACCAAAGAACAAAATAAATTACCATTCTTTTTTTATTGCTTTGCTGAATATAAAAGCACCACCTTCTCCTTATAACTTTGACTTATCGGAAAATTTACTTCAAAATATCCTAATCACTAATCAATGTTAGAAATTCAAAAATGAGTTAGAAATCCGTCTTATATGATAAAAATAAATAAGATGACATAATTTTATTATTTTTAAGATTTCGAATCTAAAGAAATATTAAATGAATGAAATTAATTTATGAATGTAATTTAATGAAATAAAGCGAGTTTGAGTTCCTGTAAAATGAGGCATGGTGGCTTTGAAAAAATTTGACGAGTTACGAAAAAAATTCGAGTTTCTATTAATCATGGATTAAGAACGGGAATTAAAATTGATTTTTTATATTAATTTATTCACACTTCATTAATACTAAATCTTTCAACATTTTTCTTCGGAAAAAGCTCACATAAAGTGTACACAAAATTCTTTAGTTTGTTAAAAGGGGTAATAAATATTGTCTGTGGCGTGAGTTTGGTTAGCAAATCCTTTTCATTTTTTAGGACTAACAGAAAAAGGAAGTGGTTGAAGAAACAAAGTCGAACAAGATTGTTGGAAGCATTTTTTCACATGACTTTAGTTTCTATTTTTATGTTACGTAACTGACAGGTTTATGAGCGACTTCATTACCCAAAAGTTGTTAATTTATTCTGCTTTTTAACTGTCACATGTTTCTCTTGTCGACCAACAACTACATTCCTAAATCAACATTAGTAGTTAAAATGCAAATTACCTACTCATTGTTTATACTTTATAGGTTTGGGGAAGAATGATGTTATGCATTTTATTACAAAACTTTCATATGATTTTTTCTTTTACAAAGTACACCATATTCCTTTTCATTGCCAATGATTAGTTTCATACTTTGTATTCTAATGATTCAATTAAATTGTCAATGGAAATGCATTAATGATAAAGTTGTGTATTAAAATAGAATGTAATCAAATTGTGTCCATTTTACATTTATATAATGAATATAATATTATAGGTTTGTCTATTTGAAAAGTATGACGTGTAAGTAACACCTTCTCCAATACATTCTTGTAAGTTAATTAAAAGAAAAATAATATCTTCACATGAAAGCAAATACATTCACATTACAACCCAACATAATAATATATATTAATGTTTTAGGTTGAAAAAATAAAATAAATATCATTAAAATATTATTATTTTGAGTTATATGAATTTTATTTGGTGGTTTTCAAAATATTATCATCCTAATAAAAATATAAAAATAGTGTGCAATCTAAATATTTATTTATTGAAAAATGATTTAATTACTCTTTTGGTTCCTGTTTTTGTCTCAAAGTTTTTTTAAGTTTTAATTTGGTACTGATTTTTAAAAATTTGATGCAATTTTTTCCTTTTAGTTAAATTTTTTTAAAACGAATCAATTATTTTTATATCAAAATTGTTATTATGATTATGTTAATTACATCAATAAAACAAATCATCCATATTAACAAATTTAATTTTGATAAAAAATCTTTAATTCGTTTTCAAAAATTTAACGAAAATAACCAAATTGCATAATTTTTTAAAAATTAGGATCAAATTAAAACTTAAAAAAACTAAAAAACTAATTTGACACTTTTGAAAAAAAAAGTAATTAAATATAAAAAAAATCTGATCTTATATTTTTTCTTGAATAGCCTTGCTATATACTATATTACGTAAAAATTCATTTAAATCACAAATTAAAATACATTAATGATTATATATATATATATATATATATATATATATATATATATATAATGAAATTACTTTCATTTAAAATATTTTTTTTAAATTATGACGAGTCACACATCCAACTCTACGTACAGAACTTTGATTTATGGTTCATAATTTTTGTTATTGATAAAAAACATTATTTTAATTGACAAATTACTTATATTATTCAATATTTTGTAGGAGTCCACTTAAATGACCAATTAAGATGCATTAAGTGATAATGTTTTTAATGTGTGGTTTTATAAAACAATTGGTGTCAGTAAACAAACATTTAACATTCTCATTATATCCGTGGAGTAACATGTTTGTTTTCTTTGAGGAAATGTTACTAGGACATTCTTTAATATTCTTTGTAATACACACTCTTACACAATTAATGATTGTAAATTACACAATTAATGATTGTAACTTACACAATTAATGATTGCAAATAATAAATGATACTTGCACAATATTATAATTTTTAATCAAGAAACTTTAACTTGTATTTCTAAATTCTTATGTTGACTTTTTTATTAATTAATAACTATTTGTACCTGACATAACTTCTGATATTTTATTAATTAACAGTATTAAAATTTTATAACATCAATTTATTAAAATTAAACTGATAATAGAATAAAGTTTGACAAGATCGATACACTTTTAAATGTTCTGATTACATGACTGATTATATAACTAATCTTTTCCCCGAACATGGTGAGAACTAAGTTTCATACTCTAACAGAAGGATTTCCCTCTTATAGATTTTCTCTTAAGCCTTTTTATGCAGATATAAAAGAGTTATGCAGATCCCATTCATCAAAAGAATCTGAAAACTAAGTTTGTCATCAAACAAAAAAGCCCAAAGAGCTCAAAGCTTAAGAAAAAGACGATGAACTTCACTAAACACTTTCTGTTCTTGATGCTGCAATTCCTCGTGGTTCTGGGAGGTGATACCAAACCAGGTTTCTCAGCTTCATCTCACCCTTTTTACTAATTCTGCCACAACTATGTTTTTATCGCGTCCAACAAATTTAATGCAGAAGAGTAAAAAAGTGCACCAGGATTTGTATTAATGAAAATAATAGAAATTTGCTAAGATATCTGAAAATTTTCAAGGGACTAATTCACTGTGTGTCATCATCCCCAGGAGTACGATTGGATATTCAAGATAAACATGTAATCCACTTCTGCAATGGATTCTTCTCTGCCTAGCTATATACATTTTATTTATTATTTAACTGTGGCTTGTTGCAGAGGCTTTAGCCATTGGTTTTGTCTGTAACTCTGTTTGTTCTGACCAGGTGGTAATGGATAATGGCATAGTCCAGGTCAACTTATCAAATCCTGAAGGAATTGTCACGGGAATTCGATATAATGGCATCGACAATTTGCTGGAAGTTCTCAACGAAGAATACGACAGAGGGTACACCAATTTAATTTCAAAATGTTATTTAGAAAATAAATTAATAACTGCAGAAAGATCTCTTCTAGGACAATTCACAAACACTGAGCACGCAAAGAATAATCTCCAATGAGAATCAGCTAGCTATTGTGTTGATTGTCAGCATCTCGAATCTGAAATCATAACCCTGATTTTACTTTTTATATTTGTCTTGTTCATTTGATGTATGCGTGTAGGTACTGGGACATTGTTTGGGACGAAGGTGGAGAAAATAGAACAGAAAAAGGAGCAAAGGGAAAGGGTAGATTTGACAGGTTTGGTTCGTGGACCTTGTATTTTTTTTTTTCTTGAAAGAAAAGAAAGACAGAATTGGGAAAAGAAAATATTTATGAAAGAGGAAAAAATATTTTATAAAAACATTTTAAAAATAATATAAGTATTAATAATTGAATATATACAGAATGGAAGCAACAAATTTAACGGTGATAGTGGAAAACGAAGAACAGGTAGAGCTATCTTTCACCAGAACATGGAATGCGTCTTTTCAGGGGAAGCTTCCGCCACTCAACATTGACAAAAGGTTCTTCTACTTTCAACCTACACTCTCTCTGCTTCTGGGGTTCCGTTTCGGAAGCAACATTAAGTTAATTAATTACATGACTGTGATATGATAAAGAGGAAGTTGATTATGTGCAGGTTTATATTGCTTCGTGGTTTCTCTGGGTTCTACACCTATGCCATTTACGAGCATTTGAAGGAATGGCCAGCTTTCGATATCGACAATACTAGGATCGCATTCAAACCTAGGAAAGACAAGTGGGTAACAATTGCTTTTGTTTGCCGTTCCTCAGAAATGAATAAAAAGGGAAGCACATGTTTTGTTTTGTTTATCTCGTAGGTTGTTCTTTTATTGGACAGGTTCCATTACATGTCTATAGCGGACAACAGGCAAAGATTTATGCCTCTGCCCGATGACCGGATTCCCCCAAGAGGTCAAGTTCTTGCCTACCCTGAGGCTGTGCGTCTCGTTGACCCCGTGGAGCCCGAATTCAAAGGCGAGGTATGCTTTTGGTTCATCTATTACCAAACTTTTACAAAATAGTCAACATTAGGTCACTTAGGTATCTAATCTCCTTTTCAGTTACTTGCCAAAAACATTTGATTTTGAATAGATTATTAGCCTCCGACACGGTAACCTCAAAGTTGGTCTGTGTTTGAGAACAGGTGGATGATAAATATGAGTATTCGTGCGAGAGTCGAAACGATCGTGTTCACGGCTGGATGAGCATTGATCCCTTGAATTCCACCGGATTCTGGCTAATTACGCCAAGCTATGAGTTCCGATCTGCTGGACCCCTCAAGCAATATCTTACTTCTCACGTTGGCCCCACCACACTCTCTGTAAGACTTTTTGCTAACATTTTTTCTTTTTATCACTGGATTGTATTTTCTTATATTGTTTTTTTGGTTCTACTCAGAACAATATTCAATTCTATTTAAAGGTGTAAAAATCCACATTTGGGAAACTACATGAATCAGGTATTTCATAGCACGCATTATTCAGGAGCGGATCTGATAATGAAATTTGGGCCTAATGAGCCGTGGAAGAAAGTCTATGGGCCCATATTCTTGTACCTTAATTCTCTATCCAACGGGGTTAGCCCAGTCAAACTCTGGGAGGACGCCAAACAACAGGTATGCCACTTGTATAATTTTATCTTAACTGATTAAACATTAAGGATAATTCGTTGTTTTCAAATATCATTGTCGTTGTTACAATATTAAATGTTTGCCACTTTTAGTTTACAAAAGAAACATAAAACTGCAGATGGTCAATGAAGTTGAGAGCTGGCCCTATACATTTCCAGCTTCAAAGGACTTTCTCTCAGCTGAGCAACGAGGTAAAGTCCAAGGTAGATTGCTTGTCCGAGACAGGTAGGTCACTTACTTAATTTTCATCTTCAGAAATCTCCAGACAGCTAAGGAAGAATGATCAAATGATGTTTAAAACAATTAAGACTTAATTTCTTATGGTCTTACCATTTGCTAAATCTAGATATTTGGGTGTATTTATTTCTTCTTCACCTTCATTTTTACGCCAAAAATGGTATATTCATTCTATATAGCTAAATCTGTATAGGAAGGTTAGTGATGCATTCATCCCAGTTAGTGGTGCTTATGTGGGACTAGCAGCCATAGGAGAAGTTGGATCTTGGCAACGAGAATGTAAGGTAGCATTTAAACTAATTCCTTGTACCGTTTAAATAAGCAACAGCAACACATTGAGCCACCAGAGGAAAAAAAATGACACTTGTAATTATTTCCTTACAGGGTTATCAATTTTGGACGATTACTGATGATAAAGGCTATTTCTCAATTATTAACATACGTCCTGGGGATTATAATCTCTACTCCTGGGTCAATGGATACATTGGAGATTATCAATTCGATCAAATCATCAACGTAACTTCAGGTTAAACAAATTTATGAAGCTTTTTTGAAGTTCCAAAATATATTTTGTTTTAAACTCATTAGGCCAATGTTTAAACAGGTTCTGAAATTAATGTGCATGAGCTTGTTTATGAGCCACCTAGAGATGGTCCTACGTTGTGGGAAATAGGTATCCCTGATCGTTCAGCTGCTGAGTTCTATGTTCCTGACCCAAATCCCATGTACATTAACAAACTCTATGTCAATCATACAGACAGGTTCTTTTCCTCTTTACCCACTTGAACATATTTTGTCATTACTATGTAACCTGTAAAAGTTATGCCCAAGTTCAATATATGTTGCTCCCTAGGTTTTTGTTTTTGCATCCAAATATTAATTATATCATTGAACTTTCATTTTAGAGAAAAAGAAAACTTTGTGTCCCCATTGCTTGCAGGTTTAGGCAATATGGTTTGTGGGAAAGATATGCTGATTTGTATCCAAATAAAGACCTAGTTTACACTGTTGGCGTTAGTGACTACAGAAAAGATTGGTTCTTTGCTCAGGTTAATAGGTGTGTTTTTTTGCTTTTCTTATTTTCATATCTATTGTTGGTAATTAAACCCAAACCCCACCTCATGAAAGCGCACATATTATCATTTGGAAAATTTTATTTTAGGAGAGTTTAGGTTCTGTACTTGTTCTTACAGCCTAGGTGTCTCAAAAGATGTCTCAAAAGATGTCTCAAAAGATGTCCTGTCTCTCTCCCCTCTGATTACTTTCCTTTACTGTTTCACAGGAAGAAAGATAATGGCACTTACCAAGGAACCACATGGCAAATTAACTTCAACCTTGATCGCGTGAATACCCATGGAAGCTACACATTACGAGTGGCTCTGGCATCTGTGCATAATGCAGAATTACAGGTATAAAATAAAACTCTGTTCAATAATTTTGATATTCATCATAAAGAAATTCTGCAACACACATACATGCAAGTGTTTTTTTTTATCTCTCATTAACAAGGTTTTCTTTCTTGAAATTTTGGGAGGGTAGATTCGGATAAACAAATTAGAAGCAGATCCACCTTTATTTTCAAGTGGAGTGATTGGAAAAGAGAATACAATAGCTAGACATGGAATTCACGGTCTCTATTGGCTATTCAGCCTTGATGTAGACGACACTCTTCTTGTGCAGGGGAACAATACCATCTTTCTAACGCAAACGATGAACACAAGTCCTTTTATAGGAATTATGTACGACTATATTCGTTTAGAATATAAACGCTGAAAATCAAATTAACCATTGTTCTCAAGAATATTCACTTCAAAAGTAATTGTTTGATCAACATACTCGTTTCAAAAGCTTTTTTCATTCTTTTTTTCCTCCTTTCGTTCTCTTTGCATTTACAAACTGTGCCATCTTAGTTCTTTATTTCCTCTTTCAAACAAATTTCATGAAATAGCAAAGAAATGGTAGATGCCAAGAGACGTCACTCTCAATCAAACTTTTTTCAGCAAATATTTTTATTGGTTAAGGATTTGATTCGTTATCAAATTTGTTCTTTGATGTCATGTACGAATAACTCGTGTAATGCACCAGCTGGAAGTGTATAGTATACAATTTTTATATTATATTTTGAATATTTATTTTACATTTTTAAAAGCATATTATTGATTACGTTTGTAAATATTTAAAAAATAATAATATATTTATATTTATATCTATATCTATATCGTCGGTGTCTTTTGGTATTTGGTGGAAGGTTTTATCTCACGCTGTGCTTATCTTCAATAAGTATTTGCAATACAGATGTATAAGCGCCAAGGACAAAACTGATACAATTCTTTAGGTATTTTTATTTTGTTTTTTAGTTAGAATTGGAATTTTAGTTGAGTGAACTTTATATCTAAATTCAATGATTCGAGCTAGAGTTACAAGGTCCTTGAACAAATATATTCTATCATAAAGTCATTCCATCAATTCTATTAGGAAGGACAAAAAATCTAAAAAGAAGAACAGTGAAATACCTAAAGACTCCGCTTTCCTAGTTATTTTAAAATTAGGGGTGGGTTACCCAATTTCGAATGATGATAAGTTCAAAAAAGAAGATCACAATAAATATATTTGTTATGAATTAATACGTATTTTGCATGATATTATGTAAATATTTATAGTAAAGCATCATTTATCCATCTTGGATTTTTGAGTAAATTATTTACACTAAATTATTTAGTCACATTAACATGTTTCTTTTACCTTGCTCACTGCCAGATTTTATGGTGTTAATGATTAGACATTCTATCGTTCATGTAATAAGAAATACCCGTTCAATTAACTACTAACTATTTTATTTTACGTTGACCTATTATATACATTTTTTGTATATTTGTTGGTGACTTCTCTTTTCTACACTCTAATCATAACTATATTGGATAATTGTCGCATAAAAAAATGATATTAATTGGTTTTGAAAAATAGTTGGAGCAACCATGTTAGATAGGACCTTCCCTTTTTTCCGCGATTCTCACTTTTGTATAGTAATCAGTTTTCCAGCAGTTTCACTTCAGGTTGTGGGGCTCCCTGCAGAAACACGTTTTTGTTTTTGTTTTTTTTTTTTTTTTCAGAAAGACAAAGTATGGATGAAAATCCGGAAAGAATATGACCGTTAAGTGAAGTGGCAGCCAGCAGTGAGTTTTTCAGTCACACTGCGAGTATCTCTTTACATTCAAATTTGACAAGAAAAGAAGATATATATACAAAGTTGTACAAGAATCACACTACACTGCCTCGATGACTTCCAAGAAGAAGGATCACAGATTCTTTTACTTCAAAGAACTAAAATTTATTATATTTTTATAGAAAGAAAATGTTTTGAAGTTTGGTGGGAATAAATAAGTGGTGCAGCGAAATGTTAGCATTATTTAAATTTTGAGGAGTGGCGAGAAACGACAGAGTGAGGTAATTTCAGAATTTAAAAAATGAGATGTGTTTGATGTTTACAGATGGAAAAAGTATATATAAAAAGAAATAGTTAAAAAGTGAGGGAATGTGTATGTGAGTGCATGGAGAGTGAGAAGAAGAAATAATTGAGGATCTCCGTATCCCATTCATGCACACTGGTGCAGGATCATGTCCCTTCCATCCACGTGCCTCCTCTTATCACTTCCGATTGTTGCACAAAGTTAAAGTAAGAGAGAAATAAAAAGAGCTAAAAAATTGGAAAGTGGGTTCATATTTTTGTGTTGTGTTGGGAGTGACAAATCCTATGCTAAGCTAGGCTAAGATACAAAGGGAGATCCATGAATGCAGTGGTTTGTCTGTATCTGAGAGAGTGAGAGAGAGAGAGAGAGTGATGAGAGAGAAAGAAAGGAACTCCGAAGTTGCTACCGTACCTATGGTTGGGTTTGGGAATGTGTTTGTTGTCGTTGATGATGTTGTTGTTGTGTGTGAGACTTGGAAATCCAACCCAACCACCTTCTGACGAGACCCTCTTCTCTCTCTCCATGTCCTTGTCTTTGTTGCTCCCACTCTCTGTCTCTGTGTCTATCTGTGTCCTCCTCGTTATTATTATTGCTATTGCTGGAGAACCTGCTGAATCCCGTGATCTCAGACACACTTCTCGAATTTATTATCCCTCTGCCACTCCAACTGTCCTCAACCCCATCATCATTGGAACGGCGCGTCCCCCTTCCTCTTCCTCCGCCGCGCGTGTTCCATTGCGCCTCGCTCATTATCATCTCCGACGTCAGATACAGCAGGTCCGAAGCTTGGACATCGCTCCATCGCTGATGGACCCCATTCATTTTCATTTTTCCCGGGCCTGGGCCCGGGCCGGGTCCCGGGGAGACAATGATCCGGTGTTCCAACCTCCGTTCCGCGCTTGTCCTATCTCCCTCTCTCTCCGTTTCTTGCGTCAACAACATCCCGTCTTTTCTGCCACGTACAAACCAACCAAACCCAACAACACCAACACCAACACCAACGCTCTCGTTCTTTTTTCTCGATGTCGCGCTATCCAACGACCTCCTGAACGACGTCGTCCACCTCCGGCTCTGCTCCTCCGTTCCGCTCTCCCCCACCGACGAATGCCTCCGCCCAATCTCCTGCTTCTCCACGTCCATATTCAACCGCGCGCGTTCCTGGTTGGAGGAATTGTTGTTGTGGCTGTTGCGCTGGGGCTGAGTTTGGCAGCGGAAAGGCTTTGCGTCCTCCACCAGAAGAATGTCCTCCGGATCCACGCGGTACCGGCACAGAGGACACGTGGAATGCGCGTCCAGCCACGTGTCCACGCACTCGACGTGGAACGCGTGCTTGCATTTCGGCAACAGCCGGAGAACCTCCGCCGCCTCGAACTTCGTCAGGCACACCGCGCAGTCCAGCCCCTCCTTTTGTCCCCGCAGCGCTCCGAATCTGAAAACGGGAAGCGATTCCACCACGGACCGGTCAATGCCGGAGTTCTTTCTCCCGGAGAACGGCGCCACCGTCCACGGAATCGAGCTCCCGCCGCTGTGGATGTTGCCGCCGTTGCAGTGTTTGATGTAAAGAAGGAGCAGCGAGGTGAGGGAGATTATGGTGGTCAAAACGCATACCACCACCGCTATGCCAGGTCTGAACGGCGGCGAGGTGTCATTTTCGTTGTCGGGCGGCGGTGGAGCAATGATTCGTTGGGGAGTGGGAGGTGGAGTTTCTCTGGTGTGTGCTGCGTTTGTAAGGAGTAGAAGGAGAGTGAGGAGGAGGAGGAAGATGGAGGGTGCAGGAGCCATGTGGGGGCGCGGGTGGTGGTTAGCTGAGGAGGGTGAAGCGCAGCATTAATTTTTAATCATGTGGAGTGGACAGGGGAAGCTATTTTGGGAGAGATTCTATGGTAAGGATTCAGGGGAAAAACATACAAAAAGACAAAGACAAATACGTATATAACTTCACATTTTATTAATTAAATACATCACCTACTCTTCTTTCCAAATATCCACTTGTACTACTACTATAGTATCTTCGTTTTTTAAATACTGAATGCCATAATATCAAACATATTTCTCCATTTTTTCTTTCTTTAAACCTCTTTCCGACTAATTCATTTCTCTTGAAACTAATTTTATTGTTTGAGAATCAAATCCAGATCTTCACACATGAATATTTGGAAAACTCTTTAACAGGGTAATTTATGATTGAATACATATGAGAGATAATTGATTGTGTGGTAGTGACATTTTGATGGAAGCAAAATAAGAAATGTGATGATGAGTTAGAGAGGGGACCACCATAGACAATAAGCAAACAAGAAGATAAAAAGGGTGGCGGTTCTTGAAAGGATCTAATGGCCCCTTTTCATACAGCATCGGGAAAGGAACCTATAATGCTGAGGCTACGAGATAGGAAGAAGCGCAACATTGTTAATCTCTGCTGAGGTCACAAAACAGGGTAACACCACTACCATCATGCTGGTATGAAGTTTATTGTCATGCTGCTTCCATTTTTGTTTTTGCTCCAATTAGCCATGTGTTGTTTACATGTGAAGTCTCATCAAGAATATCGATCTCTATAACAACATTTCTGATTGCTCAAAAGTTCATTGCAGAGTGCAGCAGACACTAGCCACGGGACCACTAACCCTCACCCATGTGCTTCTGCTCATTAATTTTATTCCTCACACTAATTAGTCTACGTAGTTTGGCCATGATATAAATTAAGGTGGAACATTATGGAACCTCGTGAAACTAATTTCATGTCTGTTTCCATTGTTTTCGCAACCTAAGTTTAGGCAAATTATTGTCCTTTTACCAGCCAACCATCTACAATTAGTGGTGTTTTTTGCATGTTAGTTTAATATAATTGCTAAACTACCAAGCTTTTCTATGCAGAAGAAAAACACAACTTGCCTGGTTGTCATTTGTCAGACCATCAATACAATAACTATGACTCCGTATTTTTATGGTGTACTTGTTAAAATGGGGATCTGGACCACAGTATTCTATAACATGGCTAAGCCTAATTGAATATGCACCTGAAGATATACACATCACAGATTAGAATGCTGCGGTGTTATTGATTATATTTTTCTCTTCTGCATCAAAAATGAATGACTAGTGCACACTCTTGGAAGAAAACACCTGCAAGATTGAGACTTGTACTTGTTTCTTGTACTCCAGAAATCATTTGCCCCGTTTTCTAGTTGACAGCAGCTACAATTGTGCCACACAAAACTTGTATTATCATTTCTGGCTCCTCTAATCTTTTCCCACCTTCAAAGTTGATGAATGAATTCATATATTTGTTTTTCTTATGCTACAAACAAAGTTTTGTATCTGATATGCTACAAACTCAAAGTTCTGCTTGTCATGTTTTCAAAAGTGTGTACGTGGACCTGCAAGGCATTTCCATGATGAATAATAGTTTTTTACAATAAGATGCTTTTGGAGTGATTGATGGATTTAGATAATAATGCATGAGAGTAGAATTTCACTCACAAGGAATCAGCATCTGTGGACTGGTGCTAGTTTGCAGGAGTATCTCTGCTGACTGTATTGGTGCCATTTTTTTCTTCTGATGATGATATAGTGAATACTGCTGCATACAAACCTTTTTGGTTGATTTAACACTGACTCAATGATTTGAAATTCTAACAGGTTCTGAACCAGACATGCACTAGTCACCTCAAAAAAATTATATATTTTCTACTGCATAAGTTCCCACACAAATTCATATATCGATTAAACTTAAATATAAAAACAAAAGATAATCATTTAGACTGCATTTTACTTGAGGGAGAAACCACTGCATAATTTGATCTGCATAGAGCTTGCAGGATAAAATTCTGTAGGTTTCCATAATTTAAAATTGAAAAGCTATGTTTTGTTTACCTGTTGAAAAATAATATCATTTAAAAAATGCTTTTCGAGGTGATTTTGGATAATGTTTCTTATGAAAACATTTATTTGGAAAAGTGAGAATCTTACTTTCTTAAATTAAGTAGTTTTTTACACCAAAATAAAACTTTTATTGACCACAAATATTCATGTTACTTTGACTAAATAATTTAACATGTTAATGAACTAAATATTTTAAAAAAAAAATATTGAATCCTTAATTTGTTAAAAGAAACTTATTTTTACCAATTAGTCACAAATTCATGATTTTATTGGGTACAAGGAAAATGAGTCGATAGGGTCTCTCTAGGAAAATAAGCTTGGACAATAGATGAGCTTTGGAGAGCAAAGAGTCATCCCTAGGTTCCTCTAGGTCATGGTAGCTTGTCCTACCTTTCAGAATCACTCTTTCTATTAATGCTAATAAGTCTTAACCCATGCCTATATGATGGAGCTTTTCCACCACTTCTAAGAAGGAGATCTATGATGAATTTGAGAGACTTTGTGTGCATTTTGTTAGTGTCTCTCTGTTCTAAAATATCTTTTTTCCTTTGTTTTATCTTAAACATTTCGATTGGTAACAACTATCACTTATCTTGGGCTTATCCATCTTTCAAGTGACATGCTTTTATTTCCTTCTTTCACTTGTTCTCTTCGTCCTTTGCATTTTTAACTACTTAATGTTTTATGCTTTTAAAAGATAAAAGAATTTGAATATTTATGGAATGATTTATATATAAATTCTAAAAAATTTATTTTAACATGTATATATAAATTGTAATTAAGTTTTATTACTGATTTGGTTTCAAATTACATAGTACAACATTTGATTGTTTTAAAAAAGGCTTAAATAGTCATTTGGTCCTAGTTTTGGTCGACTTTTTTCACTTTGTTCCTACTTTTCAAATTGTTTTCAGTTTGGTCCTACTTTTTGTTATATTTTTTCAATCAAGTCCTTTTTGCTAACACCGTTAAAATAGTTAACGGATGTCAACAGTAACTGTTACGTGTCATTTTGTGATTTTTTTTATTTTTTTTTAATATTTTTTTAATATTTTTTATTTATTTTTTTTAAAAAATTAAAATTTTTAAAATTTCTTTTAATTTAAAAAAAAAATGTACACGTGTCAAGCCCATATTATGCCACGTGTCATTTTTGTGATTTTTATTTTTTTTTTTTATTTTTTTTAAATTTAATTTTTTTAATTTTAA
>Ga0214543_1009323_pt1 | contig 15353 bp, 5 predicted proteins | sample CNSS2metaG_FD_160094 | JGI IMG/M metagenome (GOLD analysis project Ga0214543, IMG submission 160094) | Root nodule microbial communities from cowpea collected in UCLA plant growth center, Los Angeles, California, USA - CNSS2 | ecosystem: Host-associated > Plants > Roots > Nodule | place: USA... | reverse complement strand
TATATATATAATATAATATATAATTAAAGACTTTTAAAATTTTGTATAATATAATTAAAATATATATAAATATAATATATAATATAATTAAATGCATGTAAAAGATAAAATTGAAGACTTTTGGGGAGCCATGGCTCCCCTCGGTCATAAGGTTGTTCCGCCACTGTTCATGACTTAATGATCTTAGCACTTGGTCAACTTGTTGGGCTATGTAATTAATTATTATTGAAAATATTATGTTAATTGGAGATACATGTAAATGATGACACATATATGTGAAAGTAAACGTTATCTTATATTTATAATGTTGTCTATTTGCTTAAATTAATCAAACATAATTAGTCTATCAATTAACAACCTTAAAGCAAGCAATACAACAAGATTAAAGTTAGTACAGCAAGTAAAACACTATAATATGTATGAGGTTATGTCAACTTTTGGTTGATATTAATTAATTTTGCACTTTTTTAGTTGTGTTGATATTATTTGTTTTCATCTCTTTATGATATACTAATAAATATTAAGTTTTACTGACTAATGGTTAAGATTTCCCTGTTGCATGAATAAGGTGGTTAATTTACATAGTTGGAAATGATTGTTGTATGAGGTCATAAGGTTGCCATAAATAGAGTTTGTTTGTTGGTGACAAATAATGGAATGATGATTAGACATTAATGGTTTGTGTAAAAATTGAGTGTGCTTATTATGGACATTAGACATTGATGAAATATGAGTGCTTTCACTATACTTTCATTGCTTTGTCACAATAACACCATCTCTTCCATTTTTCTCACATTTATGATTCATGGATACCATTTCACCTTCAAATCTTCAAATCATCATTTTCACTATAACTTGTGTTCAAAACAAATTATTGAATTTTTATTTATTTATACATTTATACTACATAAACTCTATTCAAATTCGTACACGCAAAATATATATTTATAAACGGCATTTTCAAATTGCTTTGCTTTTTCATTTTTCGAAGAGAATAGTGACCTGGTTCAATGCCCTTACCTCTTTAAGGTTCCTTGTAATATGTTTCTGGAAACAAATTTTCTTAATTAGGAAAAGCAAGCAAAAAGAAAAAACAAAAAAAAAAACATTCAGATTACTATTATAAAATAACATTCATCATCTATAATATTTTTGTTTATAATTATTTCTACAACGACTAAATGTATCTCAAGGGATAGATTTTGTACTGAAATCAAGATATTTTGGATCTACACTTGAGTCCATTATTTAATTTTATCTTCAAGTCATCTAATTACTTCCCTTCCTCTTGTCGAAATGTCCCTTTCCGATGAGAATATAGAGTCTTCAGCGATAAGATACTTGCAAAGACATTCCAAATTAGTTATTGTAGTAAATATGGATGGTTGTAATAAATAGAGGTGTCAATTTGGCCCCTAGCCCATGGGCCAGCCCTGGCCCACTCTTCATAAAGCCCCCTTTTAGGGGGTCCCCAAATGAGGGGGCCAAAAAAAAGCCCCAGCCCCCAAAGGCCCCTCTCTAGTGGGTTAGGGCTAGGGCTAATGTGGATTAGCCCCCGAAATAATACTACATTAAGTCAGAGTCAAAGATCAAGTTGAGCGACCCGAACGGGTCCGATGACCCGGACGAGTTCGACGACCCGAACGAGCCCAATGACCAGGACGGGCCCGATGACAAGGACAGACCCGACGACCAAGATGAGCCCGATGACCCAAACGGGCCCGAAAACCCGGACGGACTAGATGACCGAGATGGGCCCGACGACCCAAACGGGCCCGAAACCCGGACGGGCCAGAGGAGGCAAATGGGTCCTACGACCAAGACGAGCCCAACGATCTGAATGGACCGAATACCCGAACGGGCCCAACGACTCAAACATGCCCAATGATCCAGACATGCCCAACGACCCGAACGGGCCCGACGACTCGTATGGACCCGACGACCCGAACGGGTCTGATGACATGTACGTGCCCGACGACCCGAACGGGGCCAACGAGCCGAACGGGCCCGACGACCTAGACGTGCCAAACGACCCGAACGAGCCCGATGACCCGAACGGGCCCGACGAACCAGACGGGCCGGATGACCCAGACATGCTAGATGACCCGAATGGGCCCGACAACCCGAACGGGCCCGATGACCCAAACGGGCCCGACGACCCGATCGGGCCCGATGACCCGAACGTGCCAAACGACCCGAACGGGCCCGACGACCCGAACGAGCCCGACTACACGAACGGGCCCGACGACCCAGAATTGCCAAACGCCCCGAACGGGGCCGACAACCCGAACGAGCCCGATCACCTGAACGGGTTGGACGAGCCGAACGGGCCCGACGATCGGAACGGGCCTGATGACCTAGACGTGCCAGATGACCTAGACGTACCAAACGACCCGAACAGGCCCGACTACCCGAATGAGCCCGACGACCCAAACGAGCCAGATGATCTAGATGTGCCAGATGACCCGAACGGGCCCGACAACTCGAACGGGTGATCCGGCCCGTTCAGGTCGTCGGGCTCGTTCGGGTTGTCCGCCCCGTTCGGGTCGTTTGGCACGTCTGGGTCGTCGGGCCCGTTCGGGTATTCGGGTCGTTGGGCCCGTTCGGGTCGTCGGGCACGTACAGGTCATCAGGCCCGTCCGGGTTGTCGGGTCTGTCCGGCTCGTCGGGCCCGTTCGGATCATTGGGCTTGTCTGGGTGTTGGGCCTGTCCGGGTTGTCGGACTCGTTCGGGTCGTCGGGCTCATCCGGGTCGTCGGGCTCGTCCTGGTTGTCGGGTCCGTCGGCCCCGTCTGGGTCGTCGAGCCCGTACGTGTCTTCGGGCCCGTTCGGGTCGTCGGGTCCATACAGGTTTTAGGGGTGCGAAATTAGATTTTTAATATATAAATTATTTTTTCTAATTAAATAAAAAAATTCATTTTCTTTGTTTCTATCATTTTCGTAAAGTGATTCTCGTATACATTTTTCAATTTATAATTTTTCTAATTCATTAAATTAAAATAATAGGGGCATTATAATTTCTAATCCAATTGAAGGTTATTAACTAATTCATTATGTGTAACGAAATTGTAGTTCAACCCAAGATACATCCATAAAATCTTACAAATTTTACCATATACAATGTTCATAATCTATGTTATACTAATTTCAAGACAAATATAATTATGGTTAGTGCCAATTTTAGAAAAAGAATCATTACCATCATAATTAGACAAACTAATTTGGACAAATACTTAATTTTAAAAAATATCATAATAGGAGAATCATAAACACATAAATTATAATAAGATACTAACATCGATTCATGAAAGATATTGTGCATTTTTCAATCTTTTATTTCATAATCTATCTTTTTACCTTTCTTTCTATTCTCCTTATTTCTTAATGATTTATTGTAAAAGAACCTCATCACCAGTGATAAAACCTATTACCTTTCATTAACCAATGTCCATCAAATTATTTTTTTTATTTTTTATACAATAAATATATATAAATTTTAATATATAAATAAGATAGATGATAAAATAAAATATTTTATTAAATTTAATATAAATAAAATAATAATATATAAATATAATTTAAAAAAATATATAACATATATAAAAAATATAATTAAAATTATTTTGGGAGTCTTGTCACAACAATGATTCACCATTATATATATACATACATATATATATATATATATATATATACTATAAAAAAAGAATTTACCAATAAACAAGAATTGTTGAAAATAAAAAAATATCAATTGTCATTAAATTTAATGATGAATAAAAAAATTTGTCAATAATTACTGATGACAAAAAATTATCGATAAGGTAAATATTGTAATTTAGTCTTCTCTTTCTTATCCCCTTCCCCAAATTTTAATGATGAATAAATAAATATTTCAATAATTACTGATGACAAAAAATTATCGATAAGGTAAATATTGAATTTAGTCTTCTCTTTCTCATCCCCCCACCACCCCATTCTTCTTCTTCCTCTTTTTTCTTTTGTCTTCCTTCTTCTTTCTTCTTCTCCTCCTTTTCCTCACCCTCTTGTTCTCTTCCACGGCTATCACTTGGTCATTGTGTACACCACTTTGTCATCACTATTGTTGCTACCATCGTTGTTGCCTCGTTGCTCCTTCTTGTCCTCTGTATCCTTCTCCTTTTCTTATTCTTTTCTTACCCATCTCCATTTTATTAATAACAAATATTTCTTCAAATTTTGCAAGAAAATTAACGTTTACTTTATTGACAAATTTATCAAGAAATTTTAGAAAATTCAATTATCAACGGATTTAAAAAATAAAATTATCTATGAATTTGTCGACAAACTTTTAAAAAATGTAACTACAGACAAATTTATTGACAAATTTAAAAAAAAAATGCAATTACTATGGTTTAACCAATGAATTTTGTAAAGTAAATTAATTATCAACATATTTATCAATAAATTTTATTATAACATGGTCAAAGGTTAAAGTGTGAATTTTCCTATCATTTTACCGATGAAATTTATTGATAAAAATATTCGTCGATAGTAAAAATTCTAAATTATCATAGATTGTACTTACCAATTTCTTACCGACAATAATTAAAATTGTATAATATATTGGTGAATTCATTGTAAATTCTATTACCAATAGAAAATTTTCGTAAGCAAATTTTATTTTACCGATAATTTTTTTTTCTATTAATAAAATTCCATTGATGATAATGAGAAAAATATACATAATACAAATACTTATAATGACCAAAACATACATAATACAACAAACAACATGAAACCAACTCTTGAATACAATAAAGATGATATGTCCTACTATAGGATCACACCTAAAGAAACCATCCAATTTAGCCCTTGGACACTCCAGAAGATATCAATTGGAAATACTCTAACAACTCATTAAAAGAAAGTAGTTGCTAGAAAACGATCATAGTAGAATCACAACACAACTTTTGAGAGAATTCCTTAACACTATTTAAAGCACTCTTTAGAAGTTGAAAATATCTCAGAAAGGTCTCTTTAGAAGTTGAGAGAATTCCTTAACACTATTGAACGCTAATTCAAAGCTAATTTAAACATATTTAATCGATTATCTTAAGTTGCTAATTGACCATTCTGAGTAAAATTTGAAAATAAGTTAAAACGCTCTTTGATTTAATCAATTATTATTCTTGTTAATAAATTATTTTAGCTTTGCTTTATTTCAGAAAATAACATAAAACAAAGTTAATCAATTATGAAGGAATGTAGTTGATTATTTTGAAAGACTAATTGAAAACTCGTTTTTTTCCTTCTATTTTAAGTAGTTAACAAAGTAGATAACCAATTATCATGTTTTAAAACATCTCAAGAATGGTTTAATTGATTATTTAAAATCTTAACTGATTAACACAATCATGAAACCTTTCTCACATGTTTTAACCTCTTAAAATAATTTCACTTGGTTAATTTTAATAATGGTTGCGTACTTAATTGAAACTCTTGTGTACTTTGTGTGTAAAACTCTCAAACACATTAATGAGTACATTTTCAGTCATAATTAAGACACTTATCTTAGCTTCTTTCTAAATTATGATTGAGTTTAACCAACTTTTTTAACTAGATTTTGTCCAATTGGGATGAATCAAGTTTTAACTAAATCTTTGACTAAAATAAACTTTTAAAGCCTTGGTAGATATTAGACGCTCTAGATAGACGAATCTAAGAGTCTATACTCTATTGAACTTCACTAGATCATCTAATAGATCATCCATGAGTTGAGTTTTAATGTTATGACGTAATGCATAGACATTTCCTGAACATTCTAACTTGTGCTTTATGTAACTGAAGTATAAGTAAGCTCATAAGTCGTCTATAGATGATATCATGATAGATCGTCTAATGGATCTATGGATTATGCTAACAAATTGATTTGGAGATCTTTCAGAGAGTAAGAGAAGTTGGGATATAAGCTTAATGAAGAATTTATGTATGTCTAGATTTGTTTAATTAGTATGGTCATAATTACCTTAGTGTATGACCAAAATCGTCTAATTAGCATTATGTAGACTTGTATACTCTATGGACCACTACACGTGTCTACTTTGTGGATGATGACTTTTCTTTGACAGTCAATTCCAACAAGTGCACAGGTGTGTTGAAGTAAAATTCAAGTGTCGTATCCTCAGAGGTTTGTCAAAAACTTAATAATATTTATACTACAATAATGCTTTTGTGAGTACTATTACATTTTAACTAAGAACAACGTAGTAAGAAGTATTATAAAAATAAGTGACAGTTGAATATTTTCTCCTTTTCCTTGGTTCTGTTTTGATTTCCCTTCTTTCACCTAAGATCTATCACAAATTATTGCTCTAAAAGTACTCTATCTAAGTAGATCTAGATGCATCCCTACAATCTAGAACCTAGGGAAATTTAGACCTAAGGTGATTCCTCTACTCTTGGTAGACTAAATCCATGCTTGACTGCTCAAGACTTTTTTGCCCAGCATCCTTTCTGGGTACCCTTTGGGCACTAGTACAGGTATGACAAATTGTTGACCACAATTCAAACTAGTTTCTCAACTCAATTTTAACTAGTTAGAATGATCAAAGATAATTAAAACAATTCATAGTCTAATGAATCATAATAGCAATAAAAACATCAGAAGAGTAATCATAAACAAAAAAATTTAATTTCAAATACATTTAACCTTGCACTTTGAGTTTAGCCACACATGATGGAGATTACTCCCATTAATACACATGAATCCACTATATTTATCCCTAAACAATTTTTCTAAAGTGTTTATAGAGAAATGAGGCTTATTCTCTACGAATATGATGATCTAGCTAGAGAAAAAGGTCTTGTTTTATAGAGTGAGGGTGGTGCTCAGCCAAGTTTTCTAGGCTCAACCACATGAACTTCTTTTCTCAGTTTTTCTTTTCTTGTGCTTAGCCACATGACTTTCTTCTATTATTCTGATGTTTGAGGTATCACTTTACTGTTAGTTCCATGTAATGCACCTCATCACTAGTTCCAACTTGTGTGTAGCTCAACAACACTTTTTAGGTTAGCCAAAGAATCCTTGTGTGTGTTTTGTATTCTCAATTGTCATGGCTGAGCTTTATAATAGTGGCTTAGCTTAATGCCTGATTTCTCTCTCTTTTTTCTTACAAAATAGTGTGATTTCATTAGTTTTCACATTTTTCATTGATCAAAGGAGGATGTTCATTGATGTAAGTAAGGAAGGGTATTTTTCCTTGATAAAAATAATTTAAGCCTTTGATAAGTGTCTCATTTAATATGCTTCTTAATGTTATAGAGACATTTATTGATGAGTCATTATTTTCTCCTATTCTATTGCCTTTTTTGTGCTATTTTTTAGGCTTGTTTAGTGCTTAATTGTCTTTTGTTAGTTCATTTTTCTCAATTGGGTTTCATTGGGCCATTATCCCAAATTTTGAGTAATTTGGCATTAATTGGTCTAATTATTGTTTGTAATTTGTTTTAGGTATTATGTGAAGCAAATTTTAGAGCTTAGACATTTATTTGAAAGTCAAGAGAAAGTTGTCATGTGATTTCCACATCATCACCACGTCTACGCCATGTTAGTCAGCCTGTTCACGTCATTGGGCCAACAATTTCAGCCCATAGTGGCATTTTTGTAATTCTGCTGACCAGAATGACAGTTTTGTAATTTTGCAGCCCTAAGTGGCATTTTTTAAATAGAAGTGGCAAAATTGGTGTGTCTACGAGATTTTTAGGTCTTCTTGTGTGGCAGTCGAACTTCATCTTCTCCATTCTCCATTTTCACGTTTTGAAGCTTTGGTGGGTGACCATGGAAGTGCCTTCTTTCGTTTTTCACGTTTTAGCACTTAGTTTTACCATTTTTATGCACATTTGACAGCACCCAATATGGGTTTTACGTTTTGAACTCATTTTCTAGCTTTGGCATCTTGTTTTATGAATTATATTAACTTGGAACAACACCCATGTATGGGGTTTTCAGTTTTTATATCACAACAGCGATTTTCGTTCCATTAAAGCTTTAGAATTCTCTTTTGGTCATGAATTTGCGTTTGAATAATATCTAAGTTAGGGTTTGATGTTCTGTTTTGGTGAATTTTGTTTTGAAGTGTTTAATTGCCCTATTTCCATGTCTAGCTAAATTCGTGTATTGACTCCTTGATGAAAAATGCAATGAAGCTTTGAGGTTGCGCTTGTTTTGTGAAATCTACCATGTCTTTGTCCTGAATTCGGGAAATGCATGTGGTTCATCTGTATATGCTTAAACTATAGATTAATTGCATATGATTGGGTTAGGTTATGTTCATGCTTAATGTATGTACCTTGGCTGTCACGAATTTATGGATGTGTGCATTGCTTAATTGCATAATGAAGCTGGATTGTAACTTTTGCTAAGTGGGTTATTATCTAGTGGATTGAGAGAAGGCAGAGGTGTTAATTTGGTGGCCTATGATAAGTGAAATTGTGTTTGAATCAAGGATGTCAATACGTTTTTAATCAATGTTGCATTTAATTTAATTTGTTGATTAACATTGTGAATCTGCCAACCCCCGCCCCCTTGGTGTTGAACTGCAATTTGGAACCTTTGAGTGAAAACAATAGTCACTAGGAGACGATCTTGGGTTAACTCCTGAGTACTGCATTTAAATGTTTTATTTGGTCGGGTACGACCTCAATCACTTATCAATGGACCATTAAACTTGTCTAATTTATGCACCACTAGTGATGTTAGCTTATCCATGGATGAACAAAACACATAGAATCTATTCGATTAAAAGCCTTATTGGACTGAAGAACTTCGTAGAAAATGAAAGATGGAGGAAGTGTATTGATGAACCATGGAATGGAAGCTGCAACGCCACTTGGAGCTCTATCAAGATAAGTGGATATATTGTCTTCATCACACCACTCGACAACCATTCGATATAAGTGAAAACTTCACGCCACCTGAATCCTCAGGATAACTGAATGCATCTTCATGCCACTCATTTACCTCATGAGATAAGTGAAAATGCTACAGAGAAATGGATCTGTTCTCATCCCCATGCCACTCATAGACCCATGAGATAAGTGAAGGAAACTCACACAACATGCACACAAAGAATTATCTCAAGAATGACTTTGTATATCTTCCAAATATGATTTTTACAAAAGTGTGACTCTTTATTTGTAGTACTATATGCTACATGATTAAAGAAACTAATACAGTAAAAATTAAGTTTATGTGATTAATTATTAGCTATTAATCAAGACATGTGGACCAAGTGAAAAACATTCATCTAACTATGCCTTGAGCATGCTTCTAACAATACTTTGCATCCCATGCATATGAAAGATGGAAGTTTTGTAACGTCCTCGTTGGGCCCCCAACTATGATCGTCAGGCAGTCTTGACACCAGATGCAACGTAATGTGCTGTAATATGCATTAGGCGCCCATTTGCTGTCATTGAGCGCTAACACCATTTCCTTCCTTCTCTTCTTCTAATGATACTTAGCTCAGTTAGAGGTGTTTTCCTTTATGATTGAATCAACCCCTGATCCTCCATCAAGATCTCATCAACTAGACTCCTCTACTTTGTGGACCACTAGACTCCTTTACCGTGTGGACCAATAAACTTGTCTACTATATGGACCACTAATATTGTTTGATACTTTGGAGGCCTATTATAACTTTTTTACCTTGAAATATCTTATGTGCGAGATTATATGCACTAAAATATGTTATTTTAGAGCATCTAATGCATTAAATTCTTTCTAATAGAATATATTTGGATTTTCTTTCACATTGGATATCTACAAGAGAATCCACACATCTAAATCATCTACTGTATTAAAATCTCTGTAATTAAATTTGTTACTTTGGATCAAATGAATTAAAATCCAAAAAATTTCATTTTTGAGAAACAAACTCAATTCACCAAAGACTAGTATAAAAAGACATCCAACATCACTCACCATTGCTCATCATACCACATTTAATTTTCATATTTTTAATGTCTTTTTTTGTCTTCTTCATGGAAGACTAGACCTTCTAGGTTGTCTCGTAATTTCATAATGAGTTATGAGATTATCCACAATTAAATTATTATTCTGAAATTTCAGAGAAATGATTTTTTTTCATCTATTCTTTTTGAATTTTGATATATGCTTTTAGGATTGTTTTAAAACACTTAATAATAATTCGATTTTGTTATCTAATTAGAATATTGTTAGTTCACTCTTCTATTAATCCATTGCTTTCTTAATTCAAAAGGTAAAGGAATAAAATCTCACCTATATGTATGAAACAAGTGAGGAACTAAATGAAATAATCAATGGTTGATTACTTAGTTTAGGTTTGTTTAGAAATTGAATGAATAATAATCATATGATAATTGATGAAGAATACAACTATGAATGAACTAGAAAATCAATCTATATATCTTTGTATAATTGTCTATAGCAAACTTCCTTTTACTATCATTTCATCTTCTCTGATTCTTATAAATGTTGGTCATTGATATTTTTATTAAATTCATTGGGAGACAACTTATGCTGATTAACCCTATCTATTATCACATTTTGAATAGAGTAGATGCTTTATTGGACAGTCTAATCAAGGACTAGATATTCTACTTCTACTTAATTTGATCATAGAAACGATAGTGATCACACATGCAATGAAAATTATAACACTCAACACGTATTTCAAACAACATAGTTAAACATCCTCATTAAAACAATTTCTCTTTAGGCTTGACTTTAGTCTCCAAGTCCAGTGGGATTGACATGGCGAACACCATATGATAAATTCTTCAAAACATATTTGGAGATGGATTAGACATTTTTGTTTTTGGAAAACTAAGAAAAAAATATGGAGAAAGGGAATAATGAGAGGGGACTTGGAAGAAAGGTTCACAAAATGAAAATTCCTCCCAGGGTAATAAGGTTACTAGACTAACATATTTTTTGAAAAAACCTTAATACCATGTTAAACTTTAAGGAATTGAGAAACATTGACATGAAACTATGTGTTCCTTAGACAACATAAGTGTTTTATTTACATTGATAAAATGAAATCAATACAATTGATATTCACTGTCATTCATGAAGTCAAATATACTAAGTTTTCTTTAAGATTTTGCAATATAGAGAACAACCTTAGTCAATTCCCTCAAAGGACACATAGTCATTGTATTCAATCTTTAATATTATTATGTACAAATTAAAATTGAAGGTTTAGGGATTTAGAAAGGTAAAACTTCAAAGAGAAATTGAAAAAGGAATCAAAAATCAAAATCTGAAAATCAAGAGAACAAAACATATCATTTCACTAATTCAAGAATCGAATAATCCTCCTATAATAGTTTTCTAAAGATTTTGATCCATGTTTGAATAACACTACAACAAAATGTCTAATTAATTACCAATTTTAGAGATAAAAGATAATTAGTCACTATAGTGACCAATTTAGATATCAATTTATAAACTAAAAATTATATGTAACTAAAATAGTTTCTAAATTGACTCTAAGTTGGTCACTATATAATGAATTGTTCTATAAATTGGTCATTAATATTAACTATCAAGGTTTTAACTACCAAAGAAATTAGTTACTAAAATTGCCTCATTATTGACCAATTTATATACAAATTTAGAGATCATTTTTTTTGGTAACTAAAACCTTAATAGTTAATGTTAGTGACCAATTTAGAGACAAATTCACTATAGTGACTAATTTATAAACTATTTTAGTTATTAATAAATTTTATTTTATAAATTAATATCTAAATTTTTTACTATAATGAGTAATTATATTTTATCACTAAAATTGATCATTAATTAGACATTTTCTTGTAGCATAATTAACCAATTCAATTAATTATCTAAATCAATTATTCAAATAAAATCAAAGTATCATTTAATATAATTTGAATCTAATCATCAAATCAAAATTTAATCGATTCCTAATTTGATTCTAAAATCAGAAATGAAATTTGCAATCACAAAGAGAAAATTTGAGATAATAAAAGATAACAACTAACTCAGAAAACTCAATTTGATTTGTTTGATCTTTATTCCACGAATTGATCCTCAAGATTTAGTTCACCATGAACGAAGAACACCAAATGAATTTTGAAGAAGAAGATAGAAAAAGAGGAAAATGAAAAAAACATAATTAATAGAAAAGAGTGAAAAGAGGTTTGAAAATGAAAATTTAGTAAATGAATTTTGATAAAAAAGTTGAAGAGACAATTTCTCAAAGTGAAAAGAAATAATTTAAAAACTGAAAGTAAAACACATGAAAAGTGTGTACAATAAATAAAGAAGATATAAGATTCTTTGATAAAATAGATATCATATAGGAATAAATGAAAAAAGTTTATAACATATAATCTAAATATTCCTGAATATACATAATCAAATATTTATGTTAATATTCTTAAGATCAACTCAATTCCATAAAGAGGGTCACAATCCAGAAATGAAAAAAAAATTAACCATTCCCAATTGGAGGGTTTTATCCAAAAAAAAAAGAACGAAATTAGCAACGATTCTTGGGAGAAGAGTTGGATTTGACAATTCCTAAGGAGAGGATCTTTATCCATAGGATTCTGCGATCATTATTAAGTAGAGGGTTCCAATCTAAAAACTTTATCTTTTTTAGAGAAAATGAATTTGACCATTCTTGAAGAGCAAGTCTTTATTCATAGGATTCGGTGACCATTAGCAAGTAAAGGGTTCTGATCCAAAAACTTATTTTTTTCAAAAAAAAAAAATGATCATTTTGAAAGATCGACTAGACCAATCCTAAAGAGAGAGTTTATATCCAAAAACTTTATCTTGTTTGAAAAAATGGATTTGATCATTCTTGAGGAAAGGGTCTCAATCCAAAAACCTTATATTTTTAGAAAAATTATTATTTTTATTTATGAAAAATTAAAGTTTTATTGTGTTGTCAATTTCTTGTATGAAAATTGACTTATATCTCATTATTATTGAATCTCTCTAAAAAGACTCAACAATAGTATTAAAGTTTATAATGATCTTTTTCTTGAAAGTCTTATAAACTTTCAAACAAGCATGTCAATTATCATAAATGATGATACAATAAAGATCACCATAAAGTATTAATGGTTAAAAATATTTATGCTAAAAAAAAGAATGTATATGTTAAAATAACCCATACGTACAAAAAATTATAAAAAATTCAAGTATAATTAAGTCACACATCAAGTTATATGATAAAAAAAACTCTCATACTTATTACTTTAAAGTTTTAAGTTAAAAATAATATCTAACCTTTTATAAATTGAATTCATGTCACTAATTTACTTACATATCCATTGCTTTATAATATAATTGGAAAATATATTTTAACATTTTTTTACTCACTTTTAACTCATTGTTTTAATCACCATTAGATTTTTTTTTATTCTTTTTAGTGATGTGATGTGATGATCTAACAGTGATTGAAATGGTAAGTCAAAAGTGGCTTAAAGTATCATTGTCCGATATAATTATATCTACCGGTCTTCATCATTGAACAGAACAAAACCATACTTTCGATCAGTTTTAACAATTAGTTTGAATATGAAAGGGGGAAATGGGAAAGGACAAAGAAAAGAACCCTGTTACTAGTGGCACACATTTCTTGGTTCCGAGGGCATACTCATGCCACCACCTATTGTTGGAAAAAGTCCATACCTTTTGGTCTAAAAGCCTTTTAAATTACCTCATAATCCAAAAGTTTTCTTTTTGACCATTTGATTTCTTGTTTTTTCTCCAACAAATTCAACAATCACCCAATAATACTCACTTTAATCAATAATTTTGAATATACATTCAGCCGAGTTAATGCATATGTTAAATTAGTTGTAATCTAATTTTAAATTGAGAATATGATCTATAATTAATAATATTAGATACAACTTACATGCATTACATAATTACTCTATGCATTCTTTCTAATCGTATTTAAATTTCCACCCTCATAACATGTATTTTATTATTTATGTTTGGAATATGTTTAGAAATCAATACTTACAATAATTTATGTAATTTTTCTTACTAATTGTATCCATTAAAATAAGATTGGAAATCAATTATATGTATGCCTTGTAAAGTTGGAAGAGAGTGATGCCACTATTTATTGTTGGATAAAGGCACATTATCATTTGGGTTAGAGGCCGGCAATCCCTTATCAAACTACATACAATCAAGAACCAAATATTCAACTTCATCTTCAAAAACAATATCCTTCAAGATTCTATAAAATGTGTAAAATATTGTGTGTTACTATTCTAAAAGAAATTGTGGGGGTAGTGTATAATTTAATTAAAATATCTATATTGATCGATGCATTTCTTAACTTCTATATATAAACCTTAATTTTAATTTTAGTGGTAAAGAAGAAAAGGAAAGAAAGTGTTAAAAAACTAAAAAAAAAAAGGAAATAAATCTACATTTTCATGATATGTTTTAAAGTGGAAATTGTTTCTTTATGTGTTTCACCCCTTTTTTTCAGAGATTTTTTTTTTTAACAATGAAGAAGCAAAAGTGAAAAGAGAAAAGGCAAGTAAGATGAATATATAGAACTATTATTTATAAATTTATTTACTTTTACACTAACCATTGCGTGATTTAGTTGTATCATTTGTAAATTTTATATACCTTTTGTATGATATTTTTTCATTGTCTCTCTCAATCAACGTTAACCACCATACTACACAACAAAAACCTTTCTTTTCCCATCACTTTCTTTATTATACAAATATAGATTAAATACAAACTCGTTATCATCAAATCAATATTTTCATACAATTCATAATTGGATAACAGTGTAAAAGGCTACACCGTTAATCTATCCCAATAACATCATTTATTACATAAATAAACCCAATTTCTTGACACCAATGCACTCAAAATTACATACAAAGACAAAAAACAAACAACTCAAGTTCCTACCCAACCAACTATGTTCACTCTCTCTTCAACTACAACTACCATAATAATTAATGTCTTTAGACCTTTACAAACCTTTGGCTTCAACCACCAAACTAAAACAAACTTAGTGCAGAAAAAACTTTCAAACAGTTACTCTTATTATTTACAGAGAGATTAAAAGCACTAATAACAGAATCATGTAAGCACTCATTTTCTTCACACTTGCTCAGGATTTTTGTGCATCCAAATGGCAGAAAGTGGTTTGTCCCTTGACCAATTCCTCAACCTAAGAAGAACATAAATAATCATTCCACACAAAAAGCCAAGAGCAGCACTTGATCCCACAAGTGAAACTGCAGTGCAAATAAGCATCACAAAGGAATCTTCCTTGGTGTTCATGTCCCTACAACACATGGCTAGTT
>Ga0214543_1009318_pt1 | contig 15361 bp, 8 predicted proteins | sample CNSS2metaG_FD_160094 | JGI IMG/M metagenome (GOLD analysis project Ga0214543, IMG submission 160094) | Root nodule microbial communities from cowpea collected in UCLA plant growth center, Los Angeles, California, USA - CNSS2 | ecosystem: Host-associated > Plants > Roots > Nodule | place: USA... | reverse complement strand
TTTGACTGAACCGAGGCCTATAAGTTCCCTTTAATTTCAAAATTGCCACCGCCTCCTTATAGGCTTCGGTTCCGCCATAACCGAGGCCTATAAGGCGAGGTAAAATCCCAAATCTGCACTAGTGTATAAAAAAAAAAATTGTTGACACATAAACATCAAAGTAAATAACCTTTATTATTGTAAAAAAGTGAGATTTTAGGAAACCAACACTAGGGTTTGAATACTTTTTTTTTAGAAATAGAAAGCTATAAAAAAAAATAACTAACAATTTCTTCACAAACCTAAATTACCATATATATAATTTTTTTTTGAAACGAAGGATGGGATTGATTTACATAAAATTTTGATTTAGAAATAAATTTATTTGATTCTTCTTCTTTTGTTTTAAAGTATTTATATGAAGAAACTTATTAATACAGTTGGTCAAAGTGAAACCAAAATGAAGAGATGCCTGCATTGTTGTCTGAGTTCTTCCCTAGGGCACAATGGTGGCCATGAATGGTTCAAAATCCTTCAAAATCTGACACCAGGCTTGGCTCCAATGTCTTACTTTCTTTGGGAAAATCTTGTTTTACATTTTTGGTGAGCAAACTAGGGTTTCATGCACATGATCAGAGTCATGATCAGAATTCAGAAGATAAGATTCCCAATAAGTGGAAGAATCTGTGGTTGAGTTTGTTACAACCTCAGAGATTTCATTGCATGTGTGAGAGCCAATGTAAGTAGTTTGATACATCTGAGGATACTGTTCATCCCTCTGCACTTGTTTCGTTGCTTTGCAACCTTTATCATACCTATGACTGCACCTGAAGTAACTCCTACAACATGTTATATTATAACAACAATGTGAGTTTGATTTACCAAAAGGATCTGTGTAACTTACAAGGTATAAAGTAATGTAATATCCAGAAAAAAAAAAAACATAACAGAATATTGGTCTAGATGTGTTAGGGTTTCTGTTGGAACCAATGATCGATGTGAAGTTTTACATAGAATTTAGTTTTTTCAACTACAGCAATTTTCCGATTGCTGAGTATGTTAGTAAGTTTTATGGGTGAGAACATAAGGAATTAAGGAATTAAGGACTCGTATTAGGTTCTTATAGTCGCATTAGAATAATAACTTTCTATATATGTAAGTTAGTTTTTTGTACTAGGTCTTCCACTCAGACACATGTTACTGTAGTTTCTACTTTTGAAATGAATAAGTCACTCCGGAATGAACAATTTACAGAGATTAGCTTAGTAAAGTAAATTTCTACAATGTAAGTTTTGTATAAAAATCTATCAGCACTTTTCTGAGATGTAAGGGAACAAATGAATTAATACATCTACTAAGTAAACAAAATGGCATTTACAAATGATGCAACTTAATTACTACGTGTAAATAATAATGTTTACAGATATATATATTTCCCAAAATTATATATCTCCATTGGGAATAAAAATTGAAAGGTTATAATATAAGTTAAAGAGAGATATATAGATAAGTGTAGTGGTGTGTATAGCAATATAGTAAATATAGGTTATAGAAGATACACTTTGGAGATGGTATAGTTAATGTAAAAGAGTTTTAAACAAGGTAGTGATTGACTTGATGTATGCCATCATACATATATATAAAAAAGGGATGGGGCAAGAGGCATCACTTAGCATTGATAAAGAATTCTATTCTATGCTCTTAGAGATTATACTACACACAATACACCTTTTGATTACTTTTCTAGATTGTTATCACAAGTAGAAATTGTTAGTTTTAATACTTTTGAGGAATTTTATTTTCTTGAACTTTCTAAAAATTTGCATCATAATTTAACTTTGCTCTTTTAAGCAAATTTAAAAACTTCAACATATATCATAATTGTTTGAACTTGACTCTAGGTAGTGTCTTCCAACTTGAGTTGAATTTACTTAACTTTAGTAAGTATTTCATTGTAATCAATCCTTAATCGTTGCATCTATCCTTTATTCTTGTGTATTGTGCTATTTGTATTAGTTTTGTTGTGTAAACCATTTAAGTTCAATGATGCCTTTTTGTTGCAAACAATGTACAAGTTCTCAAGTGTAGAGTATATAATATGACTAGACAAATTTAATAGACTGTGGTTAAGTATTTTATTATTGAAAAGCTTGAGATATATATTGAAAACTAACTAATCGAATTTGATTTTATAAAAGTTAATATCTCTATAAGTATACTCCTCTTCTCTTTCTTTGTATTCTCTCTAGATTTCTGCATTAATTTATTTATATGTTTGAAGATCAGAGTGAACCATATGAGTCTTGGTGTAGAAAACAAACATCTTATCCAAATAAAGTTTGAATTAGGGTAAGTTCATCCACTACCTTTTTCTTGAGTCAACTTAGTGATATGCTTGTGTTTGTTTGAAAACTTGCTTGCATGTGATTCTTATGGGTTCAAGATGAATCTCTACATGTCACTGATCAATATTATGTGTTCAGATAATTGATTTGAGATTTTCTTTGTATAGATAGAACATTGTGAGAGTGAGAGTTTGTGGATCTTGATAGAGAAAGAGCTCAAGTTTGAGTAAGGGAAGGTAACTATGTTATTTTTAATTGTGAGGTTGACTGATTTTTTGTTATGGGAATTGCATGTTTGTGATGAGAGTTGATTGTTTGTTGTTTGTGGTTGATTTGATGAATCCAATTATTCAATATGGTTGAAAGCTTTTTGTTAAAATCTTATTTATGGGATGTTTAATTTGTTGAGCGAGTTTGCACCTTTGAAATGTATCGTCCAAAACAAATGATTTTATTGAAGGCAAATTTTAAATAGAATGTATGTTATTTAGAATAAAAAATTAATATAAACACCTAAATAAACCAAAGGGATAAGTTGATATAGTTAAAGAGTTTATGCAATTGTGCAGAGAAAGTTATAGACAGTAGTCTAAACGATAGGATGAGTGACTTTAGAATTAGTTGGCCTAAGGTAACTTATTTTAGAACTAGACGATATTCATTGAAAGGTTAAAGAGAGATAAACCTAAGTAGATGTTAATAATACCAAATTGATAAACTTATTAGTTTTTTTTTCTAAATAAAGTCGACGATACTAGTCAAACAATGTACTTGTTGGACGAGCCACCAACTACTGAGCGGTAGTAGTAAGGATTAATTTCCGAAGAGAGCTTCAAATGATACACTCACTAGGTGAGTCAGACTCACTGCATAAGCCTAATGAATGTGGCTCCCAAGGGTTTGGGTTGCTGGGTAAGTAATATCATTGTTAAGCGAAGAATAATTTTTTAGAAATCTAGAGAGCTCAGGGTGGCATGCTCATTGAGTGAGGTATGAATTCATTGGATGATACACTCACCAAACAATACTTTCATTGGTGAGTATATATGCTCGTTGGGTAAGGAAGAGGAAAATCTTTATAAAATTTTGGAACTTTTATTATGAGATGTAATGAGTGAAAAATGTGTGGAGCTAAGTAGAGCTAGGGAAAGGCCACAATCTACTAAAAATATAGATGTATATATGGATATATGTGTGCGGGATTTGTGGGACTGAGTAGAGCAAGAGGTCGTACTGAGGTTGTTGATTAATTTGTGCATGACATATGAGTAATGTTTCCAAGGAGGAAATGACATGTTTGTATGATTATAGGGTGTATATTGAATAAGGACTAGGACAAATATTATCCTAACTCTACTAATTATTGAACTTATATAAAAGAAGATATTTAGGTAGTAAGAGGTGATGGAGGTTCCTATATTCTTAGGGGGCAGTACAAAAAATGACCATGTACTTTTGCAGATGGTATAGGAATTTACCATGACATATGATAATGACTTAGTTCCTAAAATGTAAGGTTCTGAAGAAACAATACTTTGACCATAATCTACTGAGAGGTCGTGTGATAGGTGTAGGATCCTAGTGTCTAATTCAACACATGAGTCTTTCGAAAGTAGAATATGTTGTCAGTATTTATTTATATATGATTTCTTAAATGATTTGGTGTGGTTGATGAATGAGGTGTGAAAACATATAAGGTCTTAACATGTGTTATTTTAGAAATGATACTTTATTTAAAATATGCTAGGTTGCCCTAATTTTTTATTATGGTTTCCATATGTTATGATCGTGTGTTACATAGAAGCATACGATAGTGCAAGTGAGGGTATTCGACAATGAGGAGGCTAAGAGTTATTTCTTTTTGTAGATACTTTTATATACGTATATCTTATTTATATGATCCTCTAGACAATATGACATTTATAAAATTTTTTTGAAAACTTTTATTCAAGAGAATTGTAAACATAAATATGCATATAGAAATTACTTATAAATGTTAAATGCTTAGTAAGATGAGTTATACAAAAATAGATTTTTATGACGACTTATTATGTTGGTTATGCACTCGACATAATAAGTGGCGTAATGGTAAAGTTGTAACTATGGTTAGATTTTTTAAGTCGGTCATCACTAGAATCGGCATAAAAAGTGGATGTAGTGACATATTCGTAATAAATTAGAAAACTTTATATACCGGTTGTACCTATACATGACATAGAAAGTTTGAGCGGTGAGATTTTTGTAATAAACTAGAAGACTTTCTATACTAGTTGTATCTAGACTCGACATAGAAAGTTTGAGTGGTGACATTTTTTTAATAAATTAGAAGACTTTCTATATTAGACCTAGAACTAATATAGAAAGTAGGAGGGTGGAAAATGCTATTCTCGACGCTGTGTTCTTCAAACTATTTTCTTCTTAATCTTCTCCAAACTCTCTCAAAAAGCTCTAGCACAAACAACCCAAACATTCAAACTCTCATTTCTAGCGGTGGTCTTGTTCAAGTCATGGAGATGTAATATCAGGCGAAATCTTGTTTGGTTTTTCCATTTGATGAAATTAAAGGATAATGAGACCGACGAGACTGGCAACGAAGAGTAGTGGGTGGTGGCTCGACATAGTTGAGAGGAAGAAGCAAAGAAGGGATTGAATAGAGTGAACCATAAGTGATGGTGAGTGTGTGATGACAACAACGACCAAGTACGAGTGCGAACGTGACGACAACAATGATGGTGTAACAGAGAAGAAGAAATCCTAAATGAGAGAAGTTATACCAATTTTGGAACAATCGATATAAAAAGTAAAAACTTTCTATATTGCCTGTATTTATGCCAGTTCTGGAACCACCATAGAAAAGGTTTTTTAACTAATGTAAAAGGGCTTATCTACATTAGTGATCATAATATGACTCCAATGAAAGGTGTTACATGAAGTTTATTCCTTTCCATCATTTTAATTCTTTCTTCATTGTCTTAGTCCTAACTTCCTGCTTTACTACTTCTTTGTATCATTCAAATTAAAAATATTGTATGTATATATATATATATATATATATATATATATATATATATATATATATATATAGTATAAACTTGTCCTAAAGTAGGCTCTAGGGAAGAATCTAGTTCTTGTGTAGGTAAAAGAGGTGTATTTTCTTTTGTCATTTCTTGAACTTCTTCTTGAATATCCTAAAGATTTTTTATTCTTTTCTTTAATGAAATAAACTCATTATTCCAGACAAATCATCAATAGAAAAGATAATTCATATTATTTAATAATGATGCCTTCATCGGTCCATAGATGTGATGTGGATTAACTCAAATAGTTGTTTTGTTCTCCATGCTTATTGTTAGTTGAAAATGATAATTTATGTTTTTTTTGTAGGAGACTTCCTTCATAAGCTTCATTATTTTCTAATGCTTGGGTGGATTAACTTCAACAATTGTTTTGTTCTCCATGCTTTGTTAGTTAAAAATGATAATTTATTACTTTCCTAGGAGGAGTCTTTCACAATCTTCATTATTTTCTAATGTTTTTGTGAATTAACTTCAATTTGTTCTTCTTGATTTGTCAAGTGAAAATGGTAATCTATGTTGCTTTCCAATGAAACATCATTTAAAGGCTTCATTATTTTTCTTTAAAAAATGACAATTTTCCTCCTTTCACGTTCTATTGATTTAAAAGAATATCAGTTTGGACTTTCATGACAATACCAATAGTATATGTGAAGTGTGAAGTTTACAAGGAAACTTCAATTTCTTTTGTCCATTTTAAATTCATTAATATCTCGTCTTTTGTTGTCATAGATTCAACAAGTATCTTCTTTGAAGTGAAGAGTATATCTTTTCAGCATCATTTGGCCAATGCTCAAGATATTTCCTTTAAGATTAGAAATAGGTTAGAAATATTTTATGAATCTCACAACTATCTTTGTTTTCACCACATCAATATTGTTTTTCAATCGATTTTTCACTTTGACAAAGTCATCAGTATCCCTGAAGATGCTCTTGTCTTTGACCATGTAATTACTCTACCCACTATTCAAGTACCAATTTGCACTAATTTTATCACTAAATTCTCAAGTAGCATATAAAAAAGACGATGTTCATGCTCTTTAATGAAATTTGTTTTATAGTTATTTTAGTTGCAATGTCTAAATTTCTTGTATTGTTAACATGGTAACTTTATGCAATATTAACTATCTTTTTTTGGTTGTCTTAACTTCTTGAAGATGTCACATGGACAATAATTATCTTGATTGAACTTAGAGAAACTGTTAGAGCTTTCTTTATTTCTAGAAATATCTCCATCGAGTTATTACTACATATTTTCAATTTTTCTCACATATACGTCAATAGAGCCTATTAGTTTTGTCATCCACAAAGAAGTCAAATATTTGATTTGTTGTATATAGTTGCAATTATATCATATTTATGAAGATTAGAATTTAGAATTATCTTGATAAATTTCTTGTATAGAATATTTTTCTCACATATACCTTTATTTGATTGACTTTTTTTTAAATTTTTTTTATAATAATAATAATCTTTAGTGATTTGAGATTCCTTCATATATAATAACTCCAACTCGTGTCTTAGGGTTTGAAATTTAATAGTGTGTATATTTACATTTCCTCAAAAGTCTTGTGGTGCTCGAGGCCTCTTTAGCACTTGTTACATCCCTTATTCTTAGAAAAGTTGTAGCATCCACCACTCCTTGCTGTAGAAGATATATATCACCCTCGGATCTTTCTACTTATTTTCCTTGCGGTTGTTGATGTAGAAATATCAAAAAAATGTATTCATTTTAATTAATATTTAAGTAATCACAGTTTTCTCCCTTAAAAACATGTTGAAGAATAGATGAAGAAGGATTGGTATTAGCCATTGGTTAAGAAAATTTTAGGATTGATATGATATATACTAGGAAACTATTTCAAAATAATGGGATATTATATCTACATCAACTATTAGAATTTAGAACTTTAAGAGAGATAGACAAGTTTACTCGGTATGTATAATAATATATATTAAATATATAGAAAACGGTAAATTATGTAGAAGAGTTTTGAATAAGATAATAATAATAATAATAATTGAGTTGATGGAAAAATAACTTTTATTAAATTTTGATGAAGATATACATACATCATTAAATTTTATTAAATTGTTTTTAAATTTCTAAAAAATTTCAACATAATTTAACACCAAAGAATGATTAAAAAATATATACCTAGGGAATTCAGAATTCAGAATTTTCTTTTGTCCATACTTCCTCCATGCATGATTGTCATCAGTATTGTAAGATAGCTCAGTCCATGTGAGTACACTCTTTCTGCACAGCTCCAATTCATTCATGAATTAGTTAATATCAAATACACACACATATATATATATATATATATATATATATATATATATATATATATATATATATACATTTCTGCACATCATACTATCAACACTGTAAAGTTCATCCCTCAGAAATTACAAGAAACCCTTTTGGATCTGAACCTACCATGAACATATAGGAATATTAATTCTGCAGAAATTCTTGTATCTATATATATACAACTACATAACCTAAAATCCTCAACTTGTTTCATAAACCAAAAAGTTCAGACATGTCAACCATAACATACACTATGTCCGTACATTCGTACACCTCCCAATTCATCAAATCTACCAGTGATTATCCTAATAAGCAATCAGAGAAGGCTTCTTGTGCCAGTAACTGAACAATAAAACCTTTGACACTGTAAGAAAACATATACTTTATATATATATATATAGAGAGAGAGAGAGAGAGAGAGAGAGATTGGTGAGAAAATATGACATGTTAACCTTCTGTTGTAGCGACCTCTCCCACCGTTTTTGGATCTCTTCTCACTGCAATCTCCAGATCTTGGACGGTTGCCGGAACGGGGCACAGACGGCCCATTTTGGCCGGAAACAGGTGCGAAAGGAGAAGAATTGATAATAGTAAGAGCTTGTGTGAAAGATCTGAGGACCTTGGCTATGAGGTGATGAGAAGAAGAGAGAGAGGGTTGAGTTCCAAAGGGGTTCTGAAGCAGAAGTCTTAGTTCAGTAGCAGCTTCATGACCCTTAACAAGATCTTCCATTAGCTCTCTCTTCTTCTGGGCTGAGACACTTTCACTTTCAGGGCAAAGATTCGTTTTCATTTTCTGAAAGCCTGAGGTTGTAGCTTCGGTTTTTCTTGATGTTTTTTTCTGGTCTTTGCTTTCTTCGTTTTGTTTTGCTTGAATTTGCATAGCAAGAAGTAGATAAGGGGTAGAGAGAGAGATAACATTAAATGAACTTTATGTAAAACACTGGAAACCACGATGTCAAATAATAAGAAATTCTTCAATGAAATTAAACAATTTTATTTTCTACTCAGAAAATTGACATCTCTTCATTATCGTTAAGTCAATGAAAAAAAGAAAGAAAAAGTAGAAACCATCATTTTCAATTGTTTTCTTGGAAAAAAAAATGTTATTAATGGAAAGAAAAATTTTATTTTAAAACATACGAATGTTTTGAAGGAAACAAAAATTCATTATGATGAATTCTTAGAAATGACAAATGAAAGATTATATGCACACGTCTCTCAATGGACTTTTTATGTTTAAAAAATATATAAAATAACTATTTTTTAGTCTTCTCATAATACAAATATTCTTTTTCTAATTTTTTTCTCTAACTCTTGAACGGATATATTTGTATTCAATAAACTCTGACTTTTCTCTCTTTATTGTCTTCTTTTAAATGAAATAATGTTTTCTTCGGCTCTTTTTCGCATTTCAGCCCAATCAGTGAAGTGTTGAAATGCGAACATACAAATGTTGATTATTAAAATTTTTAATATTATTAAAAAATAAATAAAATCATTGGCATTCGGATTTTAAAATAAAATGTATAATTATAATCGAAATAGAATAATTCATATTGTTTTTATACGTAAGAAGATTATTTTTTTTATATTAAATTTAAATGTTGCAGTTGAAGTAACGTGCTTTATTAATATTTTATTAAGTTGATACATTTAATTTGGACGCATTATGGAAGACCAATTAATGCTAGACTGCCGTAAATAACTAGGGATGACGTATGGTTGTGGCGTTTAGATGACGTAAGGTTTTCCTAAAATCAAAAGAAAAATAAATGAATAAATGAGAATTTTTATGTAATAAACCAGAAACAAAAATGCAACATAGCTTTCTTCCCGTGACGAAACTTATTCATCTAAAACCTCATAGAAAACCGTTAGGAATAGTCGGTTCTTACATTACACTTAATATCTTTTATTATTATTAACTTTTTTGTTTTAAAAATATAAAATTAACTTTTATTAAAATTATTTTATCTTTGTAAAAATTATTAAATAATCATTAAATTGTGTTAAATAATTTTTTCTTTAATATATGATAATAAAAAGGACCAATTCGGTTCATTTTGGTCTATGCTTCACCGGTCAAAATCGGATCAAATTGAAATGGTCTGCAATCGTAAATGACTTAGTTTAATTTCCCTTTTTAATGTAAATTTTATTAGTAATAATGATTGAAATAAAGTTTAATAAATTTAAAAAGAAAAGTATAAAAGATACATAATGTTTATAATTGATATATAAAAGTTATAATTTTAAACTAGAGTCACTTCATTTGTATATATATTGTACTTTTTTCATTTGTCAAATACAAATAATTAAAAACTATATATTATCGTTTTCTCATTTGTCGTATAGATACATAAATTGTCTTTCTTTCCATTAATAAGGAGAAAGAACGTTCTCCTATAAGGAACAAGTGAAATTTTATGTTTGATTATATTTTCCAAGATTAAAATTTTTAACGATTAAAAATTATTATAATTAAAATAATCGTTAAAAATAATATTTAACAACAAAAATTTAAATGTTGATATTATTACTTGAAAAGAAAAAAAAAGTTATTAACGGTTACAATCGTAAAAGTTACTTTTTTATATAACAATTTATTATATTTGACAATTAAAAATATCACATAAGTATATTATAGTTTATTATCACTCAGCTAAAAGTTTAAAATTTTCAAAAATTATTTAATATATTTTTTTTAATTTTTAAAATTCAAAAAGATATTTATTAATTATTTTTCATGTACTTCGTAACTGATAATTTAATTGTTTATTTTATTCCATGAATAAATAATGCAGTTAAAAGTTAAAGTTCTAAACTGAAAAGTAAAGAAACAATTTTAAAAAAATCATATGTTTGTATTTTTTTTATTATAATGAAAATATGTGTTAAAGATAAAAATAGTGAAAGATATCCATACAAAATAGTCGTTATAAAGTTATAAAATAACATTTAAAAGTAAAGTTTTAATGAATGTAATTTGTTATGAGTTACTAGTTCAAATGGTTGAGAGTATTTGATTGTTTATTTTATTCTATGAATAAATAATGCAGTGAAAAATTAAAGTTCTAAACTGAAAAGTAAAGAAAGAATTTAAAAAATCATATGTTTGTACTTTTTTATTATAACGAAAATATGTGTTAAGGATAAAAATAGTGAAAGATATCCACACAAAATAGTCATTATAAAATAACATTTAAAAGTAAAGTTTTAATGAATGCAATTTGTTATGAGTTTGAGAATATTTGATTGTGTTGAAATTATTTGTTGTGAATATTTGTGATCATGGTGGGTGTGCTTGTTTGTGGTATTCGTTGTATTAAGTTCTCTACTAAATATGCCACACTTATTATTATTAATATTAATATTATTTTTATTTTTATTTTTATTTTATTTTACTATTATTATTATTATTTTATTTTACCATTATTATTATTATTATCATTATTTCTTTTATTATTATTACTATTATTATTATAATTATTCTTATTCTTATTCTTATTATTTATTTTATTATTATTATTATTATTATTTTATTATTACTACTATTATTATTATTATCATTATTATTTTTATTTTATTTTACTATTATAATATTTATTATTATTATTATTATTATTATTATTATTATTATTATTATTATTATATGCATCTTTTAAATATGCATGATATTATATTAGTAGGTGTTGATAATGTAATGTTATTAAGTTAATATATAAAATAAAATTATATTTTAAAAAATAAAGTGAAATATATCAGAAAAGATAAGAAAATAACTGTTGATAAATAGAAAAAAAGAGAAGAAACAAAGATAAACAATTTTATAATAAAAACTTATAAAAGTAAGGGTCAATTTTCAAAAATTTAATAAATAATTATATTTTAAAGGATAAAATTAGTATTTTGAAATGTGGACACAAAAAGAGAAAATCTTCTTTATATATTGTTATAAATGTTTAAAAGAAGAGAAAAAATTAAAAAAAAAATGTTACAAGCCTAATATGATAAACTAATGGAAACATAATAGTAAAACAAACTCAACTAAAACTCCTAAAGCCTGTGTTTGGATTATATTTAGAAAAATTAAATTTGGTTGAATGAAACTGAAAATCTTATTCAACGGAAAAGCTTTATGGTTTTTATTTGAAACCAACCCAGGTTTAGAGTTCAATGAAACAAAATAAAAATTTGTCAAACATCATTTTTGGCTTTTAATGCAAAATAAACTTGGGTTTGAACTCCCAAACTAAAAATCAAACACACATTAGGACTTTTTCTTGGTAACGACCAAGATATTATTTAAAATAGAAACAATAACAAAACTCTAACAAACACGTTCCTCCCTTAAACTAAATATCATGAAGCAATTAGCTTATATCAATGATGTTACATATTCTTACTAGCTTCTGAAACGGATCAACCTTTCATGACTTGCTCATTATATCTACCATATATTCTTGACTTTATCAATGAATTAGGTCAATTATACCCTCCTTAGTAAGATTTCTTAGAAGATGAAGACTCACATTAAAATGCTTGTTTTGGCCACGCATGACAGGATTTTTAAACAACTTAATGGTTGAGTTGTTATCCCATATCACAATTATACTGTCTACATAAGAATGTCCTAACTCTTTTAAGATTCTCTTCAACCATACTCCTTGATAAGCACAAACAATCATTGCTATAAATTTTACTTATGTGATTGATAAAGATAAAGTCACAATCAATTATTTCTTTGAACACCATGAGACCACACTTGAACTCATTAAAAACACATGATTTAATGCACTCTTTTTATCTTCCATATCCTCCCCGACACAATCATTGTTTGTTAATCCCAACAGCTTGCCATCTCCTGTTGTCCTATAATAAATTCCGTAGTCCATAATCCCTTTTTATATAGTGTAGTGATTTTTTAGTTGCTTGGAGATGAATATCCATTCCTTTTGCCATATATGTGCTTATGAGGCATGTGACAAACATTGTGTCAAGCCTTGTGGTGGTGAGATACATCAAACCACCAACTAGCAACTTATAATAGGTTTCATCAATAACATTTCCAGATCCATCTTTGCTTAATCAACCATGGTTGAGAAATTTTCTCACTAAAGATTTAAATCTTTCCCATGCTTCACATAATGGCTCATCACTTGCTCATGAGAAAGTGGTAATAACTCCCAAGTATCTAGCTGGTGGAACGAATATAGTGAGGAATTTCCTTTCTACATCCTCTAAGTTGTTTAGGCTTTGGTTGAGCTAGGACAATAATCAATTCTTTGCCTTACTTGTTAAAGAGAATGGAAATAACCTAAGGTGGGATGTTACCTCATCTTCTTCTTAAATCCCAATAGTTCCACAAAGCTCATAAAAGTTTGATAGATGTAAGGGTCCTCATTGTCTAAACCTAAAAATTGGTTAGAGGTTATTAAAGATAACAGAGCTGGTTTCATTTATATCCCTTTTGCAGGTCTAACAACATTAGAGAAATGTCTAGGCCCTTGCAGTGCATAATCTTCGAGCTGCCTCCTTTGCTAATTTTTGTCTGCTATTGGTGTTGATTGAGCGTGAGAATCAAGATCTAAATTAGATATATCATCTTGTTGATGCTGCTGCGATTTTGCTAGGTGTTTCTGTTTTATGGTTTTGCTATTGTTCCTTCTTGTTGTCTTTTCTATTTCAGGATCAAACAATAGAACTTGAATTTATTTCCTTCTTTGCATACAAAATAGAAGTTAAAGCAAATAAAAGAGCAAATAACAACATAGTGGTTAGATAAATTTGTTAATATACACAATTTTATAAAACAATCCAATTATAAATATTGGTTATTTTAGTCAAATCTTTGAAAATGGCACCAAAAATATAATGAAATGTCGGAGAAGCAATTAATTCAAACAAGTGCACTGGATGAAATAAGATGACATAATTTGATTGAACAATAATTTGATACTAGTCTTCCAAATCAGTCAAAACTAGTGAAATAAGATGAGTTGTCAATTCATTTAAGCATTAAGCATAAATAAAATCACAAACTATTGAATAAAAGAACATACATAAATATTAAAAGAGGTAGTGGTACAGAGAATTAGATTCGATTACATTCAACATCAACATAGGAGAGTTCAACTACTCATGTTGATAGAAAAGCTAAGAAAATTGATGCTTAAATTAGGAGCAAAACCTTGTATTTATAGATATTTTTGACTGGTGCTCATCCATTCTTTAGCGCTTAGCAACAGTGGTTTCTCTCATAGTGAGTTTTCTCATCAACTCAACCCTTTATTTTAGTGGTAAACACTTGAACTTTCCTTCTTTAGAGGATTTCTTTGGCTACTTGCATTGCTTAGCTGAAAGGCCCAGATCCAATGCTCTATAATTTCTTCTTACACACTCAATGTCAATAATTGTGGCTTAGCTGCATCGTTATTTTCCTCCAAATTCACCAAATTTTAATTCTCTATACCTCATTTGATTACTTAGAGCTAAAAAGATTATTTTAATTACTATTTTGTTACTTAGAGCTAAAAAATTATTTTAATTACAAATGTACTCGATTAATGAATAATAAATGTCAAATTAATGTAAAATTACATGTATCATATAACCAACTATATTTCAATCTAAATGTCTATGTTTCTTAATTAATTCTTATTCCCCATACACTAAAAATATTCTAAATAGATAATTAGCATATTTGACCACTTTTTTTTATCTGATTTAATTAAATATTTTTCAATCAAAATATGTGCATTCTTTAATTAAATATTATTTTCCAAACTATGAATCGCTCGATCTTATTTAAAAAATAATGAATTCAAAGCTTAATAAACATTGGTTTTTAACCTATATATATCAAGCTTTTACAACCACAGCTAAATATTTAAAAAAGTCATAGAGGTCGTCATATTAAATGTTACACTTCAATAGTTTAAAGACTAAAGAAAGAAGAAACCTACTTAAAAATATAAAACTATATTATATTGGTGTACGTGTACCGATGCATTGGAGAACAAGGTTTTATGAAAAATGTATATAAATTGAAGGTTAAAATACTCCGTTGGTCCTCGTTTTGGTTCAGAAATCTCAAATTGGTCCTCGTATTTTAATTGATCTCAATTTCGTTCTCGTTTTGGTTATTGAGTATTAAATCAGGGCAATCGTTAACTGTTGGCAAACGACGTTTATATGTGATGATGTGGCTGTAATGTTCATTCTTACGTGTCAATGAGTTGTGGGTGGCACCGTAAACAACCATTGTTGTCTTCTCTTTTAAGAAGGTGATATTGGGAGAGGGTAAGTGTTTGAACTTGAAAGAGGGTGTGGAAGGTTTGTGGCCTCCTCCGTTTTGCTCGTCCTGCACCGGTAATGTCTCTCTCTCATTCTTGCTCGTCCTACACTTGGGGAATGAAAAATTCTACCGTTTCTTCTCATGGGGGTGTGGGGAGGAGGTTCGATTTCGCACCTCTTTGTTATTGCGGTGAGAAGGCAATCATGAGAACTGCTAGAACTACTAAGAACAGGGGGAGAAAATTTTGGGGATGCCCAAAGTTCAAGGTATGAGATATGGAAATGAATTTAGTTGTGTTTTTTGGTGGATGTTGTTTTTGTATTTTGGTTTTGGAAAACCTAATTTTGCA
>Ga0214543_1009316_pt1 | contig 15363 bp, 11 predicted proteins | sample CNSS2metaG_FD_160094 | JGI IMG/M metagenome (GOLD analysis project Ga0214543, IMG submission 160094) | Root nodule microbial communities from cowpea collected in UCLA plant growth center, Los Angeles, California, USA - CNSS2 | ecosystem: Host-associated > Plants > Roots > Nodule | place: USA... | reverse complement strand
GAGAGAATGATAAAGAATCTTCAAGTGAGACAAATTTGAGGTCAAATTCTCTTCAAGAAGGAGGGAATGATAGAGGACTATCCCAAGATTCCATACAAGAAGAACTTGAAGATGAACCTTTACAATTTAAAGGACCTGTGAGAAGGGAAAGGAACAAGAGGTTGAAAGATCAAAACTATTCAAGGCTCCTAATGTTACAAGCAATATGAAATTAAAAGAATATGAAGATCATGGCTTGAAGCACATTTGGAGGATAATTTTTAGGAAAATTAGTTTATGTTTTTAGACTTTGGGTTTCCTCTTAGAAATTAGTTATGTTCTATATTTTTGGGCTTTGGGCTTTCTTTTATAAATTAGTTTATGTTTTAATGTTTTGGGCTTGGGCCATCTTGTAGGGTTCTCAGGTTTTCTTAAACTTATGTGCCTATATATAGAGGTATAAAAAACAATGTAGACACTTTTAGTCTTATATTGAATTTAATTTTAATTAAAGAGATGGTTCTCTTTGTTCTTGGCTTAGACCTCTAGTTCTTATCAAAGATTAACATCTTTGTGGCGAATCTTCACTTGACTTATCAATCTGCTAGATTGTGGCGTCCTCCATCTCTATCTTATTCTGCGTTCTTCTCTGATTTATTCGTGTTATGCCTCTTAAGGATTCAAATTCAGAAACGATCATACTCTTTCCTGGATAGGATCATATCAAAGTGCAGTTGAAGATCCAACAGTATTCGAAGATGCAGCTGAAGCATCTATTATTGGAACTGACTTGGTTAATGATGAAGAAGAAGAGTCAACAACACCAGGTGAAAATGTTTTCTCAGAAGATGAAATTATGAGGATTATTAATGATCCGCTTAACCATCCAAATACACCTTATGATGCTCAAGTTGAGTTGAAGCTACATACTGCACACATCAAGTTTGTTGATGTGAATGATGCAAATAAGTTTTCAGTGGTTCTCTTTGTTGACATGGCTGCAGAAAAAGAAGACAGGTTGTTGCAACAGGTAAATAGCTTAGATTCAAATTCTTTTGTAATTATTGTTGATAGAAAAGTTAAATTGCTGCATATTTGTTTTCTATTTTTAATTTTAGTGAAAAATTTTAAAAAAATTCAAAAATATGTGTTTTTGTTTTTAGTTTTGATAAAAATAAAAAATTAAAAAAAATGGTTCAAGCTGATTTTGACATATGGCCAGATTGAGCCAGAAGTCATAAAATTACTCGTTTCCTCCCCAAAATAAGTCCATCAAGGACAATTATTTTTTGAAATAAGTGTGGGGGAGACAAATTGTAGGTAGGATTTTTCTTTTGTTTTATGTTTTTCAATTTTTGTTTTTGTTTTCATAAACAAATTGTGATTTCTTTTTGAGAAAATTGTGAAAGTATGAACTTTTTACTAAGTGAAACTTTTAAACAATATGTCTCAAAATAAATCCACCAAAAATATTTTCATGCTTTCAATAAAACATATTGACATTGGATTTTGGGATTTGATTCAGTAATTGGGATGATCATAATTCTGGAAAATTAAAAGTCATGTTGATATGAGTGGATTATTTCTATGATTTCCTAATTGAGTTGATTTGAGAATTTCTTGATTAAATCTTTTGTGAACGAGTTTTGACCTTGTGAGTCTTGAGCCTTAATGCAAAGGATGGACCGTCATGTGCCATTCCTATTTTTTCTTGAATGACTTGCTCATGTTTGTTTATACTCAAATGTTTAGCTTAACTCTTTTGTTTTGCATCTTAGGTGAATATGCATGATTTGATATGACTGAGGCATTTCTTGTTTTTATCTACCTGGTCAAATAAGCCCACCTTGATATTAATCCATTGGTAGCCCTTTTGAGCTTTTAAACCTTTTTTTCTTGTTTTAAGCCTATTAAATAACCTTGAAAAGAAAAAGACCATATTCTACCTTAGGAAAAAAGAAGGAGCTAATGGATTGTGTTCAGAATTGGTTGAGGAATAAAGTTTGTGGATGAGTGCCTCACCCACAAATTAATAAAAATGGCAAAAGGAAAAATTGTTGATGAAATAGTGTGGAAATGAAAAAAATAATTTCTTTTTGAAAAAAAAGGAGAGCAATAAAGCAATAAACAAAAAGAAATTGTTTTTGAAATTATGCTCCATTATTCTTCCTACATCACTATTTCAAAAACCCAAAAATCCTAAATTTGTTCCTACCTTTGCCTTGGCCCCATTATAACTTGTAAAAAAGTCCTCATGATCTTTGAATGCATGTGTTTCTAAAAGTTTGTGAATATTAGAGTCTTGTTATGTATTATGAGTGTTTACTTGCATGAGTATATTGAGTGAACAAATACACAGTTAACTTGAGTGCTTTCTTTCATATTTGATTGTCTTGTGAATTCAAAAGATTAACTCAAGTGTGAAAAATAGCCGTTTGTATATGCATGATAACTTAATTTCTAGAGTATTGATTTGTCTCCAGTGATGTTCATTCCTTTGATCTAGTGTTGATGTGAAATAAAATAACTCATAACAAGTTTTGAAATTGCCTAATTTTGCCAAGGATTGCAAAAGGATAAGTGTGTGGGTATGATGAGTGCGTATTTTTGCCCTCATTCAATGTTCAATTCTAGGTATTTAATTGAATTTGTTTGCTTAAAGATTGATTAAATTTGGATTTCCTATAATTGGGTTTAATGAGCATGAGATACAAAAACATGTTAAAAATAGCTTTTCAGTTGCATAAATGTTCTTTGGATATTTTGAGGTGTGTTAGTGTAGTTGCAGCTAAGTTGAGCTCATGGAGGTGTGGAAATAAATTGACTAAAGCTTCATGACACCTTAAAGATAAATCCAAGAATAAGAAATTATCAAAATCACAAAAATCTAAGCCAAGCACTGCATGAAGACGATAAGAAAAGCATGAAAAAGTGAAGAAGTTTGGCTAAACCAAGAAGAAAGCAACAAAAAAATTGGACCTTGCGATTTTTTTTATCTTTATGATAGAAGATAATTTGGAAAAAATATATCTTTAGATATTTTATTTGATATTATCTTATTTAATTATATACTCACATGGTACACGGCCAAAGACCACAAATGAAATTTGCAAAATAGTCTATACGCCACTTCTTGCCTCTAGACTGGGAGGCTGATGTCCCAACCGTACCCGAGTACACGGCCCCCAGAAAGCACAATGACCGCATACCGCCGCATACCACGCAAAGACGCCTTCGCACAGAACTACTCAGCCGCCAAAGAGCACAATGGCCGCCTACCACATGGAGAGCACGGCCCCCACCTAGCCTCACACATCCCTTCACGAAGATGCTCCTTCTAAACAACACAGCCTACAACCAAAACCCCATGGCCGCCTACCCTGCGAAAGGCACCCTTCCAAAGGAAAACCACCCTCGACGCATCTCATGGCCGAGTACCAGGCACTGCCAACATTCGAAGGACCCCTTGGTAAATTCCCCCCTTAACACTGGATCGTAAAATAAGCCAGAAAAGAGATATTGGGCCCAAAGGCCCATTACAGGTAGGACCCACAGGTACAAAAGTATAAATAGCACACTGTTCTATGCATTGATTACACATTAAATTATTCTCTGAAACCCTGACATCACCAGTGCTAACTTAGGCATCGGAGTGTCTTTTGCAGGTCCCCTGCGCCGCCCTCAAATCCCCCTCGAAGCAAAAAAAGACCGACCCGAAACAAGACGTTCGAGACCCTTAACTGATTTGTGGACTACAGACCTCGGTTCCGTAAGAACAAATTATATCATAAAATATTAAAAGATATTAACTACCAAATCTTTTTAAATATGACAAGATCTTCTTGAATCTTTTTAAATCCACAACAAACAAATATATCTTGAAGATATTGGTTTATTTCGAAGATAATTTGAGGAGATTGCAAAGGGTTGATTTGGATTTATCTATGTCTTTTATCTTTGAATCATATAAGAAGTAATGATTTTAAATCTATATGCATGTTGATCATATGAGTCCAAGGGTTTTTAAATTGAATTGAGACTTTACTTTTATTTTATTTAGAAATTTTCATGTGATTAAATGAGTTTTTACCAATAATTGAGACTTTACTTTGGTTAAAGGTATTTACTCTAACTAAAATTAATCGAGACTTTACTTTGATTAATTAAACTTTTTATTTGATGAGGAGATAAAAGAATAGACATGATTAGGCATAGTAAAATTTGATTGAAACTGTACTTTGGTTGAATTTACTATGGATAATCTAAAAGTTCTAACTTTTAATTGAGACTGTACTTTGGTTAAAAGTGAGAACGCCAACAAATTATTTGAGACTTTACATTGATTAATTTGTAAATCTAAAACAATAATTAATTGAGCAATAATCTTTAGATAACTAATGATGAATCAATTTTGAAAATGGAATCAATCTATTTTCTTTACTATTGTTTTTATTTCTTTTTATCTTTTCTATTTCTTTCTTTTTTATTTTAATCCTCCTATATTTTTATTATTTTATTTGACTAACTTTTTTGTATAGTTTTTATAAGAACTAATTTGTTAGAAATCAATTCCATGTTCGTTGGGAGATGACTTTGAGTTACTTTACCCTTTCTATTTTGTTAACTACTTTCTTAACAATATTGAAGTTATTATAGATAAGTAGTATTAATTTGATCGCGTCAACGACAGTGTTATCACTCCTTGTACGCAACATCTCTCAAGTGTGAGCATAGAACATACGAACCTACCTCGCTCGTATCCCCACATGAGAGTATTAGTATATGAACCTCCCCGATCATATCATCATGTGTTCACCACCATCCATGAACCTACCGGCTCATGGCACAACATCCAAGTATCGCATCATTGCATAAAACAACACACACAAGTCCTGGAGAACAGCATTATCGCTTGGCCTAGCCTAAGCGCCGCCAAGCGAAAGCTACACAGACCGCTTGGCGGTTCACTCCTTGCCGCCGGGTGCCAGCTAGGCGCCACACGATGTTGCAGGGTCTATCGCATGGCGGATTACACCCTGCCGCTAGGCGCCACGCGATGCAAGGACCTCTAACGCTAGTCCTATCGCCTAGTGGCCACACCTGTGCCGTCAGGCGCTATACTGTTTTAGCACCCCAAACCAGATTATCATGCAATCCATTAAATACTCCAAAGGTATCATTGCACTCTCATCCATCAGAGTCTTGTTCTTGGTTCCCTGGTACTCCACAAGTGATTCCATTACCTATAATTCCCATTCGCAATCTCATAATCAGGACCTAGGATTTAGCAAGTTTTCCATCATTATCCAATGACTCAACCTAACTTATAATGATGCCTAATAACGCTATCGTTGATGCGATCAAATTAATACTACTAAACTATAGCAACGTCAGTATTGCTAAGATAGTAGTCAACAAAATAGAAAGGGTAAAGTAATCCAAAGTCGTCTCCCAACGAACACGGAATTGATTTTTAACAAGTTAGTTCTTATAAAATCTATACAAAATGGTTAGTCAAATAAAATAATATAAATATGAGAGATAAAGATAAGATAAAATAAGATATAAACAATAGTAAAGAAAAATAGGTCGATTCCACAACTTTTTCAAAATAGGATTCATCATTGGTTTCCAAAAGATTAATGTTATTGATTTCTTGTTTAAGACTTCAAATTAATCAATGTAACTTCTCAACTAATGTGTTGGCGTCCTTACTTTCAACCAAAGTAACTTCTCAATCAAAAGCAAAAACTTTGTAGATTAATCTTAGTAAATTTAACCAAAGTAACTTCTCAATTAAATATTACTCATCCTAATCATATCCATTGTTTTACCTTTTATATCTAGTAAAAAGCTAATTAACCAAAGTAACTTCTTGATTAATTCTAATCTAAGTTTTCACCTTTAATCAAAGTAACTTCTCAATTATTAGCAAAAACACATGCAATCATATGAAAGTTTCTAAAATTAATCAAAGTAACTTCTCAATTAAATATTACTCATCCTAATCATATCCATTCTTTTACCTTTTATATCTAGTAAAAAGCTAATTAACCAAAGTAACTTCTTGATTAATTCTAATCTAAGTTTTCACCTTTAATCAAAGTAACTTCTTAATTATTAGCAAAAACACATGCAATCATATGAAAGTTTCTAAAATTAATCAAAGTAACTTTTCAATTAAAATTGAAAAACCTTTGAACTCATACGATTGTAATGTTATGTAGATTTAACACCGTGCTAACTTGCTACAATGTAAAAATCATTACTTTTACTAAATTAGGAACCAAAAGACATAGATGAAAATAAATCTCAACAAGAATCAAAAGAACAAACAAATTAATTGATCTAACCTCATAATTCAATTAAGAAACTATAATGGAATCAACCCAAGAAGTTCAGCACTCCATAAAATACAAAATAAAATAAAAATAGAAAGAAAAATATAGAGAAAAAGGAAATGAAATTAGGCCCCCCTAAGGGTTCCAAAACTCCGAAGTCCCGAGCTTCTTTTTTTCTCCTCCCTTGGTCTCTTTATATAGGACTTGGACTAGGCTTTTCGGTTGCTAAAACCTCTCAAATATCTTTCAAGATAAAGATAAAGATAAATATTCAAAGATATTTGGAGAGATATATACTATTTGACAAATATAGTTGGTTAATAATTTATGATATAATTAAATAAATTAATTATTTAAAGATATCTCATAAATTATCACAAATTATATTTGCATTAATTTTCTCAATAAGCCATTTTTAATTTTGTAGTCCAAATTTGCAGAGACAACAAAAAATATCAATATTTGTAGTTAAACCCCTCTCGTTTGACCAGTCTTTGACCAGATTTGAACATTTGACCAAATTTGACCAATTTTGACCATTGACTACCCTATGAGAGGGTTTTGCTCTTTCCAGAATTGCTCTCTCTCCAGAATTAGGGTTTTGCTGCCGCAGGTGCATTCGTGGTCGCTGCTGCGTTGCATTTTCTGGCAAGGCTGCTGCGTTCTCCATTGATGGCACAATAGTTTCAGGTTTGTGTGGCTTCCATGGTTGAACTGCAGAAAGTGCGGATTATGCACGAACTTGTTCACGTTGCAGTGATGAAGTTGTGTTTTCTTCTCTGGCGAAGGCTACAGTAGTGAGCGCGGTGCAGCTACGATGAAGATGCTTGGATGACTGATGTGCTCTCCGTGCAGGTTCGCGTTTTCAGATCTGTGTTTGCTGCTGTTGATGAAGGCGTGACCAACCATGACACCTCCATAGAAACTCCCTCAAGAAGGATCACTAGAAGAATGTCTAGAGGGGAGCCTTCTATTCCATCACCTTTATCTTTGTTTTGCATTACTTTAGTTTGAATTCCCTAGTATTGGTTTTTAGTTGACTTATTTTTGTTGACTTGTTGACTTTCACCCAATGTTGACCTTTAATCAAGATTAGCTTAACTTAAACCAACATGCTAATCTTTGTTTTTCTTGTTTGCGTAGGTAATTAAAAGAAAGTAGAGCATGTTAGGTGGCGCATGGTGATTGAAGCATATGGATGATATGGAAGAGAGAGGAAAGCAAAAAGCAAAAAGTAAAAGCAAAAGTAGACATGTAGCTTGTCTCCTTTTGCCTTTTTGGTTTATTCCTTTGAAGGAAACTTGGTCTCCTTCCTCTTTTGGCTTAGAATCCTCATGGGAATGCATCCACCAACCAAGTGCTCTCCTTTTGGTCGTGGGCATTTTATGTAGGATTATCTTGTTCCTTTTAGAAGATTAATGAATATGGTGATGACTGATTAAGAAAACCAAGGAAATCCCCACGAAGGTTCCTTTCCAAGGTTCTAGAGAGGAGAAGGATGGATTGATGAAGAGTAAGAAACCAAAAGGAAAAACATATAATAGAAACAATATAAACCAAGAAGAGTAAAGAAATATAAAATGAAAAGCAAGGAAAGGGGAGGAATGGAGGATTCACGCCACTACAAGGCTAGGCTAGAAGAAGCCATGGCAACCTTGAAGATGAGTGGTGTATGCCGCCACTTGCCAAGGCAAAATAAGGCTTGAAAGAACTCCACTCCCTAAGGAGAAATGCTCTCATAAAAGGTTGAAACACAAAGTGTATAAATTCTCCAAAATGTTCAGCCCCAAACATTTGAGACTCTAATTCTTTAAAGTACTCACTCACACACATAAGACCTTGGTGAAGCCTTTGGAGCTTCAAAAGAAGTTCCTTCCTGTAGGAGGGAGGAACAAATCTAGCGCACATAAGAGTTTTAATGTCCATCCAAGAAGTCGCGGGTGGCCCTTGGTCATAATTTTTACAAACTTTATGCCACCAAGTTTTGGCACACTCAAAAAATCCTAACACTACTAGATCAACTTGTGTTTGATCCTTTACATGATTTTCATTGAAAATTTGTTCCACTTGAGCTTCCCAATCAAGGTATATTTTGGGATCACATCCACCATAGAACTTAGGAATCTTTGGAGTTTCCTTCTTTTTGTGATGGTTGGCGCCTAGAATGCTCTCTTTTCTTAGCCTCTCTTTGGAATGGTTGCAATTATTGTTGAATTTGTTGAATTTGTTGTTGCATTTGTTTCATGTAAACTTGAAGGGTTCTTTCTTTTTGTTCTCTATCTTCTTGTCTCTTAAGCTCCATTTCTTGTAAGATTTTACCAATGTCTACTAATGCACCTTGATTGGCGATGGGAGTAACCATCTCACTTTCCTACAACAAAACTCAAAATCCAAGAAAGGGAGGTGTTAGTGACAATTGGTAACCAAACCCGAGACCAAGTATGGTCCAAAGAAATTCACCCAAGTGTTTAGATCACTCTCCCCCAAAGCAACAAGGCAAGACTACACTCAAATCCACCAAAAAGGAGTGAAATGCTTTCAAAGTTTTTGGAAACCTTTTCAAGACAAGTTCAAGTGGCTTGGCCACTACACTCAAAGGAAAGCAAAGGAAGAAAACTACTACGACAAAACATAGAACCTAAAGACAAGCAATAAAAGTACTTAAAGCCAAGAAAGCTAAACTCTAAGGAAAGGATATCAAGGTGACAAAACTTGAAATCAAAACAAGCAAGAAAAACACATGAAAAGACTCTATTGGAAAAATACTTGAACTCTGCATCACCAAGTCTCAAATCATGCATACACCAAGAAAGATCATAGCCAAGTTTTAAACATGGAACTAATTAGCCAATATCACCAACACCCAAATATGAAAACTAGTAGCACGACACTTAGTGGAAACACAATTTTGGCTCATCAAAGAGCCATATTGCTCTCGGTAAGATTGTAAAAGTGTACCAAAACTTTTCTTCTTCCAAAAACTAGTTTCACAAAATGATGAGAAAGGTGTTTTGGGTGGCTTGCACACTTAATTCCCAAATTTTTAGGCCAAAATCAAGTTCAAGGAGCATACATCAAACAAGACATAAGGTGAATGGAATATTCAAATACTTGGAATAACAAAAACAAGAAAACTTCAAGCTAACATATGACATATGACTCAAGCAAAAGTTAGGCACATTTAAAGACTCAACATGACATACACAAAGATATAAACATGTAAATATCATGCATTTAAACTCATGGATTTGAAGCTCAATGACTAAGCATCCAAAGACATGTTATCCAACCACATTTAGGAGCAAAAGAGTCACAAAACCGAAGCCAAAATTGCCACAACATAACCTGAAAACGTTGTTTTTCGTATTTTCGGCAGCTCTGACTTTTGCTCACTCATTTGATCATAATGCTCTCCACAGAAGTCCAAATGCGTTCATTCTTTTTTTGTTGGAAACTAGATCGTAGAGCTTTCTTTTGATATAAAGAAGGTTACTTTTCGACCACTAAGCTAACTGTAGTATTTTTTTGAAAATTGCACACATTGCTGCCAACATTGTTTTTATGTGGACCATTCAAAGATAGCTACACAAAATAAGGTTAGAACATGAAAACACCATATTCAAGGACAACCTAAGCTCTAGATACCAAATGATGTAGGATTTTCTTGTTCCTTTTAGAATATGGTGATGGTTGATTAAGAAAACTAAGGAAATCCCTATTGGACATTAAGATAGCAAGCTATCTAGATGTAAAGGTTACTTTCCAAGGTTCTAGAGAAGAGAAGAATGGATTGATTCAAAAAAAATAAGAGTGGACAACACATAAAAAGAGTAAAACCCAAGTCACACACACAAAGAAAGAAGAAAGCATAAAATGGAAAAGAAAGGAATGATCAAAATGTGATAAGCGAGCCACTATAAGGCCAGGCTAGAAGAAGCCATGGCAACCTTAAAGATGAGTGGATGTGTGTCGCCACTTGAATCAAGATTCAAGATAAGGCTTAAAAGAACTTCACTCCCTGAGGAGGAAGACTCTCATAATGGTTGATACACAAAGGTGTTTAATTTCTCCAAAATGTTCAACCCCTCTACAAGTGTTAGAGGTCCCCTTAAATAGACAAGTCTAGGGGCCCCTTAGCAAAACAACTAAGTTAAAGGATTACAAAAGAAACCTAGCATGTTCTAGAAAGTAGGTCATCCTAGGGTGCACATGGGTGAATTTTCGTCCAAGCCATCTAGGTGGCAAGTCTTCATGGTCAAGGCTCCCAAAGGAGGGTTATAGAACTTGGTGTGATGTGACCCCAACAAGCCCAAGCTCAAGTGCATCAACAAGCCCAAGCCACATCAAGGCCCAATCACTAGAAGCATGATGAGAAAGATTCAAATGGGCCTCTCAAAAGATGATCAAGTCAATTATGGGGTTTTTACATTATTCACATGGGCTAAAGAAATCTCTAAAATATGAGATGATGCTTAAAGGAAGTAGTCTAGATTTAAATTGGGCCATTGTTTAGGCTTTGCTTTCAATAAAAGCTAGAACACATTTTGGGATCAATTTGGCCAAGCCCAATTTGCTACCTTTGGCCGATAATTGCTTGAGTGACTCTCCATTTGGATGCAAGCAAAGCATAAACTAAGCAAGGAGAATGTGATGGAAGCATGGTGCGTGTGACTTGGGCAAGGAGAGTGTGATATGCCACTTGGCATCATGAAGACTCATCTACTACATCCCATGGTCTCCAATCAAGCTTCTTCTCCAAGCTATATTTTCATTTCAACTTTGTTGCATTTTCTCTTCATTTGGCTGGCTATGTGCCTATAAATAGAGCCACTCAACTATTGTAATGGTTACTTTTGAATTGCTAATAGATGCTAGTATTTGAGATCATTCCACACTTCTATTAATTTGAGAGCATACATGGCTAACCTTCTCCTTAATCTCCTCTAGCCACCTTCCATACCATAACTCCACTTGTACTCTTTATCTTCACCAAATTCTCCATTTCCGAGAGCTACTTTCATCTCTTTCTCCAAATTCTGCTGCACTATATCTCCTCATCATCATTCTCCATGGATTTCCTTCCTCTTCTACACCAAGGACTTCCATCAATTCGTATCTAGAGCCATCTAAGCCTCTGGTGCATCCATCCACTTTGTTTGGGTAAGGTTCTTGGTCCATACTTGGTCCATACTATGGAGTTTAGAATGGTTTGTATGATATGGTAGCATCTTAGGTGGTGGATATTGAAGCAGAATTTTAGCTTGTGTGTCTTCTATATGATTGCCTTCTCCTCACCTTTGAGAGTTTGAGAGTTTGAGAGTTTTGAGCCTATTCATTTGAGAGAGTGTGTGCTAACTAGCTTGCTTGCCATAATTTGGTTTGTTTTCTTTCTTTCACTCTTTTGCAGATTTTGTTGCTCTTTTTGGGTGTTCTAGTAGTGTAGTGCTGCAAAGGAAACTTTTACACACTTTCGTGCTTGAATTTGGTCATATAAAAAGGCTACCAAAGCCTCATTTGTTCTCGGGATAATACATTTTCCAACAGCTGTGATCATTGGAGAGCTTGTTTTGGTGTTGTTTTGGAGTCTTTGGCTGCACACTTTGGACCTCATTTTAGCAACACCTTTTAATTCTTTAATTGTGTATAATTTGGACACTTCTTTTGGTACAATTGAAGCATTCTAAGGCATTTTATTGGTTCTCCAAAAAGCCTTAAAATCTTGTTTTCTAGCATCCAATTCGCTCTCGATTTGCTTCACTTTGTACCAAAACTTGTGCATCAATTTCTTTTGCTTTGAACATTCCATTGTATCCATGGCTTACTTAGGTATCTTGGGGAACCAAAGGTGTTCAATCCCATCTCCTAAGTAGAACCTTTTTCATATTATAGTGCAACGTTTTAGTAACTGAGTGTGTTGAAAGTTCTAAGTGCTTTCTCACCTTGCTTTTAGGCCGCATAAATTAGATGCTTAGTGGTTTTAATTTGTGAGACCAAAGTTTCTAAAATTTTTTCCATTTAGGGGTCCACTTTTAGTGTTATTCTTTTCTTTTCATTTATTTTCTTTGAGTCTTGTTTGTGTTTGTTTGTGCTTAGTGTCTCAAGTGATTCTACTTACTTAGCGTTAGACAATTGTGTGATCTTTGAAACCTTTTGCAAGTACATCTTGGCAAGGATTGGCCTTGGTACTTAAGAAGTCTTTCAGACTCACCTCGCCTAACCTGGAGGTCTACTTGTGCTTGGTTTCTTATTTCACCATTTTGTTAAAGTTCTAAGTTCTTTCAATCACCATGAGTGGTGATGAGGACCTACTCGTGCTAGGACCTAACATCAACAACAAGTTAATGAAAACAACCTCCACATAAGTGGTGATGAGGAGGTTGAGGTTGATCCTAAAGTGCTAAATAATCTCTCTCAAGAGGTTAGGGACCTTAAAATTCAAATGGCTTCCATGCAAGCCAATCTTCAATTAATTTCCAATCAACTTAACCCTTCCAACCCTCATACCCATGCTTCATCCTAGGCCTTTTCGTGCCAGATAACGCTGTCGTTGACGCGATCAAATTAATACTACTAAACTATAGCAACATCATTATTGCTAAGATAGTAGTCAACAAAATAGAAAGGGTAAAGTAACCCTAAGTCGTCACCCAACAAACACGGAATTGATTTTTAACAAATTAGTTCTTATAAAACTATACAAATAAGTTAGTCAAATAAAATAAAAAAATATAGAGGATTAAGATAAACAAAGAGAGAAATAAAATTTAAAAGATAAAAAGAAAAAAAAGCAATAGTAATGAAAATAGATTGATTCCATTGTTTTTCCAAAATAGATTCATCATCGGTTATCTAAAGATTATTGCTCAATTAATTATTATTTTAGATTTAAAAATTAATCAACGTAAAGTCTCAATTAATTTGTTGGCGTTCTCTCTTTTAACCAAAGCACAATCTCAATTAAAAGTGAAAAATTTTAGATTATCCATAGTAAATTCAACCAAAGTACAGTCTCAATCAAATTTACTATGCCTAATCATGTCTATTCTTTTATCACCTCACCAAATAAAAAGCTTAATTAATCAAAGTAAAGTCTCAATTAATTGTAGTTAGAGTAAATACCTTTAACCAAAGTAAAGTCTCAACTATTGGTAAAAACTTATTTAACCATATGAAATTCCTAAATAAAATCAAAGTAAAGTCTCAATTAAATTTAAAAACCCTTGAACTCATATGATCAACATGCATATAAATTTAAAATCATTACTTTTTACGTGATTCAAAGATAAAAGACATAGATGAATTAAAACCTTAACAATAATAAAAAGAACAAAGAAATTAATTGATCTAACCTCAGAATCCAATTAAGAAATTCCAATGGAATCAACCCAAGAAGTTTAACAATCCATAGAATGCGAAAGTAAAAATAGAAGAATGGAGAGAGAGAAAGGAAACGAAATTAGGCCCCCCTAGGGGTTCCAAAACTCCGAAGTCCCGAGCTTTTTTCTTTTCTGCTTCTCTCTTGGATTCTTTATATAGGCTTCAACCGGATTTGAACTTTATCTGTTCGGTTGCTAAAATATTTTATCTTTATTTAATTAATTAGCAACTTAATTTCTGTCCAATTTCCAATTTTGCCCCTCTTGTTTGACCATTTTTACAATATTGACCAAAATTTGACCAGAGTTGACTACTTCTTTGACCATTTGACATGTTGACCATTTTGACTGCCCTATCAGATGCTGACACGTGGCATAGAGATACTCTCTCCAAAATTAGGGTTTGCTCCTCTTTCCTCCCTTGGCTTCGCGTGACGGCATGGAGGGTTTCTGGCAACTGATGGACTCTAGCGAGGTGGTTGCTGGCTCACGGACTGCTGCTGCAGACGCGATGCTGGAGACGCGGGTGTTGTTCCAAACAAGTGTTGTTCCGAACAGGTGCTGCTACGTTTGTGTCTTGCTGTGTTTTGGGTCGCGTTACAGAGAAAATGGAGAACGATGATGCTGCTGAGATAGTGGGGGCTACAAGCGGTGTTGCTTGACGCAACTGGTGCAGGTTCGTGGATGAAGGTGCACGAACGATTTGCTATCGGCGTCAATGGCTGAACGATGGAGTTCTCATCACCGCTTGGTGGACTGCATGAAGGATTCGCGATGGGTGTTGCCGGCGAGATGAAGAACGGAACTGCGGTGGCTGAACTCGGGTCTCTAGTGTGCTCGCATGATGCTTCTTTGCTGTTGCAAGTCTAATCTGGTGTGGACGAACCATGCAAAAACTATTGCGACGTGTGCGTCATGATGGAAGTGCTTCCGTTGATGCATCGTTAATGTTCTGGTTGTTTCACTGCTGAATGCGCGGAGATGCGTTGGTGGCTCGCGGTGGTCGGAAAACTTGCTGTTGGTAAGGGTGGCGGCTGCCATGGTGATGGAAGGAGAGGAGAAAATTAGGATTAGGGTTTCATGTGAGAGATGGAGGAGATGATGACGTGGCAATGTCTAATTGGTGCATATGTGTTTGCAAGGATTAATGCCACGTGTCAACATATGGTTGGCCTGATTTGAAAGTTGAAGATTAAGTGGTAGGAGGGGTGTAAATAGACATATTAGGGGGTGCAAAATAGGTTTTTGGTGAGACCCATTTAAAAAGAAGGGAGTGTATAAGTAAAAATTGGGGTGCAAAAGTGATTTGTCCAGAACTTGCTAATTTCAGCCTTATTTAAAGGTGTTCTATAACTTCAATCAATTTATTTTCCCACATTGAATGAGCTTAATCTTAACTTTAGCTGCATCAACAAACGTTAAAATATCCAAAAATAATTTATGCAGCTAAAAATCACTTTTTAAGACATTTTTATCACACAAGCTCCAATAGCCTAATTATCAGAATTGTTAATTAAATCAGAATTTTTATCACACAAGCTTCAAATTTTTGCCCTCATTTAATATTTAAATTTGGGGATTTAATTGAATTTTCTGTGCTTAAAGATTGATTTAATTAGGATTTGTGATTATTGGATTTATTGAGTAAGTTTGGTAAAAGTGGCGTA
>Ga0214543_1009313_pt1 | contig 15370 bp, 12 predicted proteins | sample CNSS2metaG_FD_160094 | JGI IMG/M metagenome (GOLD analysis project Ga0214543, IMG submission 160094) | Root nodule microbial communities from cowpea collected in UCLA plant growth center, Los Angeles, California, USA - CNSS2 | ecosystem: Host-associated > Plants > Roots > Nodule | place: USA... | reverse complement strand
GTTATGTATTAAATAGAATGCTCATTAGACCAATTTTAAAAATTACACCCTATGAATTGTTTAAAGGAAGAAAGCCAAATGTAGCACATTTAAAAATATTTGGATGCAAATGCTTTGTTCTAAACAACGGAAAAGAAAATTTGTAATGCTTTGTTCTAAACAACGGAAAAGAAAATTTGGGTAAATTTGATTCTAAAGCCGATGATGCTATTTTCCTAGGATATTCATTAACTAGTAAAGCCTATAGAATTTTCAATAGAAGAACCTGCAATGTGGAAGAATTTGTGCATGTTGTTTTTGATGAAATTATGGACCTTGAGGGGAACCCTCTTGAGTCAAATAAAACAAATGCAGGTGATGAAGAATATTTTAAAGAAGCTCTTGATGAGATGTATCTAAATGAAAATCCATTGACTGAACCTGAAGATCTTGCCAAAAGCTGGAAATCACCTAGAGGATTGTCTCTGGAGAATGTCATTGGAGATATATCAAAGGGAGTAGTTACTAGAAATATGTCAAATTTTTGTATGACTGTTGTTGTTGTTTCACAGATAGAACCCAAAAGTGTAAAAGAAGCTCTTCAAGATGATCAATGGTGTATAGCAATGCAAGAAGAGCTGAATCAATTTGAAAGGAATGAAGTTTGGGAACTCATTCCTAGGGATGATTCATAGGAACAAAATGGGTGTTCAGAAACAAGCTGGATGAAGATGGAAACATCACTAAAAACAAAGCCAGACTTGTAGCAAAGGGATACAGACAAGAAGAAGGTATAGACTATGATGAGACATATGCTCCAGTTGCCAGGTTAGAAGTTATACGTTTACTTCTTGCCTATGCTTCTCTCATGAAATTTAAACTATATCAGATGGATGTCAAAAGTGCTTTCCTAAATGGATTTATAAAAGAAAATGTGTATGTTGAACAACCACCTGGATTTGAAGACTATAAGTTTCCTAATCACATTTATAAATTAAAAAAGACATTGTATGGATTAAAACAAGCACCTAGATCTTGGTATGAACGATTAAGTACATTTTTGTTAGAAAATGATTTTGAAAGAGGTAAAATTGATTTAACCTTATTTATTAAAAGAGTAAATGAGCATATTTTGCTAGTTCAGATTTATGTAGATGACATAATATTTGGGTCTACTGATAGTTCACTATGTAAAGGCTTTGCAAGCATAATGCAGGGAGAGTTTGAAATGTCAATGATGGGAGAATTGACATTCTTTTTGTGTCTTCAAATTAAGCAAATAGAAAATGGAACTTTCATTTCTCAATCTAAGTATTGTAAAGAAGTACTTAAGAAATTTGGAATGGATACTGCTAAGGAAGCAAGTACTCCTATGGGAACCTCCTGCTACTTAGACAAAGAAGAATCAGGAAAGAGGTAAATCAAACTATGTTTAGAGGCATGATAGGTTCTTTGTTGTATCTTACTACAAGTAGGCCTGATATTATGCAATCTGTATGTGTGTGTGATCGTTTTCAAGCCAATCCAAAAGAATCACATCTTACTGAAGTAAAAAGAATTTTAAAATACTTAAAAGGAATTGCATGTTTTGGACTTTGGTATCCTTTAAGAGCATCTCCTAATTTGATAGGATATTCAGATGCTGATTATGGTGGTGGTAAAATAGATAGAAAAATCCCATAATGCACTCTAGGACAAAGCACATTGAAATAAGGCATCATTTCCTAAGAGATCACATTAATAAAGGGAATTGTGAGATAGAATACGTAGATACAAAGCATCAATTAGTAGATATCTTTACCAAACCTTTAGCTAAAGATAGATTTTATGAACTAAGAAGAGACTTAGGCATATTAGAGATCTCTTAAAATTGCCAAAAACTTAAATTCCTTAAAAATCCGAAAAATAACGTCAATAATCGATTATAAGTATCAATAATCGATTATCAACCACTCTTAAAAATTCCCAAAACATTCTGGAATAATCGATTATTTGGGGCAATAATCAATTATCCTTAAATTCTCAGCCTTAAAATTCAAAAAACGTTCTGTAATAATCGATTATTTGTGGCAATAATCGATTATCCTTCATTCTGAGCCAAAAATCAAAAACTCACTAGAATAATCGATTATCACTTAGGATAATCGATTATTAGCTCGTCAGAATTCATATTTTGCCCAGTTCATGAACCAACAATTGATTATCACCTTAGGATAATCGATTATTACACGTCGTTGGACCAAATAAATTCAAAAACTAGACGTTGCAACGGCTAGATTTGCATCAAATCGCGTGTATATGGTCGTTGGAGACTCTTCTCTATAAATATTAGCCATTTTGTCACCAGAACACTCTTTTCTCTCCATCAACACTCAAGAACCTCTCATTTTCTCATTTTCTCAAAAACTCTCAAAAGCTTCCCTCTCCTTTACCTCAACCATGGTTGAACCCTCTCGTAGGAAGATTCCTACCCGCAGAAGGACTGCATCTTGTGCCTCTCAACCCTCAACTCCACCCAGGACTGCCTCCATTGAAGGATGAAGGATTTCCGATGAAGACAGAAGATCTGAATTCATCACATTGTGGAAAGACAAGCCCCTCATCACTCTGAAATTCATCCAGTCTCAATGGTTTGTAAATCGCCATTTCACAATTCCTAATTTTCTTGCTGAACAAGGGGTAAAATTCTTCACAGAGATGCGAGGCACCTACTACCCTGATTTGGTACGAGCCTTCTACTTCAATTATAAATTCAGAGATGGAGTGGGGTTTACAAAGGTGAAAGGTGTTGACATCATTCTGGATGATGATATTTGGGAAAATGTTGCATAATTTCCCATTCATGATGGCACATCTCCAATCCTCACTGCTGGCATTGAAGGGTTCAACAAAATATTTGCTTACAGATCCTTTATGCGACGCCCGGATCAAGAAATAAGCTGCCAATTGCTAGCAGGGCCTCTCAAAGTAGATGAGCGTCTACTTCACTATCTTATTGTTTGGATTCTGTGTCCACGTGGAACAAATCACGCACAGTGCAGTGAAGCAGATCTTATGATCATCTATGCCATGCTCAACCGCATCCCTATCTATTGGCCAAGCATCATTCTTGACACCATGCTCAAAGCCAAGAGATTGCCTCAATATCCACTCCCGTATTCCTTACTCATCTCTCGTATTTGTGAGTACAAAGGGGTAAATGTCTTTGATGAACAATCTCACAAAACCACTGAGGCAAACAAAATTGCAGAAAACTCCTTGAAGCAGATGAAATTTATTCCTTTTGGGAATACCTACATTCACAAGGATGATATGCCTTCCTCGGACAATGAAGAAGAAGAGAATCCTCCCACTGCTCCTATTCCTCCTGTTGACACACATATTGGATCATCCAGTGGTGTTGGTGGCTCATCCTCTTCTTTAGAGGATCACATTTTAAACCTCAACCCGAGACTTGAAGAATTCTTTCTTCTCTCCACTCACAGACATGAAGAAGTCACTGGCTTAATTAGAGGATTAGATTCTAGGTGTTGGTATCGCGTAGCGGAATGACTAAACAATGGTCAAAAATCAAGAGGGGGGTGAATTGGATTTTTAAAAATCTTGACAATTTTTAAAAATTTTCTCAAAATTTAATTAATTAACTTAAAATAATAGTTACTTTAAATGCAAGTGCAAATAAATAAGGAGTTTAACGGAAGAAGATGCACACTGATATTTATACTGGTTCGGATCAAAAGACCCTACGTCCAGTTGTTAATCTCTTAAACAAAGAGATTAACTCAATCACTATAATAATCAAATTACAACAGATTATATAACAATAAAGATTAGAAAACACCTCTCTTGAACAACCACAAGAGATGAACAAAACTCCCCCTGAATCTCACAGAGGATGACCAGCTTTCCTAGCAACAGCACATCACTCAATCTTCTAAGAACTCACTTAGAAAAAGTTATCACTCACTCACACTAGGTTTTTCAAAGCTTTCTTTAAGAATCTCACAGAGCAATACTTTGCAAGCACAGCCAAAGAACTCTGAATCCTAAAAAGGTGCATTTGAAGTTGAACTGCAGTTCTTTAAATAGAGTTTTCGAAAATTAGGTTAAAAATTGAATCGTTATGTTCCAACTGCCAACGATAATCGATTATCACTAAGGATAATCGATTATTCCAGTAGGTTTTCGAAAATCACTAGACTTCCTTCTTTTTTCCAACACTAGGATCTCTAACTTAGAACATAAATTTGATAAATATGAGGAAGGTGATGACATGAGTCAAGACTTTTAAAAGTCTACATCATAGTTATTTTTTATTTTTTGCAATTGTAATATGTTTTCCAGTTTTATTATTTTTTCAATAAAAGTATATTTTTCTTGTTATTCTTTACCATTGTCTAATTGAGGGGGAGCTTCTCTATTGAAACTTTTTTTTTCATATGATCAAAACAGGGGGAGAAAAAGTTTAAAAGTTTAAACCAAACAGTGCTACTAACAAATCTACTTGTAAGATATTTTGATTGCAGATACTTTAAACATAGTGTTTTGATCATCATCAAAAAGGGGGAGATTGTTGGCAAAAGCAATACAAGTCTAAATGCTGAAGCAAAATTTTGATGATGATAAAAGAAGCCTAAAGGCCATCTGGAAGTCAATATGAAGACCATGTGCTGTTGTGTTTAAAGTTATCTTGTAAAATGTAATTAGATTAGTTAGAATCAGTATTGTACAAGAAAATTTTGGTATTTCTCGAAAAATCAAAGTGATAATCGATTATCACTTAGAATAATCGATTATCCTGAGCTGAACCAATTTTTTCAAGAAAGTACTGGAATAATCGATTATCACCTCTGATAATCGATTATCTGTTCAAAAATTTGTTTTTCATAAATCACATTAGAATAATCAATTATCACTAGTGATAATCAATTATCCTGGTCAGTTGGGGGCGACTGTTCAGCTTTTTGACCTAATTTCTGGAACCCCTATTTAAGGAACCTCAGATTTACTTCTCACTTACCTTTTTGAGAAGCTAGAGTGTTAGTGCTGTGATTGCAAGAGAGTTCTCTGAGTGTTATCAATAGAAGCTTTGAAAAATTTAGTGTGGGTAGAGCGATAACTTTTCTTGAGAGTTGTTCTAGGAGATTGAGTGATGCTGTTGTTGCTAGGAAAGCTAAGGTCAAGGTTCTCTGTGTGATTCAGAGAAAGGTGTTCATCTCTTGTGTGATTCAAGAGAGGTGTTTTCTTTCCTTACACTCTTAATATCTGATTGTAAATCTGTTACTTGTTAGTGATTTAGTTAATCTCGTTTTTGAGAGATTAACAACTAGACGTAGGGTCTTTTGATCCGAACCAGTATAAATACTTGTGTTCAATCTTATTCTCTATCTCTTTATTTCATCTATTATTGTGTTTAAAGAAATTAATCACTGATTTAATTGATAAATTTTGGAAAAATTTTAAAGTATTAATTTTATTACTTAAAACCAATTCACCCCCCTCTTGGTTTTTGTCCATACGCCTAAACATTCCGCTGCGCGATACCAACAAAGACTTGTTGAATCAATCTATGCACATTAATAACATTATAAATATTCAAAGTTCAAAACAAGTCTGCAAGAATCGTTTACAGCTCAAAACCTCTATTGACACAATTTGTTGGCTAGCATTTCAAGCTTGTGCATTTAGAGGCCACGAGGAAACACCGGAGTCAAGTAATAGAGGTAACTTTCTTGAAATGATTAAACTTCTAGCATCATATAATGATAAAGTGGCACAAGTTGTGTTAGAAAATGCTTCGTATAATGCTAAGTATACTTCTCATCGTATTCAGAAAGAAATCTTGCACATTTTCTCTAGAAAAGTAAGAAGTCACATTCGAGAAGAAATTGGAGATTCTAAATTTTGCATAATTGTTGATGACATTGATTCAAAAGTTAAGGGAGGATGGTTGGCAAAATCTATTGAAAGGTATGGTATTCTTTTGTGAACAACATGACATTGATATTCCTGATTTTAATTCTACTTATGTTGCACGTCATGGCCATTCTCGACATCAAAAAGATCATGTCACTATTGAACATCATTTTAGGGTGAATATATTTCTTGTTACAGGGGACAAGCAGTTGCAAGAATTAAATGACAGGTTTAGTGAGCAAACAATGGAACTTTTAACTCTAAGCAATGCTTTAGTTCTTAAGGATGCTTATAAAGCTTTTAACATTGAGGATATATGCACTCTTGTGAACAAATATTATCCTTTAGATTTTAGTGAGCAAGAGAAGATTAGTTTAAAATTTCAACTTCAACATTTTATTATTGATGCTCCTAACCATCCAGATTTGAAAAATTTATCAATCATGCTTGAATTATGTCAATCTTTGGCAAGAACAGGAAAGTCAAGGACATTCTACATGATTGATGGTTTAATTCATCTTATTTTAACTATTCGTGTCTCTACAGCTACAACAGAAAGATCATTTTCTGCAATGAAGATTATTAAAACGAGATTGCAAAATAAAATGGAAGATGAATTTCTTCTCGACAATATGATTATTTACATTGAAAAAGAAATAACTAAAATTTTAGTTCTGATTCAATTATTGATGAGTTCAGGGATCTGAAGGAACGAAGGGCAATCTTTTAGATATTTGTGATTTCTTTTTTAGTTATCGTTATACTAAGTTATGTATTCATTTTTATTGTGTTAGTGACAATAATGAAATGTATAAATTTTGGATGTATTATTTGGGTTCCCCCAACAATGTTGGTCAAGATCCGCCACTGGAGCCACCCATACTTGATTCATATCTGTCTTTGGAAATTTTTTAAGGATTCAAATTATTTAGAGAACCCTTAATCCCATTTTTGATTTTGGGGAATTAAAAAAAACAAAAACCCCAAATTAAGAATTTTAGGGTTTCTTAAAACCCAAATTCAGCGCTGCCCTCGTCTTCCCCCACAAGCGGCGACTTCTTCCTCCACCAGCGGCATATTTTCCCCTTCTGCGAATGCACCTCCATTTCTGGTTTTCTGCAAGTCTGTAGAAGTGCATTTTGCAGCGGTGGTGATCTCCAATGGTCGACGGTGGAGTCGTAGGGGAAGATTTTGCAGCGGCCGACTCGCAGTGGTTCCTCTAATTGCTAAGGGAGACAAGTTCAGTATAAGTCAGTGTCTAAAGGGGAATTTGGAAATTCAAGAAATGCAGAAGATTCCATATGCATCAGCTATATGGAGTTTTATGTATGCCCAAGTGTGTACGCGTCCTGACATAACATACATAATTGGGGTTCTAGGCAGATATTTAAGCAATCCAGGTATGGACCATTGGAAAGCAGCCAAAAGGGTCATGAGATATTTAAAGAGAATAAAAAGATTACATGCTCACATACAATAGGTTAGACCAGTTGGAGATCGCTGGGTTTTCTGACTCAGATTTTGCGGGATGTCAAGACAGTTTGAAATCCACTTCAGGTTACATTTTCATGTTGGCAGGTGGTGCAGTTTCTTGGCACAGTGTCAAGCAAACCCTTATAGCTTCATCCACTATGGCAGCATAATTTGTAGCATGCTGTGAGGCATCAAATCATGGAATATGGTTGAGAAATTTTGTCACAAGGCTAAATATTGTGAAAGGCATCGAAAGACCACTCAATTTGTAATGTGACAATAAATCAGTTGTATTATATTCCAACAACAATAAGAGTTCGACTAAGTCAAAGCACATCGACATTAAGTTCCTAGTTGTTCAAGAAAGAGTACATAGTGGACAGATTTCCATAGAACACTTAGGAACAACCTCCATGATAGTCATTTTCATGTGTTTTATGTTCTATGTTTAATTTAATGTATGCATACATTGATTTTGGACATATTTGTTTATCTGTAAATATATGGTTGTGTTCAATTAATACACTTTGTACATTAAGATTATTATATCGATCTCGATAAGTTAAAGTTTGGGCTAGTTGAAAATAGACGTGTACAAATTACCTTCATGTAATTTTTCATGCTACAAATTTCATGATGAATCCATGTCATTTGGTTATTTCAGGATTAGTGATCATTGTTGGTTTTAGTTGCGACTGATGCAATGAAAAACCAATTTGGTTCTATATTCTGATGTAATCAATGGATGAGACTTTTGGAGTATGCTCAAGGAATATAATGGCAATTTTGAGCTCATAAAGTCTAACACATTTATAAGGTTGTTAGAACATATATATTTGTGACCAATGGGAGATTATTGGTAATTTTGGGTCATACATATATATGATACATAATTAAATGTGTTGGAGCCATTGTTTATTAAGCCAAATAATAAAGTCATCTGACTAAATTAAAGTTTTGGCTAAAGGCATATGTCATGAAAATAAAAGTTGTATAGAGACCATAAAGTAATTTCTAATTTGATGAGGGGCCAAATTACAAATACTGAATCTTAAAGTAATTAATCAAATTAGGTTATTTAAAGGGTCATGGTCCCCTTCTGAGAGCACACACACATAACATAAGTTTTTATTCATGTTCCTTTCTCTCTATCCCCATCAGAAGAGAAAACCTATAAGGAAATACATGTGCTCTACAAAAGGAAGATCAGAGGATCAATGGTGCTCTAATAGTATTATCATTATGCCAAATTCAGGTACGCTTTCGCATTCAATTTACAACATGTTTATGTGTATGAGATAATATTTGTGATTGATCGTTAAAATTAATATTAGGATTATAACTATTAATGTCTTTCAGAAACATTCTATTTAATTAGTTTTTAAGTTGCTAAAATTAGGATGTTCAATTAACATCACTTTAATTATATCAAAAAACTTTAGAATATCCAAGAAAATATTTTATGCAACGCAAATGCTATTTTTGATGCGTTTTTATCTTTAAAAAAGGTCATCGTTGGAATTTGGTCTTACTTTGAAGGTGTTTAGTAATTTTTTTATTTTCACATCTTATATGAGATTAAGGTAACATCAGTTGCATCAACAAACATTAGAATATCCAAGAAAACATTTTATGCAAATCAAATGTTATTTTCTGTTTTTATCTCACGAGACCTCCATTGTAATTTGGAGTGCTTGTTGAGTTAGGTGTTATCAAAGCAATGGGAAAAATCTTTTTTTTTACAATAATTATTCATAAAATTTGAATAAAACATATTTAATGAAAGAAATAGAGTGTCAAGATAGCATTCTTACAAGACATTGCAAAATTCTAACCATAAATATTCATGGAAGCTAATTGTGAATAGTTATGGACAATCTTCATCGTTAATCTTAATAGAGTTATCTCATCATGTCAGGATTGTATAAAATGTGGAGGTAGGATAAAGTTTTACTTGGGACTCCAAGATGGGTGCCAAATATTTGTACCGGGATCTGGTGTGTGGACCTTTGAACAGGTAACAAGATCATAGTGGATTGGAGAATCATGATGTATGCTCTTATAGGTTGGAACACAATGGAAGATCCACCAACAAAAGACTCTCCAATGCTCAAGTCAAAAAGAGAGTTTGAATCTTTTAGAATAAGACAGAATGTTAATGAGAGAGTGTGTATTCTATGGAGAATACTAGACACATTTATAGTGTCTTTTGGATCTTGGGTCCATGTGATAAAACAGGCAATGTAATATCAATAGATAACGACCTACTTCAAATAAATAATAATAATAATAATGTAACACCTTACCAGTATACCGAAATTTTGCATAATTACCGTTAATATGTGAATAATTGTCCAATAGATGTATTTTAGAATATTCTGTAACCATTTTGGCGATGAGACTAATTGGACTAACATCATCTATTGGGTCAAGTAAATACAAATTCTAATATTTTAAATTTAAAATAAACATTTTCCTAATCAATCTTACAATTTTAAAATGTTTTCTAATTAAGATAATAACTGAATTATTTCTAATAAATTATTGAAATTAATGTTTCTATTTTAAAATTTAATTTATTTTTTTAATAAATTAACTATTTAGTGCCTATGTTTCTGCAGAAACAACAATAAAATTTCAAGAGGCACAAATCACGTCTTACCCAATTTTTGAATCTCTCGGATGGATACTTTTCAGTTCTACTGGATACATCTTCTTATCCTATTGCTGGATGGAACATTATGGAAGTTACCTGCAGAAAGACTCCAACAATCAAGTCAGCGAGAGCACTCCAAAGTCAAATCTCAGGTTTTGTACTAATGAATTGTATACCTGTAATTGCTAGGGTCCACTTGTATTTATAGACTATTAATCACAAATTACCTGGCTCATGGACTGGGTCTTTATTGGGCTCGTTGGGTCCTCCTTTGGGCTTGTGTGGGCCTTTATTAGACTTGTATCAGACTTATGGCTTGATTTTGTGACTTTTGCTGTTATTTTCTAAGTTTGGAGTAGACAGCCTTTACTGGTATGTAGTCTTAGCCGCTATGTATGCATTGTCTTTCCATATAGTTGATCAATGATCTATTTCGGCCAAAAACTATAAATTGACTGTTGAAACCACACTTTACTAGTTTTGTGTGCCATACAACACAACCACTAAAGTCGAATACCAAGTTCGTGCCCGTCCTTACTAGGGATGGCAACGGGGCAGGGTGGGGACGAGTTTCACTATTCCATACCCATCCCCGTAAAAAAAATTCATCCTCATCCCCATACCCAAACCTAACGGGTATCAAACTTTTGTCTCATCCCCATCCCCACCGGGTAATGGATATAATCTCGTACCCATACTCGTACCCGTTTTCTTACTACTTTAATATTAATTTTAATTATTTTTTATAAAATAATAAAAAATTACGATAAAGGAAACATAATATTATCAAATATTCAATATTATGAGGATGATTTGTTTCTTCGATATCAAATACTTTGAAATAAATTATAATTGTTTACATTTTAGATTAGAATACCAAATAAAATCTCATGAGAACCAAACCATTTATTAAATTTGCAAACATTAATGAAACCTAGTTGATAATTTTTTAAAATATTTTAAAAAAAATATAAAAGGAAAAAAATATACAAATTAAAATATATTTTAAATGTTTGTTTACTTCAATTTTTTAAACTATAATGAATATATTTTTTATACACTAATAAAAGTTATAATACATCACTTGATCAAAATGACGCAAAGAATAAATAATAAACATAATAATAAAATTTTAACATAGATCTTGTATCTTTTGAACTCTAATATATGTTGGATGGTGGTAAAAAAATATTCATGGCAATTACATTACATTTTTATATTGTAGTAAATAAAAATTATTTATACAATTATAGTGAAAAAATTAAAGTAAGATTGTAATGAGTTAGAAAATAAAAAATAATTAGATAAAATTTATCGAAATAGTATTCTACATGATGAAAATAAACAAAAAATAAAAATATTAACAAATTAACAAATGTGCGTCTTATAAACAATTTGGAGACTATTGAAAGAAATCGCACAAAGAAAAACAAATATATAATTAAAGGTGTGATAAGATGAAAAATATCTTAGAAATCTAAGAAAACTTTTCAAATATCAACATATATACTCAATGGTTGATAAAAAATGACGCAAAGAACAAATAATAAACATAATAATAAAATTTTATCATAGATCTTGTATCTTTTGAACTCCGATATATGTTGGATGGTGATAGAAAAAATTCATGGCAATTACATTAAATTTTTATATTGTAGTAAATAAAAATTATTTATACAATTATAATGAAAAAAATTAAAGTATGATTGTAATGAGTTAGAAAATAAAAAATAATTAGATAAAATTTATCGAAATAATATTCTACATGATGAAAATAAAAAAAAATTAACAAATTAACAAATTAACAAATATATGTTTATAAACAATTTGGAGACTATTGAAAGGAATCACACAAAGAAAAACAAATGTATATTTAAGGGTATGATAAGATGAAAAATATCTAAGAGATCTAAGAGATCTAAGAAAACTTTTCAAATATCAACATATATACTAAATGGTTGAGAAATAACAAAAATTGTTTTAGCGAAACAAAAGAGTTCTTCAAATGAAACAAAAATTAATAATAATAAGTAAATAACTTTTTTTATATTACCTAGTAAATGAAAGGTTTATGCTATTAAACACTTAAATTGAGAGTATTAAATATTCTCATGTGAAAGGAAAATATACAATAAATAAAAATATTAAAAAATAATATAAATACTCAAATGTTAGACATAAAAGTTTTTTAGTTGACATACATAATTTTAATATAATTACATAAAGGTTGTGATAAAATAAAAAATATATTACAAATGCGAATGAGTTTCATGATAAACTAAATAATTAGAAGAAATAAAAAATAGAAAAAAAATATATATATATATATATATGGTTACTTAATTAATTGTGAATATTTTAATAATTTAAACGAGTATGGAGATATGGCGGGGACGGGTATTATGGTGGGAATATATACATTCCTATCTCCATACCCAATTGAAAAAATCGGAAATTCCCCAAACCATACTCATACCCAGTTAATGCGGGGATTCCCCGTCAAAATAGGAACGAGTTCGGACAATACCTACAGAGACGGGTTTATTTGTCATCTCTAGTCCTTACCATTATTGGTACAGTCTATTTTAATTTTCTTCTTTAAAAATATTGGAAAAACACCAACTAGGATTTTGGGTTCACGAGAAGCGAATATTATGGCTTTCCAGCACTTTCGATCCCAACCAAGTTTAGAATTCGCCAGAGACCGAATTTTTTAAAGATTGTTTTAATTTGGTAAGAGTGATTTTGAAGACTAAATTTCTAAATTTTCGCATCTTATTTCATATTTATTAAAAATACTGAACCAAACTTAAAATTTATCCATGATTTGCTAAAATATAAATATAAAAGAATTAAATTAAACAACTTTTTATGTTTTTAGTTTGAATTAGTTTTATAATTCTGTTTGTGTACTTTTAGTTTAAATATAAAAGAATTAAATTAAACAACTTTTATAATTCTTTCTTGACATGATGATTTACTGTTGTAATTAAAGATTTATTTTATTTCAATATTATGAACATTATTAAACAATTTATATATATATATATATATATATATATATATATATTAAAAAAAATATATATATTAATAAATTTCATTTTTATAATAAAATATTTAAAAATATTTTATCCAAATTAAAATTAAAAAACTTAACATTTTTGGACGAAAAGAATAATTAAAATAAATATTTATTAAGATATTTTTATTTTATTTATCATTGTCTTTTAGTTTTTTCACAAATTGTACTCATTTCTCACTCTCATACATTTCCTTTTTGTTTTTGAAGAAAGAAGGAAGTTAGTTTTGCTCTCATTTTTCATTTGTTCTTTTTGTTTCTTGAAGAAAAAAGAAAGATAACTCTCTCTTGTCTCACTTGATGATGAAATATTAGTTTAATAGATAACATTATTTTTATCTCATGAACCTTTTGTATATTCATTTTTTATGAATGTAGAAGAAAAAATAATTTATTATATGTTTTTTCGTAATCGATTTCTAATTGTGACTTGACTATAATATATTTTTCTTTTAATAATTAGATCTCTCATTTTTTATTATATTATGATAAATTATTTTTAATATAATTTTAAAAAAATAGGTATATTGATAAAGAATAAAAGATAGATTCATTGTTTATAAGTGATAAAAAAGAAGTTATTCATGAATATGAAAACATGATAGATTCTACTTCTTCAGATATTTTGAAGCATTATTGTAAAGATTAAATATAATGATCCAATTGTTAGTTAGAGGAGCCATTTTTTAAGCATTGTACTAATAATCCAATCTAATGATGAAGCATTGTACTTCTCCAAAACTTTTGTTCAAGATCCGCTACTAGTTAACAACATTGGTGACACATTTGCTTCCTTTGCTAATTTGAAGTTAAAGTTTCTTGATTTTTTTTTTCTTGTTTCTATCTTAAATGACATGTTTCTAACACTTTGACTCCCTTTCCCTCTCTTATCTAAGGCTCTTCACACCAAACCAAAGCCCTCTAACCTTGAGCCTCACTCTTCTGACAATGGCATTAAGGCTTCCAACTTTGCTTTCCTAAGACAAGATATTTCTACTTCTTTTCGAAATTTTAACTTAACAAAATTTCCACTTCTTCTAATAGTTGATATGTATTCATTAGAGCATATCTTCAATACCTTCAAATACTGTAATACAAATCAAGTTACCAACACATAAAAACAAGAATCACAATACATATATAATCAAGTGCAGTACAGAGAGAGTTTAAAAGTTACATTTAATACCAACTAGGAAGGATTTAGCTGGTCATGATGATGAATACGAACTTGGAGTTCCTTTCCTCCTTCCATAACTTTACAAGATTATACAATAAGGTCCTAAGCTATCTATATGGAGTTTCTATCTCTAAAACTAATGTACAAAATCAACATAGTAATCTTAGGGACATGCCTTGTATTTATAGAAATTTAGGTGCTACTCTAGCTTCCATTTTTGAAGTTTAGCCATGGAGGTTTTCTTCATGAGTGGGTTTCTTCCCAAGCTTAGACAATCAACTTTGGAGGTCAGCAATGGAGGTTTTCCTGCCATAGAGGTTTTCCTTTGATGCTCAGCTTCAAGTCTGGAGCTTGATGTTTCCTTGTAGTGAAAGTTTCTTAAAATGAGGCTCAACGCCAAATTCATTACTGAGCAACAGACTTAAATTTTACTTTCCTCAATTCATCTTTCTAACTTGAGCTGCAACTTTTGGGGCTTAGCACCAACTTTGTAATTTCCTTCATTTTGATTTGTATTGCACTACATGGTGATTTGACCAATCATCATACCTCACAAGCACTAGATGTAGAGATATCTGGTCTAGTGTTTAGATCAAATCAAGTATCCTAATCCTTGGCATATACCAAACATGGATATGCAGGTCTAGTTGGTTTAAAGAGTTTTGTTCTCAAAGCAAGGGTTCCTTCACCTGGATTGGAAAATCCTGCGTCTAACACCCTTAGATTCTAACTCTCAGACATGAGGTTAAATATACAAATGAAGCATAATTCCAAAAACACTAAAGATATAGAACATAATTTATAGATAATTAAAGATAGTGCAGTGAAGTTAAAAAGTCAAGTTCAATCTGAAAACCAACATCACCTCTTTTATTATTAGTTTTAATCTATGTTAACAATCCCAAACCAACACATAATTTATCGATTTACTTACCAAATCTGTGTGGAGTAGATTATTGCCAAACTCAAGTTAAATTTCATTTTGTTTAGATTCAATGTTATTTTTCAATAAATAAATAAATAAATAAATAAATATATATATATATATATATATATATATATATATATATATATATATATATATATATAT
>Ga0214543_1009310_pt1 | contig 15375 bp, 11 predicted proteins | sample CNSS2metaG_FD_160094 | JGI IMG/M metagenome (GOLD analysis project Ga0214543, IMG submission 160094) | Root nodule microbial communities from cowpea collected in UCLA plant growth center, Los Angeles, California, USA - CNSS2 | ecosystem: Host-associated > Plants > Roots > Nodule | place: USA... | reverse complement strand
ATTTTAATTTGAATATTTGTTTTCCTTTTATATTTTTTTGAAATATTTTTTAATTTTATCAACTAAGTTTCATCAATGTTGTAGTTTGCAAATTTAATAAATATTTTGGTTCTCATGAAATTTTATTCGGTATTCTAATATAAAATGTATACAATTATAATTTATTTCAAAGTATTTGATATGGAAGAAACAATCATCCTCCTAATATTGAATATTTGATAATATTATGTTTTCTTTACCATTATTTTTTTTCTTTTATAAAAATTAATATTGAAATAGTTAGAATACGGGTACGGGTATGAGTACGAGATTATACCCGTTACCCGGTGGGGATGGGGATGGGACAAAAGTTTGATACTCGTTGGGTTTGGGTATGGGTATGGGGATGAGGATGAATTTTTTATGCGGGGATGGGTATGTGATAGCGAAACCCGTCCCCGCCCGCCCCGTTGCCATCCCTGATTGGAATGTGCATTTTAGTGTTTGCGTTGAGTTCTGTCGGATTTCTGGAAATTTCCAGAAATCGCCTGGCGGCTAAGTGTTGCCTGCCAGGCGACGGAAACTGGCTTGCACAGTTCTCGCGAATGTTGATGTTTTCGTGATGTGGGGATGCTGGGAAGTGATTATTCTGATATGAAAATCTTTGGTACTGTGAATTGTTATTTGTAATTGCCAAAGTGGAACAAGATTGTATGAATTTGGGATTGTAGGGTTTATGTTGGGATCGGGGATGAATGACATAGCTAATGTTATGAGAGGTGCATTGATTGCGTGTGATTGATGTTAATATGAATATGTTATGAACCCTTGGATGTGATGTGCATGAGAAATTGTGTCAGTATTAAGGTAAAGATGGTATTGGGTGGTTGGAGAAGTTATGCTGGGTGCAGGAGGAACCTGGGTAGAACCTAGTTTTTCACGCACCGCCTGGCGGCACTAAGGCTGCCGCCAGGCGACCCATCAGCTCAAAAGAAAATTTTGTTTTGTGTGGATTCCCTTTATGGGAGTGGTTTAATTGGGGAACCTGTAGAAAGTGTTGTGGTGTGCAATAAACTATGTTTTAGGGTGTATGTCATTTGGTGATAATTATGAAAATTATGTGTGTGAGTTGGATGGATTAGATAATTCATAACTAATGGTTACTGCAGTGATGGTCTCATTACTTCAGTATTGGTGCACTCATGGTTGTAAACTTAGTGACCTGAATTATATGAAAATTAAATTGTATGTGTATGAGGCTCGGGGTATGTTGTGGATATGGGGCAAGTTTAATGCAAGTATGGATGAAGAGTATGTGTGTATGCTTAAATTGATTTGGCAGGATTTGGGTGTGTAACTGGAGTTTGATAGAGTATTGTACATTGTTTAATTGTGTTGTTGCAAGGGGAGGGTACGATATGGACCATCTCTTGAATTGTTTCATTAGTGAATAAAGTAAAGCATGTTAGGACATGTTAATATTTAATTTGGGCATGAACTAATTGTAATTGTTGTGTTTAGTTGTGGTGTTATGCCTTAATTACTATGATTGATGTGCGAAAGACGAATTTCAAGTTTGGAACCTCTTAAGACACGTGAATAGTGCCAAAAAACCAGTAGCATTGTGCTACTGGTATGGCACCTGGCGGCGTGGGGTGAGCCGTCAGGCGGTAGGGTCTAAATCAGTGGCAATGGCCACTGTCTGCAGGAGGCGCCTGGCCGCAGCGTTGTGTCCGCCAGGCGGTGACGGAGCAGCGTGGCTCCTGTTTGGCCGTTGGCGCCTGGCGGCAAGGGTGTGGCCTCCGGGCGGTTGACTTCCAGTTTCCGCCTAGCGGAGTCTAGGTGGCGCCAGGCGATTTTGGTTGTTGTGGAATTGTTTATGCATGGATTAGTGGACTTGAAGGACTAAGTTCACTCACTTTTATGCTTGGGCTTGACGGACTAAGTCCAATAGGGGTCTGGGATGTGTTTGGTGGTGGGACGCATGATGGGCATGGAACTGGTTAGTTCCCGTCGACTACTATTGGGCGAGGAGTCCTTAGTATGGTGATTACATGGGTCAGACGCACGATGGGCAAGGAATAATTTTATTCCCGTTGGCTGCTATTAGGCGAGGAGTCCATAGTATGGTGATTGCGTGTGTGCCAGGGTCCAAGCTAGGAAGGCTTGGATGTTTTACTACAGATGAGGAGTCTGTGGGGTTGGACTATGAGCAGGATTGGCTCGTAGGGTTGGACCACGAAAGGGATAGTTTCGTGGGAGCACAGTAAAGTCCCAAGACCTAGTTTCATGCATATGACTCATGAAGGAATATGAGATCAGGGGTGGATAATTTGCATTTAACACATATCAGTAAATTTACTTCTTGGGATGGGTGTCATATTTATTTTATATTTATATATGCATAGCTCACCCTATTTGTTTGTGTGTGGCGATGATCGAATAATTTATTATCCGGGAGCAGATGATTTGACAGGTGAGCCAGGAGACGCTTGAGTTTGGAGAGCAGGATTATATGGGCATTTGAAGACTTTGAGTTTTATGATATTTTTCATGTTTTTGGACATTAGCTATTTTAGCTTTTATAGTTGTAATAAATTTGGATTATGACATTTATATTGTATGCAACGTTGCGATTTTTATTTCCCCGTATTTTGGGAACATGTGATTATAAATGAGGTATTATCAATATTATTGCGTCTTATTTTATTTTCTTTTAATTCTCTTATAGTATTTTAAAAGTAATATTCCTTAGGAATGTTACAAAATGATTGGAAATAAGATGTTCTCTATGGCAGCTACTATGATGCCAAAAAATCCTACATGTTTTCAGGTGGAGTCAGAGAATGAATCTCATTTGTGGCACTACTGATTTGGTCATCTACATTATAATGTCCTGAAGACACTCTTCTCGAAATAGATGGTTAATGAGTTACCCTCAATTGCAACTCCGAAGGATCTATGCACACATTACTTAGAAGGAAAGCAACATCGAAAATCTATCCCAAAAAAGTGCATGGAGAGCATCGAACAAGTTTCAACTTGTTCATACAAAATTATGTGGGCTTATCAAACCCACCTCAATCTCGTAAAACTTGGATTTACTTCTCACATGAAAAGTCAAAGACATTCTTCATTTTAAAAGTTTCAAAGTTTATGTTGAAAAGGAAGCTAATGTATGCATTACTTGCTTAAGGACAGATAAAGATGGTGAATTTACCTCAAATGAATTTGGGAAATTTTGCAAGGATCAAGGCATAAGGTGACAATTGACAACAACTTATACTCTTCAACAGAATGGAGTGATTGAAAGGAAGAATGGAACAATAGTGAATATGATATCGTCCATGTTGATTGAGAAACAAGTTCCAAAGATATTTTGGGCAAAAGCTGCTAAATTATGTGTAGATGTTCTCAAGAGGTGTCCTTACGGTAGCTGTGTCAGATAAAACTCCAAAAGAAGCTTGGAGTGGAGTTAAACCCACAATGGAATATTTTTGAATTTTTGGATGAATAACTCATGTTCACATACGTGATCAACATAAATTAAAAATAGATAACAAAAGCAATAAGTGTGTCCTTATGGGAGTAAGTGAGGAATCTAAAGCCTATGGCTTGTTTGATCCTATATCCAAAAAGATTCTCATCAATAAAGATGTTATTTTTGAAGAACAAAAGAATTGGAAATGGAAGGAGAATGAAGAAGAATGCAAGCAAAATGTTTTAAATTGGGAAGAAGATGTGGAGGTCGAGAGTGAAATTGGGGAGAAGGAAGAACAAAATAATGATATTGATGATTCCACGAGGTCTGGTACACATTCTGAACCACATAATCATGATCATGAAAATCCAATTTGAGGAGGGTAAAATGAAATAGGAGAGAACCGGTTGGATGGCAATTACGAAAGTGGTAAAGGCTTGTCCGATGAAGATGACTTAAAATGCTATGGTGATGGTAATCGAGAATGATCCACTATCATTTGAAGAAGCTGATAAGAGTTTGAAATGGAGAAATGCGATGATGGAGTCAATCAAGAAAAATAAGACTTGGGAATTGGTTGATGCACCAAATGGAGTGAAGCCCACAAGAGTTAAATGAATTTTCAAGACCAAGCTCAAAGAGAATGGTGAAATAGACAAATTTAAAGCAAGATTAGTGGCGAAAGGCTATGCTCAAGGATATGGATTGATTATACAAAGGTGTTTGCCTTGGTTGCTAGGCTTGACACCATTCGTATCATACTTGTTATGTCAGCTCATTATAGTTGGAACATTTTTCAATTAGATGTAAAGAGTGTCTTCTTTGATGGTGAACTCAAGGAAGATATTTATGTACAACAACCTAGTGATTTTGTGAAAAAATGGGAAGAAGACAAAGTTTTCAAATTAAGAAAAACATTGTATTACCTTAAATAGGCACCAAAAGCATGGTACAACAAGATAGAGAATTATTTCTCTCGTAAAGGTTTTGAAAGATGCATATGTGAACATACTCTATTTACAAAATCAAATGAGTGAAATAAAAATTTAATTATAAGCCTTTATGTTGATGACTTGATATATACGGGAAATGATTGGAACATGTGTAATGAATTTAAAAGGTTAGTGATGTCAAAATTTGAGATGTCTGATTTAGGAATGATGAGGTATTGTTTTTTGGAATAGAAGTTGTGCAAAATTCACAAAGAATTTTGATTTGTCAAAGAAAATATACTTGTGAGATTCTAGCTAGGTTTGATATGGAGAATAGCAATGTAGTGAAAAATCCTAATGCCGCAGGCACCAAACTGTCAAAAGAGGATGTTGGGACTAAGTTTATTCAACCATGTTTAGGTAAATAGTTGGGAGCTTATATACTTGACTGCAACTCGTCCAGATATTATTTATGGAATAAGTTTGATTAGCAAATTTATGTCTTATCCTACGAAATCTCATTGGCTTGCTGCAAAACGCAACGTATATTAAGGTACTTGAAAGGTACCCCTGAACTAGGCATCTTCTACAAAAAGATGTGGAAATACATTCGTAATTAGACTGAATTATTGCAAGTCACATATTCGTTACAAATATTATCTAACAAATCTTTGAAGTTGGATCAATTCCTTAAGGCTTCCTAATATGTTAAACTAGATTCAATTCTCTTTCAATTTCAATTAACCACCCATGATTTTAGCATATAAATCTGGGTGTGATTCTAATAATAACTACTGTAGGAGGCTTTCAAGTCAACCTACGTTTTTTAATTCAATAACACAAATTTTTCTGGTACATACGTTTTTGTACTTTGGTCTGTGTTCAACAATAGCATGTTATTTAATATTTTATAAATTGTAACTAAAAGATGTTATATTATTTAAAATCAAAAAAATTATATACATTTATTCATCTAGTTACATTACTTTGTTTTTTATTACATCGAATCAAACTTTATATTATATTTATGTTTTTTTCCTAACTATTAAAACTAATAAATAAACATTTAAGTTGGACGGGTGAAAGTGAGATAGAGTTAGTTTTACATAGCACTCTATCTCTATCTGTGTTTCAAAATTATAGCTGTTTTAGACTTGGTGTGCATTTATTATAAAACCAGCCTATTTAAAGATTAAAATGTTTCATTTAATTATTTGTCAGTAACAGGTTGTAAAATTTAATGTTTTAGCAAATACAAACAAGAGTACAGTTCAAAAGATTACAAATTTCAAGAATAATTATAACTTTCCAGTGAGAAAGTATTATATTTAGATATTTTGTTCGTTTTCTTTCTCTAAATAAATAGCAATTAATGTAAACACTCATTTGACTTTTATTAAGTATAACGTTTTGTTACTGTTTTAACTTATATATTGAATAAGTTTTAGATTTAAATTTTTATTCATTAAAAAATCTATTTATATTTTAATATTTTGTACACTTATGTATAAGTTTAGTTTAGTCTGTATATATTAAAATAATTAACAATTATGTGTATAAAACTAAAAAAAGAAATAAAAATAGTACATATAAAATGCAGACTAAATAATGTTAAAATAAAGAAATTAGAATGTGTAAAACTTTAAAAATTAAACTACTGATGAAATTTAAATATATAGGTGTATGGTAAGGACATAACAAAAAAAAAAGGTAGATATAAATTGTACGAAAAAAGAGTATTTATTTATTTATTTATTTATGAAATAAAATGTCAAGTTAAACTTAAATAAAACATAGTATCATATATGATAGGAAATATACTCATTAAATAACAAAGGTTTTCCATTGATAATTTCTCATTGTCCACATCCATTCTTTTCAAAAAGAGATGATACTTTTGCATCATAAAAAAAAACATTTAATAATCTAATATATTAATATCTTAATTTAAGTTATTAGTTTACATAATTATATTATTAAAATAAGTTGCGGAATGATTTTTTGTTATTATTTTTTCGGAGAGTCCCATATTTTTTTTTTATATATATATGCAAAGACAGAAGCAGGGATTGCAAACACAAAACAATCACATTGTAGTCTTCATCATGCAAAGGTTCATCCACACCCTCTTTTTCGTCCTCTTCCTCCTCTTCAACATTTCAGGTATTTTTTCTTCTACATTTTTCATTACGGATTCAAACCCACACAAAAGGTTCTTACGTTTTCTACCATTTTTTCTCACGTAACATCTGAACTAACTTACGTTTGTCGCTTATTTTCAATCTCAATAGTGCCTAAGCCTTGGGCTTCAGCAACAACAGTAACACTCTACAACAAATGTTCTCACCCAGTCTGGCCCGGGATCCAGTCCAACGCAGGAAAGCCCATACTAGCCCGTGGCGGTTTATTCCTCCCTCCTCACCAGAACCAGACCCTCCAACTCCCCCCATTATGGGCAGGCCGCTTTTGGCCCCGTGTCGGCTGCAACTTTGATGCTGCGGGCCGTGGCCAATGTGATACTGGAGACTGCGGTGCCGGTCTCTTCTGTAATGGGCTTGGCGGCGCCCCACCTGCCACCCTTGCTGAAATCAACATTGGTACTGGCACTGAACTAGCTTACTACGACATTAGTTTAGTAGATGGTTACAACCTTCCCATGAGCATAATCCCAGTCAGAGGCCCGGGCCTCGGCCCAGTACCGGGAAAGTGTCAGTTTGCGGGCTGTACAAAGGACCTCAATACAATGTGCCCGGCGGTTCTGCAGGTTCGGTCAAAGGACAAGAAGCGCGTGGTGGCGTGCAAAAGTGCATGCAGGGCTTTCAATTCGCCAAACTACTGTTGCACAGGCAGCCATGGAACTGCACAGACATGTGGGCCCACCCAATATTCTAGAATCTTCAAAAGTGCTTGTCCCATGGCTTACTCCTTTGCCTATGATGACTTGAGTAGTCTTTTTACTTGTCCCAGTGCTAATTATTTGGTCACTTTCTGCCCTAATTAATTGTATTGGGTAATTCAAGAATAACTTTCATTTATGGAATAATGTGTGTTTTAGTAAAGATATTGTAGTGCCAATGTCCAATTTATATATTCCATGATGTTTCTTGACTTTCCGTTTCGTTTCGTTTTTAGTACCGTTTTTCTATTGTCTTCAAAATATTTATATTAATTAGTTATAACATTTTAAAAATATATTAATTATTTTTCAGTTTATTAAAATTAGTATATTTTAGAGGTTAAATATGTTTTTTATTTTTTAACTTCCACTTAAAATTAAATTAATTTTTTTTCAAAATTTTAACCCAATTTAGTTTCAACTTTAGAAATGTGTGAATTTAGTTCTTTTAATCAAATTTTGTTAAATTTATTTAAAGTTTCGAACATGTTGTATGATAATTTCTTAGTTAACGTTTAAGTGAAGATGTGTTAAACGATATAAACAACTCAAATGCTATCAATAGTTGTTTCTTAACTAACGTTTAAGTGAAAATGTGTTAGACAAATTAATTATGAAATATTATGAAATACGTTTAAAATTTTAAATAAATTTAACAAAATTTGGTTTAAATGATTAAATTCATGTAGTTCTAAAGTTGGATGACTAAATTGGATCAAAGTTTTGAAGATGTTTAAAATTTATAAGGACTAAATTCATACAGTTCTAAAATTTAAAAACTCAATTGGATCAAACTTTTGAAGATGAACTAATTCCATTTTTCAGTAAAAATTAAGAGACCAAAAATATATTTAATTTTATTTAAAAAATAAGGTAAAAACCACAGTAACATAAGTTACCATATAATTTGAATTCATGTTTGATGATAAGAAATTTTAAGGTGTTCATTCAATTATTATAATTAGTTCCACCTAGGGTTGCTTCTTCTTTCATGGGTCCAATTTGCATAGCATTGGTAGTTGTTTTCTTCACCAACTTTCATAATTTTTTTCTTATAATTTTATATTAAAATAATTTTTGTTTTGTAATTTGAAAGTTAGGATTTTTGGATTGTATAATCTATAAGTTGTTTTTCCTTTCTTAAAAGGAAATTACAAAATCTTAAGTTAAAAATGTCTTAAGTCGCCACCACACCAAAATCAAATGGACCCACTCCAAATACAAAGTACAATAATAATCTAAACTCATTTGCTGGGCTTTCTATCACTAAAAGCAGAAAGGAAACGTATAAACAATGGCAACAAACTGAGCACAAAAAATCACAACTTGTTTGAAAATATTATAAATGATGTTATTTAATGAGAACTGCTTTCTGAGGTAGTTTATTGTACAATTATTTCTCCAATTGCATATCTTCATATCATCATGTTTTTTTTTAAGATTCTCACAAGAAATTTTCAAATGGAATATAGTTACTTAAAATCTTAAATGTACATGATCTTAATTTTACGAGATTTTGTACTAAAATATCTTCATGAATTTATAACATAATGGAGGAATTCTTGTAGAAAATCTATCAAGATCTTAAAAAGGCATTTTTTTAAATACTCTCATAACCTATAAAATCCAAAAAAGAAATTACTCACTTAAAAAAAATTAAAATAAGATTTACTATTACAAAATCCTATTAATAGACATTCAGTCAATTTGTTGATTAACATCGATGGATATTTTACCGACTTAACTAATTGAAATGCATTTTCATATATTAAGAATATAATTTACTACATATTCAATTATCGAGAGACCAGATGAAACATTTGACCAATAATAAAACATTGATCCCCGTGAATGTAAGATTCGAGATTCAAGGAATTCAATGGTCATTAAAATCCTTTTTCCTTTTCTTTTTCCTTAAATTTCTAATTAAGAAGAGACATGGATGGTGTAGACTTAAAAGTTTGGTAGATATAATTACTTTTGCCACCTAAAGATATATAAAAAAATACTTTTACTAATAGACACAAATGCATTTTAATGAGGAGAGATAATTAAGTTTTCATCTATTCATTGATATATTTTGCCTACCTAGTACCAAAGACATTTTCACAAAGGAGATATATGACATAAAAGACTACATATTTCTCAATAGAGATGTGGCATTTTGTCGATCACAAAATATTAACTCACATTCATTAGATTCAAAGTATCTTTCATATAAACTTGATATTTAATAATACTATTATTGACCAAAAGATATATTAATTTTATTAACATTTCACTTCACAAAGTTAGCTTAACTTAAAAGATCAAACTCTACAATTACCTAATACCTTATTATGCAAGGCTTATTATCCCTAAAAGAAACTGGACATGAGTGTTTTAAAAGTTATAAATACTCCTAGATTATCATTTAGATAAAAATAACATTGAATGTTCTAGTTTAAAATGCTAAATTCTCATTAAACTTTTTGGTAAAATAAAAATTAAATGAGTTTTTTGAAATTTTGTATCATTATCGAAAAAAGATATAATACATGCTAAAATAAGAAGATCAAATATACTAAAGAGTAATAGTTTTTCTTAGAATCGTCAAAGTGGATCAACTCGGTTCATCACAAGTTTAGATCAGGTTGTATTGAAATTTTTTCTATAAATGTCAGTACGTGTTAATTTTTGACCCAGCTCACCAATAACCTAACTCACCCGGATTAAACTCGTAATGAACCGAGTTGGATTCAAATTTTTTTGGCTCACTTATAAATGAGCCAAATTGAATTGGTCCACCAAATAATTAACTCGTAGTGAATCGAATCAATCCAAGTGAAATGACCATTTTGACACCTCTATTTTTTTTTCACATGTCAAAAGTCAAAAGCATAGTCAAAGGCATGCATTGAAGGGTTGGTAATAGAGTCACATGCAGTGATGCAGATACAGCTGACACATCGCATAAAGTCCACGCAATTCATTCAATACTCAGTGGGGAAACTAAATTCCCATCTTCATCCTTCAAGCAATGAATCTAACTTTTTCGGCATCAGAATGTGCCATTCTTCCTCCTTTGGCAATCTTTACTAAAATTTATTAAAAATATAATTTTATTTAATAAATTTTAGTCAGAGTGGAAAAAAATGTATGGCAAGAGAATGTATTATTATTATTATTTATTTATTTATTTTTGAAATGTACACTTTCCGTTTTTACGTTTTTTTAAAGCACATTGTCCTTGACAAGTCCACAACGTTCTAATTTTCGAATCTGTTGTGGTCCCACACAAGACACTAATCACAACAGTGCAAACCACTATAAAAGCAAGCCAAACCACAATCAAAAGCAGCCTCAACCCTTCATCCAAACCAAAAGCTAAATCCGAACGAAAGAAGCTATGGCAACAACGAACCCACCCGCGCATTCAGAAACCGACCCGAAACCTAAATCGGATCCCGAGTCATTTCCTTACTTCGAGGACATGAACGAACTCGAGAAAGTCTTCAACCGCTTCGACGCCAACGGCGATGGCAAGATCTCCGCGGACGAGCTCGACAGCGTGCTCCGGACGCTCGGATCCGGCGTCTCACCCGAAGACCTCCGCCGCGTCATGGAGGACCTCGACACTGACCGCGACGGCTTCATCAGCCTCACTGAATTCGCCGCCTTCTGCCGCTCCGACGCCACCGACGGCGGAGCCGGCGAGTTCCGCGACGCCTTCGACCTCTACGACCGCGACAAAAACGGACTCATCTCAGCTGAGGAGCTCCACCTCGCGCTCAACCGCCTTGGCCTCAAGTGCTCCGTCGATGAATGCCGCGACATGATCAAGTCCGTCGACGCCGACGGCGACGGATTCGTTAATTTTGAGGAGTTCAAGACGATGATGATGACCTCCAAGAACCGCGGCGCCACCAATGGCTCCGTCCATTAGTCTTAGCCGCCGATTGAAATTTCGACGCGTCTCCGGTGGCTACTTTCAGAGTACGATTTTTCTTTCTTTTTCCTCTTTTACTTTTTCTTCTCTTTGTATAATTATCGTTCTGGTGAATTGCTCCAGTGAAACATTAGACATAGATCGAATCCGAATCATGATGGAAAATTGGAAATGGAAAATTTATTATGATTCGTAAGGTCGTGCATCTGTAAACAATTTCTTGTTGTTCATGCTTTTTATTCTTAGTTTGAAATTTAGATTCCCAGAAAAGTTCACTCAAACTAGTTAGTGGAAGATTTTTCGCTTAGATTTCAACGAGTCGTGAAAAACGTTGACGCCTTCAGTGTTGATGGGGTCAGTTTGGTGGAAAGATGAGAGAGATGTTGAAAGGAGAAAATAAAAATGTAAGGACAATATTATTTGAGGAAATATAGCTCTTTGTATAAACTTTATTTATATCCAAATAGGTCATTGATAATTTTTTTCTTCTAGCAGAGTCTTTTCGACTATTTTATTCCTGTGTTTGACACAAATATTAGAGTTATGCATAAGGAAAATGATCTTTTTGACAAAAAGTATTTTGACAAAGTTGACAAACTTTTCTTAAATAGAATTAAAATATATTATTTTTTATTTTTTAACTAAAATAAAGTAATAAAATAATATTTTTTTACCCAAATTAGTAGTTTGTCAAAAAGTTTGTAAGAAAAACTTTGTTAACATATCATTTTCCATTAAAAGCTCTCATCAAATTAGACAACATAACATCTAGATTAACAACGTGGTTCTCTTTTCTGATAAAACGCAAAGCTTTGTCATGCACTTGGTGTCTCACCTTCATATCATGGAGTTCATAGAGGTGATGAACATTAAAGCCAAAATCTTCATACAACCTATTAAAGGAGAGAAACTCTTGGCCAATGTGGTCAAGGGAAAAACATCACTAAAAAGTACTTTTAAAACAAATCAATATCATTTATTTAAAGTAAGAGAATCTAGTTTTCGATGACAATAAAGACCTTAAAATTTTACACTTTTTGGCTTGTCGATATTATTGAACTATCATAGATCTAATGAGATGCTCATGACACTGCATTGTGCATCGACCTACACGGTTCCAAAGGAAGTGCTAGAATGAGTTGAAGCTGATATATGATCATGTGGAGTGATCCTTTTCGCTCTTTTTTTCAGATATTTATGATAAAGATGATGATAATATTATGATTCTCATTTCTTATTTATTTTTTATTTTTTATCGTGATTTAGTTATTGATTAATATCGTTATCTTTAATTTTTATGAAAAGAATTGATTGCTAAATACTAAGTCACACTAAGTTATCTCAAAAAATAAATAATAAATGATGGAAATAAAGAAAGGGAATTAAAGTATAGTTTTCCTTACAACAAATCTTTCAAAGTTGATTGTGCACTCTCATAATGGAATTCCCTGGGACCAATTGGTTGATACCTAATTTCTAATCAAGTCACAACAACCCTGATTTCAAATGGCTTAGAAATTCTCTCTATCCTTTGAAATCTAGTCCTTCAACATTATTCAAGATACTACTCTTTAATAAGGAAAGCTTGTGAGCATTCCTTTCTTCACCTCCTCTCTCTTCATATTAATTGGATATAACAGAGGGGGATAGTGTAGGTGTTATTTTGAGCAGAGGAAGAGGGTTTGTTCAAAGTGATGAAGAGTTTGAGCTTACATGAATTTTTCTGACAAAATTGTAAAAGTATAACACCTTAAGAGTTATGTAGCAGTGAAAAACATGTTACAGTGACATTTAACAAGTAACACATCTAGGAAATACGTAGGAGTAAAAAACATGTTATAGTGACATTTACATGTAATGTGAACTTATATTAAGAGTGTCATGAAAGAGGAACATAGATGGAAAACAAAAAAATTTCAAAGACTAATGTGCATGAATTTTTTTAGAGATCTATTATGAGTATCTCAATCTTTTAACGACCAGATGGACTATTTGCACATAAATAAGATAATAAATTACTTCTTATATATTTAAGAGATATTATATTTTTTATATATTTGTAAATTATGTATCCAATATTTTATATTGAATAAATTATATTAAATTTTATCATAAATATATAAAATTGACATTAGCCCGCGTCCTCAAAACACTTAGCGTCCGGTTTATATTGGTTGAAAAATCATCCCTCCACAAGTGAAAATATTTACATCGGTTAAAGAGACTGTTATCACATCATGGTTAATTCAAATAATGTTAGAAAACACACTTCATTAAATTAACAGAAAAATAATAAAGTAAACAACACAATTACGAAAAATTATTCATCAATTCGTTCTTCCAGATGTTGCATTTTTAGATTGCTGTTGTCGAATTCTTTGTTCATAGTTATGGTCAAAATATAGGGGTGCAGTTAAAATTTTTTCCGGTGCAGGGAGAGAAAGCTCAATATAGATTTCCCATAATGGGTTTGATTGGCCCAAACTCATCATGCATAATGCAACAAAAAAAGAAGTAAAACTTGACAAGTAAAAAAAATATTTAAACGAATCTTTGTATTCCATTAATTACTCCTCAACTTTAAAAAGAAAAAAACACAAAATTAGTCCCATACCAAATGATATCGAATAAGAAAAATAATTTTTTAACTACTAAATTTTGACGACTTTCTCTTACAATCTTAGATGGTATCTTCTGAGTGGTTTTTCATTTTTTCATTATCAATATTTCAAAATTATTTAGAAGATGACATCTCATATTATAAAATAAAGTTATTAAAATTTAGTAGTCAAAATATCATTATCATTTTTTTTATCGCATATACCCTAAGAGCAACCACATGGTTGGGTCTCTCACCACATTGTTCATATCGAATGTTATGGACCATTCATCTTGTCTTTTTCAATGCTTTCACATGCAACTCCAAAAACAATTTATAGACATAAAATACTAAATAAAATATATTTCCTTTTTTGTTTTTTTTATGCTACACGATAGATATTCATTCATTGTTTTCCTTCTTCATATTTTCTTATTATAATAAAACTTTATCCTCAAAGTTATTAACTTCATTATCAATTTGCGTCATTCCTCATTTAATTTAAACTTCACCAAATAAATAAGTGATGTAATACTTCTGTATGATTAATTTAACTTTAAAAGAATAAATAGAGATGCATATAATATAGTGTGGATTACTTTCCATTGCACGTCACATTGTAATATATTAACATTAATTTATCTATCTATAATCGTGGATGAAACTTTGGTCATATATATTTTTATTGTTTTCCATTTAGGTGATGATGGGCATAGACATTACTTAATCTTTTCCCATAATCTTCACTACTTTTCATTCTTAAATATATCAATTTAATTTTTTAAATTATTACACATTAGAATTTTTATCGTTCAAATTAATTGAATATCTAAGTGAAGTTTGAGATCGTTCATATTAATCTTCGGTTAGATTTGAAAATCTATATGTATAGATATTATCAAGAAGAATTCTTAACCTATATACCTTATTTTGATAAGGTTTGAAGAAAAAACTAATTTAATTTCACTCGTTTTTTAAAAGCTTAAATCAATTTGAATACCCCTTTATAGGTAAAGATTTACTGTAATTCCTAATTTCATATAAAAAACAAAATTTTAATTGAAATTCCTAATTTCATATTAATAACATGTGTATACGTAATTAATATAAATTTTTCATATTAATTAAAAATATTGAATAGCTTGCACAACATAATATCAATCAATTAAAGAAATACTACATATACTATAATTCATACAACATTTTCTATCTCCTTTTTCTCATTCCTATTATTACATACCATTATAACAAAAACAAAATAAATGCATACTTAACACTGTACAAACGTATACACCACATCTATTCATTATTCATTATCAGAATCTCTATTATAATATTCTGTTTACTGCATACATATATATATATATATATATATATATATATATATATATATATAGATATATATATATATATATATATATAAACTATATATATTTTATTTTCTATAAATATATATATAAAATTATTTTTTTTTTTATATATATATATATATATATATATATATATATATATATATATATATATATATATATATATATATATATGCATGGTAAGTTATTA
>Ga0214543_1009301_pt1 | contig 15400 bp, 9 predicted proteins | sample CNSS2metaG_FD_160094 | JGI IMG/M metagenome (GOLD analysis project Ga0214543, IMG submission 160094) | Root nodule microbial communities from cowpea collected in UCLA plant growth center, Los Angeles, California, USA - CNSS2 | ecosystem: Host-associated > Plants > Roots > Nodule | place: USA... | reverse complement strand
ATATATATATATATATATATATATATATATATATATATATATATATATATATATATATATTATTTTGAAGAGATATTTGATAATATATTGGAGGTATTTGGTGTAGAAATGTGAGTCGGTCCACTCTGCGGAGACACTATCCTGACCTACAAAAAAAAATGGTCAGACCGACTCACACCTAATAAGAAATGCAGACTAATTTCTTGACTTATTGTGCATAATATTTGACCAACGAGCTTGCAGATCAGTCCACTGATGAACATTTGGTAAGTAATCCAATCGTTAACGTAGTAATAAAATACCGTCCTCTGGGATTGACTTGTTGAATACTAGATTCTTAATTTACGTAATTTTGAGCAAATGTGAATCAATAGAATTGCAAGCATAAAATTTATAACAAAAACTTTAATCAATAGAAGAATCGTTAGAGGATTGATTTTGTACTTTTTCCTATAGAATTTTACTCATTTTCAATTGATGCAAGAAATGTAATCATCCACTTGAGTTTACTGAGAGTTGTTTTACCCCTAATCCCTTAGTAAGTAAAATCTATTTATTGAATTCGAACCCCTAATTCCTTAGGTCAGTTTACAAAAATTCAATAAAATCATGAAAAATCAATAATCATCTCTATTGCAAACTAATTAGATATGCCCAATTTTCCAATTGTGACATAATCTAACCTGTCTTGTTTATAATGGCAAACAATCCCCAATTTCCTAATTGTGAAATTGCTCATAAATAAACGATAAAACCATAAACAGAACACTGAAATGAAGAACATTAACAAAACATCAAATGTAAAGAGAAGAACCTATAATACAAAGTCTTACATCAATCCTCCAACAAAAAGGAAATTAGTTTTGCATAATGAAAAGAAAAACTCCAAATGGTAGACAAAGCAACCACCGAAAATAGAGAGGGAGCAGAATAAGTTTTTTTTCGTGAACACCTTCCTTTTATCTTTTCCCACGTTCTCTCATTTGCTGAGGTGATTTTCTCTCTCCTCTAACCGTTTCCCCTATCTCTCCTCTTTATATTTTCTTCTCCTTTTAAATCTTTGTCAGTCCACATAATCTTTAAGTTTCTCATTAGAAAATCGACAAGTCGTGGAAAAATCCACCAGGCACATGTGGAACAAACTATTTTGAAAATCGTATCTTTGAAGCCAAATCCACAAGTCGTGGAAGACTCCACCAGGCAGTTGTGGAACTGGTGTTTTGTGTATAACTTACTCCCTTCAGACCTGTTTACACAAACAACGCACAAATCCAAATGTATGATCCAAAACTAGATAATGCATGATGAAATTAGTCCAATAATACACAAATAAATAAAAATGTCCTAAACTAATGCATGAATATACCTATATATTATATGCTCGTCACCCACACAAGAATTGTTTATTTTAATTTGTTTTTATGATGCATTAACAAATATAATACATTACATCCAAAGAAGTAAAATAAGAGACGTAATTTAAACATAAGGAACAAAATATTCATTCAAAACAAAATAACAATCGTACTTTTTAAATCTTGATTTTTCCAATTTTAACAGTTAAGATTTTTCTTTTTGAAATTTTGAGTATTATTAATTATAATAGTTAGATTCACGCATTTATGTGAATGTTTAATCAACAATTCTTATATTTATAAACACCTAATTACTATAAATCACCCTCATGAAGTTTTGTTTTTCTATTTAATACTAAAAACATATCACTTTTTTTTACAGTTTAAATTTATGAGGGTTATACAACATGGCTTGCCTCACCTATAATTAGTCTATGGGAGCGGGTGATTATGTAGGATGGATGAAATCAAGCCAGCATACACAAAAACTCAGGTTTTTATCTACATGCCAACGGACTCACAAGACATTAGGCATTAAATTAAATTATTTTTAATTTTAAAAAAGTCCCTGTAAGTGTACTCGAAGAATGCAATACTCCTCTGTCCTTGAATGTTATCTTCAATATTTAGGAATTTATGCATTATTCGTTTATTTGACTGACTGAGATGGTGCCAACACTGTAGCTCGGTGTGATGGTTTCTTTCAAATCTTCTTTGTATATTGTCATTTAAAATCAGTTTTTTGCTTTCCTTTTTCCTTCGTCAGCTGCTCCGTCTCGGTTTTCATTTCTGCTTCTACTTTTTCTTTTTCTTTTTCTCCTTCTTCTTCCGTGTACTACATTTGTTGTCCAAGGTGAGTGATATTTTTTTTTTATTTCATATCCGTAAATCTTATCTTTCGTATTTAGTAACTTTAGTAATCATTCAACTCATTAACTCAAGGTTTTCTTTTCTAGTCTATGTTTTCATTTTTGTTCTAATAGTTCTTTTCTTATCATTTTGATTTAAGGTTCATAACAAGCTAGGATATATCCATATGGCTCATATTCTTAGTAAAATGTTCATCCAATCAAATCAACATAAAAATACTTTGGTAGAAATATTTTGATTTTAATTGTATGAGAAGTCATATTTAATTTGAAGATCTAAAGAGAGCTAAAAAATCCACTCATACTGGCTCAAAGCCACACCAGGAATCCAAATGGATGTCTCTTAATGTGTGAAGTTTTGATATTCTTAAAGTCTCTCCCCATCCTTAAGGACATTAGATAGTTCATCATCTAACTGGTCATCTATTCTAATATAGTAATACAATGTATAAGGAAAATTACATTACTAACCTCATCTAAATGCTTGACACGTGTCCAGTTTTCCATTGCTTGCCCTTGCTTTAGTGAACAACTAGTATGGGACTCGTGCGTACGCATGGGTTTTTTATGTTTTGGTGTTATTATTGTTGTAGGTATTTTGTTTAAATATTATATATTATATTGGTTAAAAACTAAATTAAAGTATTGTTATTATTGATTTAATTTATGTGAATTTGTAAATATATCACTTAGATTTTGGTTAATTACGATAATCTACTTCATTATCTAATTATTTAAGACCAAATTAGGTTCATTATATATTTATATAATCTATAGTTACACAATACATAGTTTATAGTTATACTTAGTTTATATTGAAATATTGAAATGATTACATTTGAAAATAAATCTGAAAGGTGTGATTTTGGCGGCAACGTATAGTAATCAAGTGTCTTGTAAACTTTTGTTCGGTGCATATGTACATGTCGTTGTTAAAATAAAATATTGGTATATGGTGAACTTTTGGCCCATGTAAAAGTATTGTCCACGTATGAATAATCAACTTAAAGAAAAATGAAAAAAATGCAAACATATTGTGAGATGATGTGGTCCCTGTTAAAAGTTACAGTATCTGAAATTGATGTTAAAATTTTTAAACAAAAATACATGTAGATATTGTTATCAACGTAAACATTGAATTTATAATAAAAGTTAAACATAATACAATAAATATGAAAGTATTATAGTAATTAATTTTGTTTTTAATATTCAATAAATAATAATAGATACAATAAAAAAATAAAAGTATATCTATAACAATATATAAAGAGATACCATTTTTTGTGTCTACATTTCGTTATTTCAGTCTTACCCTTAATATTATTTTAAAGTTATAACATTTTATATATAACAATATATAAAGAGAAGACCAATGCATACACATGGGTCATGTTTTTTGTTTTTTTTTTTAATTTTTAAAATAGATTTCATTATTATTATATATTAATAAAAAATTAATTTTTATTTTTATTTTTATCGGATTAATTGTATATAATTATTAATTCATTATTTTAGCATAGAATTAATTTAATTAACTATAATAAATTTATTTTAGTGAAATTAATTAAAAGAAATAGTAGAAATAATAATATTTGATAATAAATATTTAAATATGATATTAACAGTGCAATAACGAATGTGGATTCTAGAATCTATTCATAATGCAAATAACAAGAAAAGCAATTGATTATTTAAAAAAAAAATATTATTAGGAATAAATTTAAAAATATCTTTATTGGAAGTTGTGTTTTTATAAGTTGGAATACGCTCAGATTTAGTAATTTAGTAATATGAAGATATTTGCATTGTTTCCTGAGCAGTCGTAACTAGGGATGTCAACGTGACGGGTAGGGTACGAGTAGTAGCTCCTCTGCATCCTACCCGCTGGATAAATATCTGCCATGTACCCGTACTCATATCCGTCGGGCATCCATTATGCGGGTACCCGTCTATTTTTTTTATATCTGCGGGTATCCACGGGTACCCGCAGGTATTTACAAAATTATTTAAAAAATAAATATTTAATCATAAATTCAAATAAAATAAAATACATCACTATCATAAATTTTAAATAAAGTTCAAACAAACTCAAGTTCATACAAGTCCAACTAATCATAAAAATAAATATAAAATGACATTCAACACAATGAAAATTCTTTAATTAGTGCTTTGATCAATAAGTCACTTTCTCCGATTAATTCTTGAGAAAAAAATAGGTCAAAATATTTTTTATAAATATATATATATATATATATATATATATATATATATATATATATAAGGATATTTTTGTGAATTAAAGTTTAGCGGGTACGGGTGTCCACGAATACGGATACTATGATACCTATATTCACCCTGTTAACATGCGGGTATCAAAAATATCCGTACCCGCGGGTAGCGGGTATCCATTTTTAATATCTGTTTCCTAACCATTACGGGTTTTATTCGCAGATACCCGCGGATACGGATATTTTAGACATTCCTAATCATAATTGTCACATTATCTTGGAATAGGTCCATTTGCAATGCAATTGAAACAATTATAATATTGGGATATGAAACCATTTATGAGTCATTTATGTAAACCACTTAATAAATATTTATTAAGGAATTGGTAAATGTAAACAATTTTAAGTGTTGAATACGAAACCATTTATAGAATTTGTAATAATATATTAATTACTTGATTTATAAAAAATATTTTATTTGAAACATGTTTATAAAAAAGAGAAGATTGGTAAGAGAAAATGAAGAAGATTGTTAAAATTTGATTGCTAATGAAGAATTGGAAAATTGATAAACATAAGAAGTATATATAATATAAACAGAGTAGGATAATGATAATTATTTCAAGAGTCACAACTGTACATCATGATGGTTCGAATTTATTGCATGTCCTTGGGAACTAAAAAGTTTCATTAAATATTATATATAAAAACAAAATTGATATGACTAACTAATTGAATATATCAAATCAAATATATATTCATAAATATAAAAGTACTATATTAAATTAAATTTATACATATTGAAATAGTGACAATTGTATAGCATAACAAAAAACATGTGTGTTCTTCATTCTCTTCATGAATTTCAAAGAAAAACCTTCATCAAACAAAGGAGTAGTTACGATAATATGCTTCATTATGTTCTATTAAAGTAAAGTGTTGATATATTATGTAATATGGTCCCGTACAAGTAAATACAACATGAAATTGATGTTAACATTTTTAAATAGAAACACATATATATTACATTAAAATGAAATGGATATGCACCGTCGTTGTTAAAGTAAAATTTTGGTGTGTTATGTAAGATGGTCTTGTATAAAATATATTATTATATTTCATTATTATAATTTTATATATAATATTTAAATAATATAATAACAATTAAATAATTCAATACTATTGTTTTTTATAATGAAATAATTAAGAGTAGATAGATATAGAGTTTAAAAGAAAAAATATATACGGAAAGATATTGACATATGAATTTAGAAGAATAAAAAATGTACATTGAGTTATATATTCTATTGAAATAAAATACATATGTACATATTGTTGTTAAAATAAAATATAGGAATATTGAAAACTTTCGTCTCCTACAAAAATAATGTCCACACAATAATCAACTTAAACAAAAATGCAAACATAATGTATGATTGATATTAAAATTTTTAAACAAAAATAAATGCAGGTATTGTTATCAATATAAACATTAAATTTATAATAACTAATTCTTGATGCATATACATTTTATTTTAATTTTGTTTAAAATGAACATATTATGATTATCTAATAATACTTGGATATAAAGTTGTTTGCATTAAATTATAAAATTGACGTAATAATTTATTAATATATGTATAATAATTATAGTTGTTAAAAATATAGTTATAATTATAGTTGACAATGATAATAATTATAATTGTAATAATTATAATTCTTATTAATAATAATAATAATAATTATTATTATTATTATTATTATAATAGTTATGATCCTAATAATGTAATAGTAATAGAAACGATTGATAATAATATTTATAATTGATAATGATAAGTATATTAATATTTTGATATTAATTTATTTGTACTAATTATAAAATTCACATATAATAATTAATTAGTGATATGTTGTGATTAAAATTTTGAATTATATAAATTATTTTTTATTAATAAAATATAATATTAAAATTAATACCACTTACACGAATATTAATACTAATAATAACACAAATAATAATAATATAGATAATAATTTTAATATCAATAATATTAGTAGCAGAACCAATGTTGTTGTTGACCGGAGTTTCAGTATATTGAATTTGAAATGTCTTGGGAAAATAAAAGAAAAAGTTGAAAAGTAGCAAAAATCTTGTAGGGAAGGTGAACAAAAAAGAATTTAGAAAAAGTACAAATTTCAAAATATAAAATTATTTTTATTTTTAAAGTACAAATATAAAACTATAAATTTTATATCTTAGTTTTACATTATAATTAATAAATGTTCACTTTCTAATTCCAATACTTTTTGATAATAATAATTAATCTTATTATTCACAAAAAAAAATATAAAATTAAACAAATTAAAAATAATTGATTAAACTTTATAATAATTTAAATATATTAATAAAACTCAAATTAATTATAATATATATGGTGTTTGTGTCTTATATAGTATTTACTATCAATCATCGATATGAAAATCATAAAAAGTTAAGTAAAAGGATAGAAAATCGAAAGCAACCAGAAAATAATAATCGAAACTTAAAGACAAAGTAACATATGTATGAGATATTACAGATATCATAATTACCAAGATAAAACAAATTGTAAAGAAAAACAAAAAAAAAACAGGTGGTGCATACTGCTATTTAAAAAAGTTTAGTAAATTTACAGTCCATCAGGATAGACATGTTAATATCATTGATATAATTTTTTTTCTATGCTTTCTAATCTTGCACTTTACATGAGATGAGATACATGATAATGAACAAAAGCTCGTTTTCTTTTTTTAAGCTCTATAACACAATGATTATACTTTAGCTCTCAATTCATCGAGCAATTTCCTTTGATGATCCTCATCATGTTCACCTGTCAAATGTCAAATTCAACCATCTTATGGTTAGAAATCTTTTTGAAAGAAAAATCATTTCATTGCTTAAAAAATTAATTTCATACATGTCGTATTGTACCCTGCAAGACGTGTGTCTCCCAATAAATTAGAATTTCATTAATGCATACAAAACATATATAAAATAAAATAGGTATTCTAAAATAATATAATATAAAATAAAATAAAGAAAAACATGGAGCACCTAGTAGTTTTTCTGGGTGTGTAAAGCAAGTCTCATTCTTGCCTTCATGACTTGGTATGAATTCATCAATAAGGGGATGAACCTTGCATGCATCAGATGCCACTTTTGCCTTTAAATGCTTTCGTATTCTCGGTATTTCGGTCAGATAAGAAGAAAAAAAACACAACAGGTTAGAAATCAAACGGAGCAGAGAATCCAAAAAATAAAAAGATTTAATCTTCAATATCTTTAATCATATCCAACTTCTTTTCCATTACAAACTTTACAAAATAAGGAACATAAAAATAAGAAAAATCAAAAGTGGAACTTTAGAAGACAATACGAAGAATGAAGTCATACAAAAATAAATAAAAAAATGCAAAAAAAAAATCAAAACACAGAGTCATCTCAAAGATCCACGAAAATATGGTAACACAACTACATTTTAAGATCAAAGATTAAACCAAAACAAAAATCAAAACCAAAAACAAAACAGCAAAAACCTTAACAATCAACTCATCAACAAAAACAATACCTAGACAATAAAACCCATAAAGCTAAATAAACACAATAATGGGTTAAAAAAACACAAAGATGAAGGGAAAGACGATAATAGGACATGCAAACAAAACATCACAGCAAAACCAAAATGAAAACAAAGAATCACCTGATCATGACAACAAAACATTCACAATCAAAGCAAAAGCCAAAACGAAAAATATAAAGTTAGGATTTCGGAAATAAGAAGAGCGGGAGAGAAAGTAAAGAAAGTTTCAAGATATCATCCCACAAAATTCAAATACGAAATAAAAACCAAAATCCAAAAAAAAAAACATAAATGCCTTAGTAAAACTATAAAAAAGCAAAACCTATGGAAGACAAACGAAAAATATACATGTCATACCTTGAAATTGAGGAAACCCAGAAGAAATAACAACCGAAAACTACAATCTTCCATGCAGTGAAAAGAAACAAAAATAGTAAGTTATTAAAAAGATGGTTCAAATTCATTTGTGATATTTATTCTTCTATTTTCCTATGTGAAAGAGTAAGTTATTGCATTAAATGATCTTAAATAGTAATTTATTTTTCTCATGCTATTAAATGGTCTTGAATAGTAATTTATGTTTCCCATGTTATTAAATGGTCTTGAATAGTAATTTATGTTTCTCATGCGATTAATTGGTCTTGAATAGTAATTTATGTTTCTCATGCTATTAGATGGTCTTGAAAAGTAATTTATATTTCTCATGTTACTGATATAAAGAGACAGAAATAGTCAGAAGTTTCAATGAAGAAACTTTACCATCTGGTTAACTAAGAGAGTCATTCATCTATTCAAAAAATGGAAAAATAATTAAAATCAAACATTTTTAAAATAAAACCTCTTAATAATGATATTTCATCCTTCTGCTTCAGAACTTCATTTTGGATCTTCAAAAATCTTCGATCTTCACTTTAATAGAAGAAGAAAACATGAAAGAACAAAGGAAAAAAATAAGAAACGTTAGAAAACTCAAGAACACAAGTACTAATAAAAATTGAAAAACATAACATTAAAATACATACCTAATAAAACATACAAAACCAAGCACCAAACACCAACGTACAAAACTCAAAAAACACAAACACGAAATCTAAAATGGTCACAAAAAAACTAAGATACAGAATCCAACCAAAAACTCAGACACACAAACAAAGAAAAAAATGGCATACCTCAAGAAACTGGGGGAACGAAGAAGAAGGAATACAGACAACGGGACCACCCAACACCACTTTATTTAATATGCAGATCATCTCAAAGTAACCGAGTTTAGATTATTAATTCATGCAACATCAATAAACTCGTGCACAGTACTCCCTCCATCTAACCCTCAAATAGGTGGCCTTTTTAATCATAAAAGAAGATCAAAGTCAAGACCATAAGTCCAATAAAAAAATGTTGTGTTCTTCATTCTTCTCGTGAATCTCAAAGAAAAACCTTCATCAAACAGAGGAGTAGTACAAAGAAAAGTAGTTACATATGGTAGAAACATAAAAGATCAGAGAGAAGAAAAAAAGCTTAGACCTTTTTGGTGTTCTTCAATCAGTTCATTCAACCATTTCATAGAAAATCTACATGGATGTCCCATAAATCATTTATCCATCGAAGAGAAAACAAAACCTTCCGCTTTTTTTGTGTTCTTCAATCTGTTCAACAATCTCATAGAAAAATACTAGTCGTCAATTACCAAGAAACAAAAAAAAATTGAGTCAAAGAAAAAGAAAATTTTTTACCTTTTTTGTGTTCTTCATTCTCTTCATGAATCTAAAGAAAACCTCCATCCACAAAGAAAAGTGCTTATATATGGTAGAAGCAGAAAAGATCGGAGTCAAGAAAAAAAGCTTACAACTTTTAGGCGTTCTTCAATCAGTTCATTCAACTATCTCGCGGAAAATATTCATGGATGTCCCATAAATAATTTATTCATCGAATAGAAGAACAAAAGCATTGGTCTTTTTTTGTGTTATGCAATTTGTTCATCAATCTCTCTGAAAAAACATCATTCATCAGTTACCAAGAAACAAAAAAGAAACAAAATACATACTTTGTAAAACATACAAAAAACCAAGCCCCAAACACCAACGAATGAAACTCAGAAAACACAAATACAAAATACTCAAACACAAAAACCAAAGAAATGGCATACCTTGAGAAACTAGGGGGACAAAGAAGAAGAAATGCAGACGACAAAATCATCCCAAAGTAATTGAGCTCAAATGGTCTCAAAACAACTGAGATAGAGAATCCAACCAAAAACTCAAACACACAAACAAAGAAAAAAACAGCATACCTCAGGAAACTGGGGGAACGAAGAAGGAATGCAGACAATGGAACCACCACACTACTTTATTTAAAATGTAGATCATTTCAAAGTAATTGAGCTCAGTCATTAATGCATGCAACATTAATCAAATCATGCACAGTACTCCCTCCATCCAACACTCAAACAGGCGGGAAAGTAGATATTACTTTTATGGCCACACAATTAAACGAAATTGATGCCTCATAACAGGGTTATATTGGTCAAAAACTGGAATGGAAATAGGCAGATCATGGGCCATCCTTAAGAGGAGGGAGAGTTACCAAAAAACCTGAAAATTGGACAATTGTTAGTCGTTTATGTTGGGGTATTTGGGTCTTTTCCAGAGGTCATTTTCTTATATTTTAGACACATGGCAGTGCTCTTATTTGGTTTGATGCAGTGATAGACTGAAGATGCAGATGGTGCCAACATTATAGCTCGGTGTGATGGTTTCTTTCAAATTTTCTATGTATATTGTCATTTAAAATCAGTTTTCTGCTTTCCTTTTTCCTTCATCAGCTGCTCTATCTTAGTTTTCATTTCTGCTTCTACTTCTTTTTCTCCTTCTTCTTCCGTTACTACATTTGTTGTCCAAGGTGAGTGGTTTTGGTTGTGAGATTTTGTATGTTTTCTAAAGTTGATTTCTTGGACAGTGGTTGTGTTTTAGTGCTTCTGTGGAATGTGTTTCCATTTGGTTGTGGGTTTGCGAGAATTTGTGGTTCTGCTGTTGGTGTTGTTTGTGATTTCGTGTTTAGGTTGAGGGTTGTGGATTCTATATTTTGTTGTTGCTTATTTTTATTTTGCAGTTGTTTATTTACACTCTTTATTTGTAGTTGCTTCAAATGTTCTACTGTAAGTTTTCTTTATTTGAGTGTCAATAAAGACGAAAATATTCCTTTGTTATATCTATATACTTTTTCCATGTAGCATATATTTCAAGTAATGATTCAAAGTTATTGTTCTTTTAGTAGCTATACATTTTAATTATCTTTATACTATTATCAACAAATTTGGAAAATTTAGAATATATTTCCTCTTCTACCTTTACATTCCGCTTACTTTATGAATTAGTTTGTTTTTTAAGTCATTATTGGAGCACCAAAAAAATCACAATAAATCATTGCAGAAACACTTCCAAAGCATTGTGGTAATTTCTTTAATATGTAATCTTTTACTTTTTTAATGTACTTTAGTTGTCATTTGCAATTGTTATATGAGAAAATTAGGCTAAAAACTTATTCATTTTATTTGCTTAGGAGACTCTTTTACAAATTTGATTTTGTCTAACGCTACAACAGTTAACCAGGTACCTGCTAGATTATTTGGAGGGCAAGGAACCTATGTCATTGGTATGTATGTACTACTTTCAAACTTCATCTTCTCCAAGCTGATCAAAGTTGTACTTACTAATATGGGGTTTTCCTTTCATGACAATGTTATGTATTTGTGGTATAAATTTAGTTTTTCTTTTTTTTAAATCATGAATTTTACTAATTCCTTTTATTAACTTTTACTTATTATGTTGGTACACTTTAATAGCAAAACTTGTAATGCTTTTTAGGGTTTGTGGTTTTGTTTCATTTTTTAGTATATGCTAATGTTTTTTCTTTAAATTGTTAGTGACTTTTGAATCCTACGGGTAAGCCATGCTTGCTTCTAAGGTTAGTGTTTTCTTTAGCCATGTTTGATTTTTTATTTCAATTCATGTTTATTCCATTTTCTAGGTTTTCTTATTCCTTTTACAATTTTTAAGTTATGCTATTTTTAGAGAGGAGGACCCTGTTTATATGTGCTAAACCTGGGAAAACTAGGTAACACTATGGACTTTCCTATTGGTTGTTCATTATTTGCATTTAGTTACATTAAAAATTTTTGCTTTCTTTTAATTTTTAACCATGAGAATAAAAGTTTATATTTTTAAAAGCCTAGGGGTAAGTGTTTTCTTCATTCATGTTTGATTTTTATTTCAGATAAGAATACCCTATTTGTGTGTTCTAAACTCAAGAGAAAATCAGGTAATAGTATGGGCTTTTGTTTTAGTTGTTCTTTATTTGCATTTAGTTATATAAAGTGTCTTCTTTTGGTTTTTAACCATTATAGACCATTATGGTTTTGTATTTATTTTATCCATGGAAACAGAATAAATGAAAAAGAGATAGTATGTGGTTGTATAATGTAGCTCTTAAAGGTCTTCGATGATAGCATAATTGTAAAAACCCATATCCTGCAAATTCCATGATAGTTTTGATCTCTTCCCTGATTTAATCTATTCAAATGCCCACAATATGGAATATTATTATAACTATGATTATAAGTGATAGATTCACTTACTAAAACTTTTACAGTCACCAACTTTCTCCATCCTAAAAAGCCTTCCTTTGCTAATCATTTTCTAATTGTAGTTTGTGATGTATGATTTTGTTCTACTGCTTACATTTAATTTAATAAATATCTTGAATTACATATCTGAAATTCATTTCACTGCTTTACTTCATCATGCTTATATGCAGGATCATGTGTCAATTATAAACTTTAATGGTTTGTTGTTATGATTTTCAAATTTGAGAGACATGTCAAAGTTATTATCTCAATCCATGATGGCAATTTCTTTTTCCCTTTGTAGTATGACAACAAGAGAAGGCAATATGTGTTCTCTATTGCAAATTCAAAGTTCGTATGGTGTATATTTAATCCCTTCACCTAGAATCTCCATTGGTCTTCATATTTTGTTTAAAATGGTGAACAAGAATTCCAGATGATGAGTTACTGTTGATTTGTTTCAGAGTGGGATTGGGGTGGTTTTGCATGTTGGTTCCATTCCATAAACCCAAGTCTCAAACCAAGATCATTTGATCGTGCTTATCTTCAAATGGTATGTTTTTCTTTATATATTTTAAATGTTGGTCTTTCATGCAACTAACTACTTTGTACTAAGTAATCTTATGGTCGGGATTGTATTTTTTATGTTTTTTAATCTATAATTCTACATTTTATACGCCTTTCTATTTTTCTTCTTTGCCATCATGTTTTTAACTTTGGAAACGCAACTCAACATGCCTCTTGGTGTTTTATAAGTTATTAATATTTTATTAGATATTCTCTCTCATGTTTGATGTTCTTTCCTCATCATTTAAACATAAGTTCTTTTAGTCTTAATAATTTATGTTTTGTGAATGTGAATTCAATATTCTTTTATATATCCGGGAATCAAATAATGTTAAATGAATTACAATTATGTTATATCATTTCAGCATCATCCTTATGTCTACTATAATGGGTTGTAACCCCTTACTTGATTCCACGAGTGTTTCAGTAAAGGAGCTTAGAGGTTCAGATTGTTGTTACCTCTTATGAGATCTAGCTTCTTGGGCCTATTTGCCTGGTTTCCATTGCATAATTAAGATTATGGTAACATGCAACCTCAAGAGTTAATTTGAACTCAATCAGTAAGTGATAATTAGAGAATGTTAGTATATGATGTTCTTTCTTCACTGCATTATTTCCTGTTTTGATGTCGTTAATAACTTGAGGTGATATTTTAGAAAAGGATGTCGAAGAAGCTCTTCGTGAAATTAACAAAGTAAAGCCTTGATCCTTAGCCTTCACTTGAATGACGATTCTTTCATTAAAAAAAAAATAACAAAACTCATTAATATGAAAACACCATGACACTTCATAGTTAGGTAGAATTTAAAGGTTGTTTTTATCTCTCTATAGAGTATGTAAGATTTATATTGTCTTTTCTAATTCTTAGTCTCTCAATTTCACCATCTTTGGCAAGTTGTATGGTCCATTCATTTTCATCATTATCAAGAAACAATGGCATTACGAAGTATTCGATACAGATACAAAATTTGACAAAATTTATATATTTGTATTGATTTGAGTTTTTATGTTCAATATGTGTGATGAGAAATATCAAGCATGATTCACTATTCAGGGTCAGCTTTAAGGTGATGTATGATTATTTTAGTTAGGTTCTGTCATAGCCTTGAATGAGTTATTCCTTAAAATTACTAAGAGACTCAACTCAATAACTTAAGTTTTTCTTTATTGCATCTTTAAATTTATTGATATGTTTACACAATAAAATAGTTAATTGCTTTTTTTCAAATCTTGGTTAGATAGGTGCCACCACTGAGAACATTGAAGAAAGTTGTGCAACCTTGCAAATCATGCCGTAGGATTGACAGCTTCCTTTGATGACTACTCATCGAATTGATAAGTACACTAAAGGCTGGTACTACATTTATGTTGATAGTAATTACAACTCTTTGTCATTATATTTGTGTCAAAAGGTAAAGTGTGCCGAGTACTTTGTATATTTAAACACAACCCCCTAATTATATTTCTGCTAATTTATATTTACACACAACCTGTGTAATTATACTGTATCTACACTTTTAGATTGTAATTGAAACTGCAAAATGCAATTCCTCTTACATTCTAACCAATTCGGTAGTTCATTTTTTTGATTATATTCCACTTTTACATACATGTACAATTGTTTGGTTTTTCTCAGCTTTTTTTGTCTTGAATTGTTGAACTCTGTTGGATTCTTTGTAAATTAATTTCAATTTTAACCGCTCTAATTCTTTATAGCAGTGAGTTTACAAAATTTTAAGCAAATGAACTGAATTTAGCATCAACGTGATGGAGGCTAAGGTTATATTGGGTTCTTGCTGCCAGAATGGATCCTTTTTCGCCTCTGGAGTTAAGCCCTGGATATGAAAACTATCGATGATGCTATTGTGAGACTCACTACATAATGCTTGGGATGATTGTGATTCATATGGAAGTTGCAAAAATTGATGGTACCCCGAGAATGATATGTTAATCTTATCATTTTGAATGTATAATTATCAAAAACTTTTGGTAATGAAAGTTGCAAAAGTTGATGGTGTCCCGAAAATGATATGTTAACCTTATCATTAATGAATCTATAATTATCAAAAAAATTTGGTAAGGTTGTGGACTAGAGTTATTATTATTATTATTATTATTATTATTATTATTATTATTATTATTA
>Ga0214543_1009293_pt1 | contig 15416 bp, 9 predicted proteins | sample CNSS2metaG_FD_160094 | JGI IMG/M metagenome (GOLD analysis project Ga0214543, IMG submission 160094) | Root nodule microbial communities from cowpea collected in UCLA plant growth center, Los Angeles, California, USA - CNSS2 | ecosystem: Host-associated > Plants > Roots > Nodule | place: USA... | reverse complement strand
TTTTCATTAGTTTTAGATTGGTTTCAGCAGAGGTTTTAGAAGCACTTTGAAAACTTATAAAAATGCTGACGGAATTGCTTACGGAGGCAGGAGATTGAATTTGCATAAAGATTTTGAATGATAAAATAAAAGTAAAATCTTAATCATTATCAAATGCTAATATGTTAGGTAAAAAGCAGATTACTTTTCATTTGACCAATAGGATTGTCTAAGCAATAAAGGTCACTACCACGGGAAAATACATTTTTTCTGCCTACATTTTTTCTGCCCAAGGAATAGGGTAGAAAATTAAGACTCGTTTTCTTTGGATAAACTAACACGTAGAAAGCTTTTGCCCTAGGAATGGGATGGACTTTTTTACAAAGTAGTGGTTTTTCTCTTTAATGTGTGGCAATTTATTATCGTGCATTGAAATTTGAAAAATTATTCTTAAGTGGAATGGTATAGATTTTTACTTATTATTATAAAATTTTTTTATTAATAATTAATTTTAGAGACTAATTTAAAATACTAATTTATAAACTAAAAAATTACTGATAACTAAAATAGTCTCAAAAAATTATAATTGGTTTCTAATTCGGTAACTAAAATAGTTTATATCATGAATTGGTGTTTAACTTGGTCATTAACATTAGCTACCAAAGTTTTGGTTACCAGAAGAGTTAGTTTCTAAATTAGTCTTGAATTAGGAAATTGGTTTCTAAATTGGTTTCTAGACATATTTTTTTGTCATAAAATTGGTCACTATTTGATAGTTTCCTTGTAGTGTATTCAGAATGTTCTTGATTTTTTCCTTCTATCTTCGGCTTTTTTACAATATTCTATAATTTGGATTTCATTTCAATAATTCTATCTTAGACTTTTTTATATTGTTCTAGAATTTGCATTATACTTTAATACTCCTCCTAGATGGAAATTCGATAACTTCAAGAATAGTGCACAGTAGTTCAAACCTTGGTCTTGATAATGCCTTTGTGAAAATATTTGCCATTTCATCTTCTTTCTGCCAATACTCTAGTTGAATCTTCATATTTGTCTCTGTTTCAGTGATGAAATGATATTTAATTTCTATGTGTTTTGTTCTAGTGTGATGCACTGAGTTCTTTATCATTACAATAGTTGATTTATTGTCACAATTGATTATAGTAGGTCCATTTTGTTTTTCTTCCATATCTTTAAGTATCTTCCAAAGCCATATAGCTTGACTCGTTGCTTAATCAACAACCACATATTTTGCTTCAACTATTAATTGTGCAATCGTGGCTTGCCTTTTTGACACCCAAGAGAATATTCTTGATCCAAGCAAGAAAGTGTATTTAGACGTACTCTCCATGTCATCCATTGATCCTGCCCAATCACTATCAGTGTAGCCAATCATCCTTGAATTAGTCATGGTTTTGTACCATATACAAACTTCTTTGTGCCTTGTAGATATCTTAAAATTATTTTTCGTACTCCATAATGAATTTGACCTGACTTTTGCATAAATCTTGATAGAAGACTTGTGGCATACATAATGTATGGTCGTGTGGCTCCTTCATAACCTTAGGTCTCAAATTAAAACATGTTAGTTATCACTTCATATCACCTTGTTCTTTCCTTTAAGCATCACTCTACTGACTTGATCACACTTGACTTCTGGCCTATTGCTCCACCATCAACGCTCTTGACCACTTTTATGCATAACCACACTCATAACATCTTGCTTCCTTTATCGGCTTCAACCAAGGTGACAAAGTTCACTACCAAGTTATTCCATTTCCAATTTAAAACTTTCAACTGTATCAACCACCATATTCATTTTGGCATCCTATCTTCATTTTTGATCCCTTAACTTGTAACCATCATTCCGCAAAAACCTTTAAACCATAACTTTCCTTGACTTCAAATCTCTAGTTTGGTCTGTACCAATCAACTCTACGATACACCTCAAACTAAGATTGTTCGATTTGCCTTTTTCTGAACCTTTTTGAGAAACTCACTCGTCCGCGTCAAGTGACTAGACTAATGAAATCACCTCACACCTTCTCTTCCCAACTCAAACATTTATACTTCTCCACCAACTCTTACTCTTACCTTGTCAAGCCCAAATCTGGAGTTCCCTTCTTTGGCTAAGCACCTACTCTTACTTTCTTACTTCTAGGTTGACACCCTAACTTGAAACCATAACCTAACCATGTCCTATTTCTCTTGTCCAACTTCCTTTGTGCAACTCTACACTTCCAACTTTGAATGATCATTGAACACTCTTAGCTGATAATCACAAAAACGAAACCTTTAATGTTCTTAAAGAACTGGTCTTCGTAGTAACCATTAGGTCATGAGCAAGATAGTTCTTCTCACACACCTCTTACCATTCATAAGCATCATTTGTCACCATCCCGTTGTGCTACTCTGATCTATACACAAGGTCACTTGTTTGTTTACTCAAAATGTTGATCTTTTCATGTCTGTCATTACCAGGAAGCAATCGTCGTCGAGAAACCTTCCTCAAAACCTCTATAAAACTTGCAAAACTCTTTAAACTCCCCTTTTTATAGTCTTAGCATCCCATTTGCTCAACATCGTATTCACCCTTTGTAAAACCATATGTCCTACTAGTGACTCTAACCTTAGTCCATACTCTTCTTGAACCTTCTGAAGACTCTCTTCGCACTTGGGAACTTGCCGCTAAACTTTGGTGATACCATCAACCTGTTTGAAATTTCTTGCCTTCATCATGTTTCCATTCCATGAAACCATAGGCTTGAAGAGCCAATCCTCCCTTATCCAACATTCTCCCTTGAAAAATCTATCCTACCACTACCTCTCCTCCAAGATCTACCAAACTTGTAGTTATTCAGGTTATCCTACTGAGTTCATACTACTACATCCTTAACAACCTTTCACCTACTCCTTTGACTTTGCACTCTGAGCATGAATATCTAATTGGGAAATATTGGCATTGGTTCTGCTTCAAACACCGACGCATTAGTGAACACCACTCCTTCCTTGGTGGAAATTCAAATACCTGTTTCGAAGCCACATTTAGAAATTTTTCCATAACTGAGATCCTTTGTGTCTAATCTTCCCTTGCCTTTGTTAATATCCTCTTATTCACATGACATTATGTCTCCACCTTTCAACTTGTCCCTCACTTGATACAAAACCACTGACTAGTCTCCTTGAATCGAAGGTCATCACTTCGCTGGGTATCACATCCAATAGGAATGAGATTTGGAAAAATAACCAATTCATCCTTGATTTTATATCCCACATTACCAAGAGAACAATTCAAATCGACTTGAATTTGAATCCTTTGATCACCACATGGCAAACCACAGACTTGAGCAACCTTCACTTGATTATAACTATTGTGAAGCCACTATCTAAATTCTTACTCCCTCTTGTATATGACCCTGACTCGTTCACCATACTGGCGATGCTAAGAATAATCGACCCTTAGTCCAAGCATTATATTCGAAATCTGCATCATTCAATGAGATTATCCTTGCTAACCACCTTAGCATCACCCATCGTAGACACCATGTCAAAAACTCAAAAACTTTTCTTTTCATTTCCTGCATCATTTCACCCTGACATCAATTGAGTTGTCCTTCCATACAAGAATAACCCTTAAAGATGTGTCTCTTCTTCTAGTACACGAAACCTTCCACCTTATATCCAAGGTCAAATGTTCTATTCATGGGAACTACTTTTCCTTGAAACATCCTACTAACAATTTGAAAAGACCATTCATCATCTTTTGACTATTGAACCTAGTATGAAACCTTTATGCCACTTCTTTCCCATCCACCAATTGTTGTTCCCCCTACTTGGGAAACATCATCTTTCCTTATTGATATGTGAACTCTCATCCATCTCAGCCTCCCACTAGAGGTTTTCCGTCTTTTTACACTTCACGGTCTTCTCATTTCTTAGCTTTCTCAATACTAAGCAATCTCACCACTTTCTACAACCTAGGAATTGCCAATTTCCTCTTCCACCAATTCATGAAAGCACGAGATATGACCATATGGCTATATCCAATGACACTTCTCCTAACACTGTATGCATCTGCATAACTCTGAACCTCAACATTGTCGTGATGTATAACCAAGTTGATTTCCTCAAACGATGTTACACTTGCATGCATTGATACCTTTCATTGTTCTAACCTTTGGATTTAACTCCTTTTAGAAAAATTGTAGTATATGTTTCCAAAAACCTATCCTTGAAGCTCCCTCTGACCAAACGTTGTTTTATGAACTCTAGCATCTTCTCCGATCTATTAACCCAAAACTTAGCTTTCCTTGCTTAACGATATACATCATACCTCAACTTCCTATCTTTGAGGCAAGAAGTTGTCTCAGAGACATACAAAGCAACACTCCATCATCTACAGACAACCAAACCTTTTGTATGTAACCTTTCTTCCCCCAAACCATTAGAATTAAGAAAGGAAAACAACCTTTGATCTAGTCATGAGTGTGCACCCTCATTACTTTATCAAGGCGTTTTCTGTTCTTAATGCTTCCGATTCCACAAATAAACTCGACTAGACTTGACTACTTAAGCCTGTTAGACATGACAAACCCCCAACCCTCAAGTCATCCTAAGGACGAACTGCTCTGATACCATAAATGTAACGTCCCATTTAATAAATAAGCATAATTAAATGAAAACATTACGTAGGACGGTGCTACTGTGGCGGTTTTGGCTATGGCGATTTTGGTCGCGATGGTCCGAGCGCGACTCGGGGTTGATCAACTTCATCAGTAGTGGCCTTGGGTGCTCGCACAAAGGTCGTTCGTGTCGTGATTGAGAAGAAGGGGAGCGAAGATCGAGTGCCCTTGGTGTCGTCAACGGTGTCTTTAGCTAGCTACAACGAAGGCGGTAAGCTTTGGTCTAGGTTGGATATGGAGGTACAATAGAGGGCACAGTGGGGGACGGTGCAGCGGAGACAAGGTTATAGGGACGGTGGAGGTGCAAGTTGCAAGGAGAGAGGAGAGAGAAATGGAGAGTGCGGGGAAGAAGAAAAAGAAAAAGGGGTTAACGTCAACTTAACGACAGAGACCAAATTGAACATATTTAAAGAATTAGAGGACCAAATTAAACTAAAAAATAATAACTGGACCAAATGAACCAAACCAACAAATTAGGGGACCAAAATGGTAATTAAGCCAAAAAATTTTAACATTGTTGTAATTATTTTGTACAAAATTTTATTGCATAATATGTCTTTATTTTATTTTTAATATATATATATATATATATATAATATATATATAATATATATATATATATATATATATATATATATATATTATTTCAATAAAATATATAACTCAATAAACTAATTGTAAATTTTAATCCTGTAATAATATTTTTTTTACTACATATTATTAACCAATTATGATTGTAACGTCCCAATTAAATAGATAAATCCAATTTAATAAAACGCCACATACATAAATATCCAGGGAGTACAGAAAATGGGATCTGATGGTACACAATACCCCAAACATGTTCGTAACAAAAGAAAATAGGCATCACTCGGCCTAACGTAACTACAATACATTAAAAGTAGCACAACTCTTATCCAGGACGAGAGAAATCTAACTAATAGCATATCTTCAGCGGAGGACTCCATAGAGAGCCCAATACAGGTCCATACCCATCAAGCTGCAGCGTCCCTATTACCATTACTACTGCCAAGGGCTCTCACATCTGCTCACATCAATAAAAATTGATGATCATCGCAAATGAAAAAACCACACACATAACAATCAAACAAACAAAAAGGTAAGCTAGTGAAAGAGATTCTTATATCATGACACTCAACATGCACTCTCACCCTGAGGTTCATGGAATTAAGTCCATTAGATGGGGCACCACTAGGGACTCCCAATAGGAAGGTCCATGGGATTACGTCCATTAAGTGAGGCACCACCATGAACTCTCACTACAAGAGTCATGGAATTACGTCCTACTCGAACTTCATATATATGTTTCACCAATCAATCAGAGATTTCCCATAAATACTAATATCATGTTCACATGTATATGTATATAAACAACCAATCAAACCACTCGCAGTTCCCAATTCATACACAATAAAGCAATATCTTATCTCCATCTCAACCTCATACAATAATCATGGCATCATCCCTCAACCCTTCTAGTAAAGCATTTAGATCAGATAAACAAGCAACACCTCAATGAACTATTCAACAATAGTGCCAAAACCTGCCCCTAGTCTCGCTCAAGCTAAAAGGTCTCGCTCAGGCGAGGGAGATCCTCTCGCTCAGGCGAGACTCTTCTCGCCTAGGCGAGGGCTCGAATAGGGAAACAGTGGACTCTACGAGGTCTCGCTCAGGCGAGTCCCTTCTCACTTAGGCGAGACCACTCCTTGGTCAAAATAAAAACTCGTCGCCTATGCGACAGTTCGAGTAGTAGATCTTGGGCAAGCCTCTGTTAATCTCGCCTGGGCGAGAAAATCAGTGCCCACCACTGTTCTCGTGCGCAATAAACAAGCATTCAAGTCAAATAATATTCAAACAGGTTCCAATCAATTAAAATCATCAATCAAATCATGCCATCATGAAACGGAAGCAAAACGAGCAACAAGTCGAAATAAACAAGTGAACCCTAGCTTCCCTTACCTGGGGAGAGGCTAATAACAGACTGTGACATTAAGCCAATGAACCCAGTAGCTCCAAGAGCAGGGTTACAAACTCGAACAGTGACACAGAGAGAATAACAGGGTTACCACGTTGAACTCTAACAAAAACCACAAAAACAAACTTAGAAAGGAGGGAGTACAGTTCAAGGGCCAACTTACGTGAGACGAGGTGAGCTTTTGAGTTAGCACGAACAAGAGGGAACCAAACCCTAGTAGAGCTTCTGTTGATAAGGAAAGGGAGAGAGTAAGGTACTGTTTTCGCAAGAATGTAGAAATGAGAGGGGTTAGGCTACCTTCGGGGCTTTGAACACCCTATGGGTCAGTCCTTAGGCCCAACAAATAGGGCTAGGCCCCTTTAAATTTTAGGACAGAAAAAGAAGGTTTTACAATGGTATTGATTTTATAATTTAAAACAAAAAAATTTATATCCAAATATTACTTTTTATTGTTATTATTATAATTAATATAATCTATTATTATTATTATTATTCTTGATATTATTTGTTGTACTTTTTATTTTAAGATAAAAATAAAAATAAAAATATTTAATTTATAATTAATAACTGTTTTCAAATTATTGATTAAAATTTTTATTTATAACTATATATAATTATAGCAATTAAATAATTACATAAATAAATTAATTATTTAAATATAAAAATAATTATATTTAATTTTTAATACAAGTTAAAAAAAAAAAATCGACCCGACGCACGGGTCTAATGCTAACAGTATCTGACTAATTAAAAACAGAAAAAGGGAAAAGGCGCAAACTTAATGCCATGAAAGACATACAGGAAATATCATTAGATATGAAATAGAAAAATTAAAAACAAATTAAAAAAATAGAGAGAAAAAAAATTGTATTCTTTAAAAGAATAAAAAAAATTATATATTTAGATGAAAAAAATATAATTAAATTAAGAAAATATTTTATATAAACAAAATAAATCTTAACTTGTCATCAATCATAAGGACGGAGATTTGGAAACATTTACCAATGCCTGCAAGTGAATTACGTATATATTACTAAAATATTTTATATTTCTCGAAATTGATTCTCATATTTCCTAAAAGGATTTTCTGTGGAATTTACTGCAATAAATATCTTGAGAAAATGTTTTTGCAAAAAAAGATCCACAACAAAATTATACGAAAAATAAAATATAGTAAATTTTCTTAAAACAAATTTACTCTATGAATGCTTAATGGTCACAACAAACTCTTCTCTATTAGTAAATTTATTCTCCTTTCCCTAACTATCTTTTTGTTTAGAAATTCTTATTATTTTATTATTTAATTTTGTAACTATTTCTATTAACTCAGTTAGCTATCCACGCTAAAATTATTGATTATTTATTTTTATTGTGTTTTTTTGTTATAATAACAAAGTGGACACATATACATAATGATTGTATTTCTTGTAATAATATATAATTATTCAGTGTAAATTTTGTCTAGAATTACTTCTGTAACATTTAACTAATTATTACATTAGAAAAAAGAAAAGTATGTAGACAATATTTTCATTACATTTTAAGGATTTTTAAAATAAACTTTCTCTTTTTAAAGAAAATTGCACACAATCACAAAATTTTATACAACACTATTTTTTCTGTTTTCGTAACGAGAATAGGGCCAAGACCTGGGTTAATTTTCTACTTCATTTATCTTTCAACAGAATTTGTTTACTTTAGTGAAAACAAGACTAAGAGCAAATTCCTACTCTATTTTTGGTTCAGTGAAAATACCAAAAAATCAACTTCTTACTGGAAACTAGATTATTTTCAATTTAATATAACAATTTAATTTGAAAGTGTTAGATTATAATCAAAACAACCTGATCATAAAGAGCATATCAAATCCTATCGTACTATAAATTATCCTCAATATATTAATAGCAGTCTCACTACCCAAAATAGCTCAATGCGGAAAGATTGGTACCTCTAGAACACTCAGAATTAATGAAGGAGCAATCTTTCTAAAAAGTGTGTATGAGACAATATTGCTTTCTTTCTTGTAGGTTATTCTTAACTATAATTTTTCGTCATAATAAAACTGACTATTGTGTATCAATTTTATATCCTCACCAATATCACAGATCGTTCATTGAATATTCCAATCCATCACAGACCGTTCATCAGAAACCCAAAATTATGTATTATCCATAAAATAAATAATCATGTGCAATATAATTGATCATAACAAATAGTATAATTTATTGACTAATGTTATTCCATAATAATAACAAACTAGAGAATGATAATTTTGTATAATAAATTTATAAAAAACAATCGTCTCCCACTTAGATAACATTAATAAATTAATTATATCAATTGTAATATACCATATGCTTAGATTTCTTAAATAATGGATAATAAATAAAATAAAAAGATACATAAAATACATATGATCCCAAAAGAGTTCATACATTTTTATATGCTAGAAGAGATGTAAGAAAAATGACGTCATTAATAAATTTACATCTCATGAAGACTATAATAATATAAATTATAAATTTCAGACTCCTACTAACCTAGTGCGTCAAAAGACTTAACCATAACCATATGAGTTACATGATTTTGAAAACCTCCGGTAGTTAAGTCTTTAGTTAGTGGATATGCTAGCATATTTACTGTAGTAGTATGCTCAATTTGAGTTTCAAAATCCAGAACTTTCTCTTTAATAAACAAAAATTTTATATAAAAGATATTTTGTGCAAGTAGAGCTTTAGTTGTTTTTAGAGAAATGCCCAACAATAGTCTTATCACAATATATTACAAGTGGCCTAGAAATACTTTCAACAATTTGAAAGTCATAAATCAAATTTTAAGCCACATAGCTTGATAAAAGCTTCATAAGAAGCAACATACTACCTCCATGGTAGAAGTAGTAGTAAGAGTTGTTTAACACTCTTCCAAAAAGTAGCTTCTCCTATAATCATTAAACCAAAGTTGTAAGTAGATTTTCAGTTGTCAGGGCAACCAACAAAATCAGAATCAGAATAACCAATGACCTAAAGTTATCAGACTTCTTATAGGTCATCATGTGATCCTTGGTTTCCTACAAATATCAAAATACCTTTTAACAGCTTTCTAGTGACTCAAACTTGGGTCGCTCAAGTATCTCCCTAAAGCATTAATAACAAAAGCAATATTGGGACGAATACAAACTTGACCATACATTAAACTAACAACAGCGAAAACATATGGAACTTTTTTTATTTCAACTCTATCATTACTTATCATTTTGAGGACATTGAGATATAGAGAGCTTTCAGCTTTTGAACAGATGCTACAAATGAGGAGTAAGAATGCCATATGACCTGTCACGAAAAATCTAAATGTCTAAAACAAGAGAGGCATCACCAAGATCCATCATAAGTGGCTATTTAACATAAATTTTGTCTTAGTCTAAAGTTCAACACTGCTTGTAGCAAGAAGAATGTAACCAACATATAAAACAATAATAACGAAATCTGAGCCATTTTCCTTGAAGCCAAAAGAATTGACCACCTGATCAAATTTCAAATATCATTGTGTAGAAACATTTCTCAGCCCATAAATAGACTTCTTCAACCTACAAACCAAATGCTCTTTGACTTATTTTAGCAAAAGTCATCAGGTTGAACCATATAGACTTCCTCATGGTATATTTCAACAAACCCACTCTGTTTGAGTTTTCCCATTTCTTACGAGAAGCTATGTGGATAGTAGTGGACTTAGGAGTAAGAGTTGGAGGCTCTTCCTCTCTTAAAGAAAACTCCATATTTGTAATTGCCATATACAAGTCTAAAGATTCTTTCCCATCCTCAAAATTTGTCTCATTCAAAGTTTTGACCGAAGTCAATTGCATAGCCAAAGAAGCCAAAATCAAAACGATAGAGAAACAACTAATATGCACAATTATTGTGGAATAAAATATAATGTTTCTGAATACATAGTCAAATATCCATGCCTATAATACTAAATTTCTCATCTACTATGATCTCACCTAAGGGTCCCGAATCATAATAAATAAGAAATATAATGAAGAAATAAAATATAATGCACAACTCATGTCATAAAGAAATCTAATATCGATAGGGTACAGGGAAAAATAATTGACATAAGATAAAATTCAAAGTACATTGTATCAAGAAATAAAATACATTAACAAGACATATCAACAATGCAAGGTTGACATCAATGTAACATAAAAGTAATTAATGAGATAATTAAATTATCTCATTCACACAAAATTTCATACAACTATATCCACGATAGGTGAGTTCACAATCATATAAAATTATATTGCTTCTGCTTAACAAAATATGATAAAATTATATTATACATGAACAACCCCTCAAATAACCATAAAATATGTAAACATTTACATATAAGGGTAAAAAATTTAATAGGTAAAAAATTTAATTCAAATATAAACATGCTACCGGAAAAAACATAAAAAAAATTAAATTTTATTTATGAAATAATTAAAATGAATTATTTCATCCACACAATATTTCATACGACTATACCCACCATAAATGAGATCACAATCCTATGAAATTATATTACCTCTTCATTGAGAAAGTAGATGAAAGATTGGTACTCGTAGAACACCCAGAATCTTTCCAGAAAGAAGTGTGTGTGACACGATATTGCTCTCTTCCTGGTAATTTTTCGTCATCACAAACTTGACTAATGGGTATCAGTCTTATATCCTTACCAACAGGAACTAAGGACCTCTCAATATATTACTGAATAGTTTTAGTATCAAAAACAATTCACTGAACAATTCAACCCATCACAGACCGATCCTGACAGGGTATACCCAAAATACTGAATGCTCAAAAACAAAAAGCATGTATATAATGTCTTATCTCTTTATATTAAAACTAATTAATGGGATATCAGTTTTATATCTTTACCAGCAAAGATTAGGGACCTCTCAACATGTACTGAATAATATCATAGACCGTTCACTGAATAGTCTAATTTATCACGGATTGTTCACCAAAAACTCATGTATAATCCATAAAATAAATAATCATGTGCAATATAATTGATACTAACAAATAATATAATTTATTGATTAATGTTAATCCATAATAATAACAAAATGAAGAATAATAATTTTATATAATAAAATTACATAAAATACAACATGACTTAAATTTTCTGAAATATAACATACACTCTCATTTTATACTTAAAGAATGAGAAAATTAATTATTCATTTTAAAAAAAAAATATTCGAAACCCACTTTAACAATTCATAACTTAAAAATACAAAGTTTGTTATTCCCCTTCTCAATATCTCAACAATGATATTTAATCCAAAGTATTATAGAAAAATCTCTCAATTAAAAACCGAGACATATAAGGGTATTTGACATCGGTTGAGTGCCACCTGAGGCCAAACACCTAACGACTAGTGACATTTTTGAAAAATGCATCCTCGTTTTTGACTTCGGGTCTTTGGAACCGAAGCATATAATAACTTTTGACACTGATTTTGAGCGAACCAAAGCCTATAACTATGTTTTGCTTCGATTTTTTCTGAACCGAGACATAAAAGTTGTCTGAAATTGCAAAAATGTCACCGCACCATATATGCTTCGGTTCCTGGACAACCGAGACATATAAGGCGAGTTAAAATGTGAAATTTGCACTAATGGTTTAAACATTTGCATATCATGGTGACCAAGTCACCTTCACATCTAGATACTTTATGCTATGTTTTATGATATGGTACTATTACAACATAAAGAACTTTATTCCTTACTCTTTAAAGCTTGTTGACATTTTAAAGTCAAGTTCCAATCTCCTCCTATCACACATGAAAGTTGAACCTATAATAAAAAAATTGATAAAAAAAGACGTCATGAGACTTTTCTAAAACAAATTCTGATTAGGCAAACTTATTCTATTTTACACCAAGAACCCTAAGGTGGGCTCTAATATACAAAAGGATGAACAAGTATTGCATAGATGTAAAGAGAAAAGTAGAGAAAGTAAAAAAAATGTATTCTAAAGAGTGAGATAATTTTTTCTGAAATAAAGTTTGCATAATTGTTTTATTTATATGTTTTATGCTTAAATAACAAAATATTCATACTTTGTCTTAATTATAACACTTCTACTCTTAAACAATCAACTAGATCCTCACATAATTTAAATACAATTATTTTTTTCTTTACACAATCCATAACTTTCTTACCATTTCTCCATTAAATTTTATTTCTTACGAATGATCATATAGAAAAAAAATTAAAATATATAATTAATTAAGTAGAATACTTTTAAAATTACAATTTAAGTATAACTATTTCCTCTACACATAATCTGTTTAATAGTTCATTTTTCTACAATTTTTTCATTTACTTTTTATTTTTTAGTATCTCTTACATCAAACAAATTGGTGAAACAATTAAGTATGTCTTTTAAAATAAATATTTTATATAACTTTAATTACAATATTTAAATAATGAATCAAATTATTTTTAAAATTGTTTGAAAGTATGGAAACACAAACGTGAAAAACGCCTGTATTTTTGCTAAAATAAAATCATGCAATGAAAGAATTTATATTATATTCAGATAATATTTCTCTTATGTAAACGGTTAATAACATACATTTAAATTAACCTTTTATTACAGTTTGCATCATTAACAAAATATTAACACATAAACTAAAACAAATTCTAACTTTTTAATCTCTCTTAAGAAATATATTTTTCACGTCAATAACTATATTTGTAAACACAGTTACATGGATCCAATTTTCTAAAAGCCAACATTCTTTTCACATTTTTGTTATTAAAAAATATGGATTAAATATGTTTTCAGTCATTATGCGAAATTGAAATTCATCTTTGCGTGAAATTTTGATATATTTTGGTCTTCAAATTTTAAAGATGAATAGATATAGTCTTTCTAACTCAATTACTTAAAAACTTTTTGACGTTTCAAATGTATTTTGCAATAGACAATGAATCGAGAATAAACAATTCAAATGGTAGCATGAAACACATTTGATACGTCTACATAATTAGGTTAACATGATGGTATTCGTTCATTGTTAAAGTTTGATAATAAAAAATATATCAAATTTTGAACAAAGATGAATTTCAATTTTGTGTTAAAGTTCAGAGACTAAAAACATAGTTAACTCTTAAAATAGACAATGAATCCAGAATAAACAATTCAAATGCTAATATGAAACGCATTTGACACGTCTACATAATTGGGTTAAAATGATGATATTCATTCATTGTTCAAGTTTGATAATAAAAAATGTATCAAATTTTGAACAAAGATGAATTTCAATTTTGTATTAAAATTCAGAGGCTAAAAATATAGTGAACTCTTAAAATATATCAATGTACTTAAATTTTTTAATCTATACAACTTAAGAATATATTTATTGAATTGAGAAAAATAAACATGACAAAAGATTAAATGATTTATCATGATTAGTTGCTTACTTGTTATTAATAGCTAATGCTGCCATCTTAGAGTTGTATAGGTTTGACCTCTCTTTGTTGCATATTCAAAATAGAGTTGAGAGAAGATCCGACAGAGAATATTGTTAATAAGTTGCCAGTACCAGATCCTCCATTGGTTCCAAAACAAGAGTGGACCAAAAATCATTCCATGGCCAAAAATCAGTCCCAGTTCCACACTAAGAAAATTCCAATAAACTGTAGAAACTAAGGTTTGATGTTGTTGTAACACCCCTGGCTCTATGCCATCGAACTCATCAGTCAATGGAGGACCGTAGAGGCCATCATTTCCTTGAAAGGAAGAAGCTGGAAATGACTGAAGTTGGGTACCTGTTGGGATCTTTCCCACCAAATTATTAGAGGAGAGGTTCAGGAATGATAGGAAAGATAAACTTGCGAGCTCTGTGGGAATAATTCCTTCTAGTGAGTTATTTGATAAGTCTAGGGACTCAAGCTCCTTCAGATTTCTAATTGATGGTGGAATTTGGCCAGAAAAAGCATTGTTTGACAAGTTCAGTGCACAAAGTTCCTTAAAGTCAAATAGTTGTTTTGGTATTTCTCCTTCAAAATGGTTGGATGAGAAGTCGATCGAAATGAAAACACTTAAAATCTTAACCAGATCCCTCCGTTGCCCTTTCATTGTAACTGTCACTGAATCATAATAATATATTTTTCTCCATTCTCCCTCAAATTCATACGGATAATAGATAGATTTTACCGTGTATGCTGGTTGGTTTTCATCAGACACCGTTGCTTCCCACCTTGTGAAGACGGTTTGAGGTAGCTTGCCACTGAAATTGTTAATGGCTAGATCAACTATTTGAAGAACAGGCCATGTGGAATTGGTGTTTGGACATCCAATGTGACCGTATAAATTATTTTCTCGCAAGACTAAGACCAGGAGTGTGGATATGTCCTTCAGCAAGCACGGAAAGACATCTGTGATTTTGTTTTGTCCAAGGTCCAATACTTGTAATGATGTGCAATTAGAAAGGTATTTCGGAATCTTTCCATCTAATTTATTTTGATTGAGATCCAGAGTCCTTAGAGAACAGCCACCTGAAATCTTACTTGGGACAGGACCCATGAGACTGTTCTTTCTAAGATTTAATACCTCAAGATTCCCACCGGTTTCAAATAAACACGAGGGAATTGTTCCAGAAATATTGTTATGGGAAAGATCAAGTAGACTAAGAAATGAAGCATTGCAGAGGGAAGCAGGGATACTGCCTCTGAAAGTATTTCTTGAGAAATCCAAATACT
>Ga0214543_1009292_pt1 | contig 15417 bp, 6 predicted proteins | sample CNSS2metaG_FD_160094 | JGI IMG/M metagenome (GOLD analysis project Ga0214543, IMG submission 160094) | Root nodule microbial communities from cowpea collected in UCLA plant growth center, Los Angeles, California, USA - CNSS2 | ecosystem: Host-associated > Plants > Roots > Nodule | place: USA... | reverse complement strand
TATATATATATATATATATATATATATATATATATATATATATATATATATATATATATATATATAATTTTTTTTGTTTTTAGTAATTTTTTCTCAATTGTTTACCTTATTCTATATTCATAAATTTAATCAGATTTTTAAGTTATTTTTTCTTTTATCATAATTTTAATTACACATTATTTTCTTTGTGTATAATTATGTTTAAAATAAATGGTTTTAATTTCATTAAATCAAATAATTTTTGAATCACATAATTGATCATCTCTATTCTTTTTAAATTTTTATTTATTATTTATTTTTGTTACAATGTTTGACTCAACATTAATTATTCAAGTGTATAATTTTTTATTGATTGAGTGATATAAAAAATTTATCATTTTTTTGTCTTTAATCCTTAGTTGTTTTTTTTTTTTTTTTATTCTTTTGTTTTTTTTTTTTTTTTTTCATTTGAAGAATCTTTGTCTTGTTAAACAATATTCATTATGTTTTAATAGTTTCGACAAGTCTTTTCAGATTTTCAATTATTTTTCCTTTTAAAATACATTTAATTACATTTAAATTTATGTAAATTTATGTATTTTTATTTTTATTTTAGTTTATTCAAAAAATTATTATTTTTTAATTAAATTATTTTTATTTGGTAAAAATTAATTGGAATTATAATTTTATAATACTTTATTTTAATTTAAATTTGTTTTAATTCTAATTTAATTCAAAAACACCCATATTTAGATAATTTAAGGCAATTGCAAAAATATTCTCCCAAATGTTAATTAAATTATTGTTATTAATTAATTTAGATCCAAATTGTTTTATATTTTAAAATTAAGATATTATTTATTAATATTGGATAAGTGTTAAGTAAAAAATTGAGTGTTTATATATCGGTCACCCTAATATGAAATTCCACATATAGGCTGAAGTTAACGAGGTTGAAGTTAAAATAACAATCACATCAAGATTGAATACAACTTTGTGTGCATTTCTAAATTCTAATTACAAATGCACATCTTAAAGTGGCAAATTGGTCATAGTTGGTGTTGGCGTATCAAGGACGGAACAACCTACTTGTTTAGTTTTTCTATAAAAGGTTAAATATCTATTTAAATTTTAATGAAAATAAAAAATAGTCGAATTTTATGTAGTATATAAATTACTTATATCGATAGTTATTTTACTAGTCGATAAATGTGTTTAAAATGTAAAATAATTTTAATAAAATTTAATTAAAATTATTAAAATTATTTAATATTTAAATATATGAGATTACATTGATTTAAAAGTTTGAAAAATGATTAATTTTAATTTTTATTAAAAATTTTTAAAAAATATATTTAACTCTTTTTAAATTAAAAATAAAAAAAAATAATTAAAAAAATAATTTTTTTATGGTACATTTCTTCAATGATACAGATATATAATATTATAATTAACCGTTTCTATTTAAATTTTAGTTATCAATTACAATAAAATAATTTAATATCTAAATATAGTAATTATTTTAATTTATTTAATTAAAAATATTAATTAATTATTAAAAATATTTATATATAATTAAACATGCTTTTAATATAGTCCATTTTATTACGGGCTAAAATGAGTCGGATTATCCATTTTACCATGTTATCCGCATCCTCCTTCAACACATGCCTTTCTTTTAAGACAATTTCTTCTTGCACTCCACACGTTTTTCTAAAAGTTCCATTATACCCTATCGAAACTATAGTTTCGAATTGTAGATATTTCAGATAACTTAATAATCTGGAATTCAAAATTCTTAATTTTATATACTTTGGATTACACAATCCTTTTTTAAATGCCTTTGGGATTTTAGGTTCCATAATTCTACAATCCTTTCACATTAAAACTTGTCGCTATGTGATAGCACCCTTTGACCTACACCAATATATGTTTGTCATACAAGTATATGCACTATTGAGTTAAAATAGCTTTCGATAATCAATCACCACAATGAAAATAGATTCTGAGAAGTGATTCTCAATAATAGATTTTCCTATTTGGTGTTTAAGTGTTTCCTGAACTTGTGAGCAGTAGTTTAGTGTTTCATGTAGCGTTTAGGGTTTAGATTAGGATTTTTATTATTTTTTAATTAAGAGTAATTTGGTCACTTTAATATGAGTATGGGGTGGAGGAAGAAATTATGGGGATGCAAGAAAAAATGGCTTTCTTTTAATGCAACTCTCCAACTTAAAAAATTAGCCCGTTAAGAAAGCAACCCTATTTGCTATCTGCACTCCCACTTTTTTCTGTTCTGGAACTAAACTACTCAATCATTCATTACAGGTTGATTCACCTTTTTTTTAAATATACATTTGATTTCTATTTTTGTTATTTTTATTCAATTTTATCTTTATTTTCTTTTTGTGTTTAATTAGATCCTTATTTTCGTTAAATTGTGGTTAATTTAATCATTTTCACTAATGGTGTTTAAATAGTTAACGTTTTTGAACTATACATGTCACGTGTCAGCTTCTGGTTTTTTCAAATTTTTTTTTATTTTTTTTATTTCAAAAAATTTGTCCACATATCAAGTCATGCCACGTGTCAGTTTGTAATAGTATTATTTTTTTGTTCAATTTAGTTTTTATATTCGTTATTTTTATTCAATTTAGTCCAAATTTTTGTTAAAATAAATCAATTTTATCCTTTTTAAATTGACACTAAATTTAATATCTTTTATATAAATTATATTAATATTTTTCAAAATTGACATTTGAATTTATTATTTTTTAAATTCAATTATAAATTATTAAATTTAATTATAAATCGAATAAATTTTTATATTTAATTGCTAAATAGAATATAATTATTTAAAATATTATAAGAATATAGTTATTAAATTTTTTTTCTAATATTTATATTATAAAATACTTTTAAAATTGATATATAAAAATATTTTAAATATTTAAATATTTTAGAAAAGTAAACTAATATTTATAAAATTAACATTTGAATATAAAATATTTTAGATTTTAATATCTAAAATGCAATAAAAATATTAAATATTTTTAATTTAAATCTGAATTTTACAAATGTTAATATATATTTTTTAAATTTTAATAATTATATTTTAATAATATTTAAATAATTATATTCTATTTAACAGTTGAATCTAAGAATTATATTCAATTTATAATTAAATATTATAATTTATAATTGAATTTAAAAAATAACTAATAGTAATGTCAAATTTAAAAATTAAATAGTTTTATTGTAACAAAATTTGGGACTAAATTTAAAAGAAAATAACGAATATAGGGACTGAATTGAACAAAAATAATGAATATCGGAACTAAATTGAACAAAAAAATACAATTACAAACTAACACGTGGCACTAGCATTGACACGTGGTACAATTGTGACTTGACATATGGACATATTTTTTGAAATAAAAAAAATAAAAAAACCAAGATCTGACACGTGTCATGTACTGTTCAAAAACGTTATATATGTTGTCTAGAGGCCTCATAAGTCTCACAGACTTATGACACGTGGAAAGGACCAAATTAACCACAATTTGACGAAAATGAGAATCTAATTGAACATAAAATAAAAATATGGACCAAATTAAATAAAAACAACAAAAATAGGAACCAAATGTATATTTAAGTTTTTTTTTTTATATATACTTAAACAAGCTTACCGTGAACATGCTACGCATAAAATAATTTCATCAAAATATTATCATTATTTACATAAATGCATTGCTCTCATACATTGCAAATACAAATATTAATATAACTTATTTAAAGTAAATAATAACTAATAACTAATAACAAATAACAATAATATAATTTATTTTCGGTCCGAAAAAAAAATTAATACTGAAAATGTCAATCAATTTTTTAAAAAATGGCTAAATATGCAATTAAATTTCGAATGAAATATCCGGTAAAATAATAACATCAATGTGATGGTGCCAATACGCAGACAATCTAATTAATAAAGATTAAATTCTAACTTTACAAGCTCAATTTTCCTTTGTATCTAAGGTATTTTAGTAATAAATTATTTATAAACAGTTTTTAACATTAATATGTTTCGATGTTACTGGAATTTTTTGTCTAAAAGTGAGTAATAATGGTAGCAGCTACCAAGGACTATAAAATAGAACCCGATGACTCATGCTGACCTATGTGCTTACGTGGCAACACATAAAAATATGACAAAAGAAGGATATGTTAGAGAATATTTGCTTTTTTTTTTTTCAATTCTCCTGTATAATATTTTCCGATTATAATGATAACATTATATGATTTTTTTCCCTCTCTTATAAATTTATTTTAAGTACAAAGTAGAACAAAATAACAAATAAAGACAATTATTTCTGGTAGAAGTAAGTGAGAGACGATTTGAAGTCTCATTTACATTTTTCCATTTTTTTTCCTCTCCCTTTTATTCTATATATTTGGTTGTTCTGTTAATTTTTGTGTATATCAATAATATTTTTTTTTTTTACTTTACTTCTATGTTTTCTCCATTTATTTTATTTTTTCTAGTTCTTTGTGATTAAATAACTCTTTTTACATATGATTTTATGTGATATAGTACAAAACTCCATAATAACCTGCAACTATTGGTTATCATCATCTGCCAAAAAAAATCTATTTTAACTTAGCTTTGCATTTCAAGTTTATTATCAAATATTTGCTTGAAAATGAAAGTACAATGTAATGATTGCTCAATTTTTTTTCAAGTTAATATTGGCCGCACACTGGGACTAGCTTATTCACTACAGAATTCCATTTTTCTCAATTCTTCTATAGGAATTAATTAATCCATTAAGGTGTACTCTTATTTAAATAAACATTTTTTTCTCTAATATTGTGGAAAATATGTATCAGGTATTTAATGTATACTTACCAGCAAACACAACGGTTGCGCATGTGTATGCACGTTCATATTTTTTAATTTTTAAAAAATTTAAGTTAAGATCAATAATAAATATATAATTTTTAAAATAGTTATTAAATATAAAATTAAAATATATATATATATATATATATATATATAATTAAATAATAATTTAAAATAACAGAAATTTTTTAAAAAATAATTAAAAATAAATTATTTATAAAATAATTAATTTTTAAAATAGTTAAGATAAAATAGGTATTATGAAATGTGAAAAAAAAAATCACTTTATTATTATATATTAAATATTTAATTATAATGACATTAAAAACATTAGTTTCATCAGCATTTTACTTTTTATTAATTAATCAAAATTAAAAATTAATCATGAATGATCTCACATCGTTTTAAATAATTTGTAATGATCTCTTTTATAATTTTAAAGAGGGAAAGTTAAACAAAAATAAAATATTTTATTATTTAAAAAAGGGTTAAATATGTTTTTGGCCCTTCAAGTTTCAGCGAAATTTGGAATTAGTCCCTCATCAAAATTTTTAACCAATTTAGTCCTTCATCTTTCAAAATGCATGAATTTAGTCATTTTAACCAAATTTTGTTAAATTTATCTGACGTTTCACGCCCATTTCATGATAGTATTTAAATTATTTACACTTTGACATATTTTTGCTTCAATGTTAACTTAAATACTATCATGAAATGTACTTGAAACGTCAGATAAGCTTAACAAAATTTGGTTAAAAGGACTAAATTCACGCATTTTGAAAGATGAATGACTAAATTGGTATAAAGTTTTGATGAGGGACTAATTCCAAAATTAACTTAAGGGATCAAAAACATATTTAACCCTTTAAAAAATTATACATAATATAAAATAAATTCATTCTTCCTTTATCTATAATATTAAATTTTAAAATTATAAAATGTCTTATTTTTTCAAAATTTTAAAGTTATTTTATATTATTTATATAATAAAAAAGTACTAACTTCTATCATATTTTTTGGTTTCCTTATGCAAAGTTTAATGGATTATATGTGTGCTCTGAATATAGAAGATGTATGTTTATTAGTTTAAGTTTATAGTGATATAAGTTTATGAATAAAGATTTTTTTCCAAAACAAGTTAGTACTATGAGTGAGCATAATGCATGAATTTAACGAATTAAATTTTAAAAATGGTTGAGAAAACTAAACTAAATTGTATAATTTATTTTTATTAATATATTAAGAAATAAAAAAATGACTATTTTTTTGTATAATATTCATAACTAAAAGATGATTAACTTAACTCACATTTTTCTATTTATGGTCAATTTTTTCATTTTGTCTCTTTAAAAAATGCCACCTGTTTATTTATTAATGTTTTTTTATTAGGTTCTATTTATTTTGTTCACCTGTTTATTTTTTATTTATTTCTATTTTACTACTTAAATGTTTGATTGAGAGGGAAAAAATATAAAAAGGAATAACTAAGTACTTGTAAGGATGTTATTTGGAGCATTTCGTACTATATATTTATTAGTTTCATATATGTCTCCATATCGTGTGAGTATTTCTAATGTGGGTATTCATATAATTTTTTAAGTAATGATGCTTTGGGTAATGATGCTTTAACTCACTTTTTTTGATCCATTTTTAACTTATCACTCTCATCACCCTTAGATCATCAAATCACATTACTACAAAAAATTAAAATAGATGATCTAAAGGTGATGAAAGTAGTGGATTAAAAGTGAGTAAAAAAAATGAGTTAAAATATCATTTTCTATTTTTTAATATCAACGGTATCGTGGGTATTTAGAAAAAAAATTTAAATATTCAACAACATGCTTTAACCATAAATTCAAATAAATACCATATATAACATTCATAATTTTCAAACAATGTACAAATAATACATTTATATAGTGTTGAATAACAGTTTACAAAAAATGAATATTTTTAAGACCAATTGATAAAAAATAATGCATTCAAACTCAATGCGTTAATATTTTAATCATATTTTATTAATTTTTTAATTTAAATTAGAATATAACAGTACGGATATCCACTAATACAGATACAATAATACTCATACTTGTTCCATTAACATGTGGTATATTGTTATCTGTAAATATTCATTTATAATATTCATTCCCTATCTATTTTATCCACATATTTCCGCAACTACAATTTGTTTTACATCCTTATACACACGTGTAAAAGGAAAAAAAAAATAGAGTAAAAATAAATGTTATTTGAATAAAAGCTAAACGTATCAGACTGTTTAAATTATTGTAATCGTTAATATTATTAAGTAAAAAAAAAAAAGAGAATAGAGAATAGAAACTTTGGACAAATTGAGACAAGTGATTAATAATTTTCGTGCCAATCCACTCTCATTCTCCTCTTCAAACTATAAATATTTATTTTTATTTCTTTTCAAGTCTTCCCTGTTTCTTCGTCTACACTTCTATACAACCATCACTTATTTATTTTTATTTAACCTTTTTCAAATTTCCATTCAGTGATTCAGAAAGTGATCCAAAAAGGCGAATTTATTTCGATTGTCCATGAAACAGAAGCTTTTCCGAAAATTTTGGACACATAGGCATCATCAATGATTTGACTGATAGTAATTTTGGGAACATTAATTTATTTTATAGGATACCATTGTGTTTGACATGATAATAACCTTAGTGGAGAAGCCATTATTGGTGTCTCATAGAAGCCGGATAATGCATACTCTTTCATAGAAGCCACGTAACTCTACACAACAAACCCACTCAGACACACATTGTGACCAAACACAGACTTAAGTCCAAACCTTCGAAAACTACATGAAATTTCTATGATTTGACTTCTTTGTTTCTTCTCTTTATAGCAATTCGGCACCTTCCCTACGTGCTTTTCTTCCTTTGCCTTATATAGCCATAAATAAATTAAAAAGGAGGACTTGTCAGAACCCTTATTCTTTTCCAAATCCACCATGCCTTATTCCATCACGGCATCAAAGTTTTCAGAGTTAAGTTAAAAACTTAACCTCGGTTACCAATTCAAGACACTATTTCAAATCTGTAATATAACGTATGCTAAGACAAAAGAATGTAATTATTGGTTATTATTTATGATCCTGTAAAGAAAATGTTTGCATGATCCAAATTAGAGTACAACTATCGCTGTTAAACACCTAATCCAAGATGAGTCTCTGACATTAATTATGTGTGGGTCAACTCTTGTGGACAATATAGGTACCTCACGGCATCTTCTTGCTTTCGTTGTTTCTTACCTTTTCGTGTTTGGATTTGGCAAGGATGGTCCAAAACCTAAGAAAGTACCAAATTTTTATGTCTCTTGAAAGAGAGGAAAATGCTAATTCCTTGAGTCATTGTTAAGACCATCTTGTACCTTCGTTTGTCACACACCAGAGGTTCCCACGCACCTTCCACGAAAGAGTAACTCCCTCCAATTTCTGCAACAAAAAATTAGTTTCTTTCATCTTACACCCTTTATTATTAATTCAATTTTATTCAAAACTACAAAAGCCATAGTGACAGAAAAAGAGAACGTTAATGAATATATCACTAATACTTTTTTGAAGTTACTTATTTTTTATATTCTTGGTTTACAATCATATACATTATTTATCACACCTATCAATTTCTCTTTCATTCTTTTTTGTTCTACTCATCGACATGAGATGTCGATTTCAAATTTTCCTTTACAAAACCCTCGAGTATACTTGAATTGTCAACTTCTGATAACACCACCATCACTCTTTCCTCCAACACTTTCTTCCATTCTTCGTCTCTCTATATAAATGCACATGCCCACATTAACAACCTCCCCACAACAAAAGTTTTCCACATTGTTCTCACTACACAACACAAACCCCATTAATTTGTTTCTTTTTTTTGTCGCAAGCGTAGTGTTGCATTGAGGAAGTGAAAAAAGTAGCGAAAGCAGCAATGGGATCGAGGAAGAACCCGGTTGTTTTTGAGGACTACTTCCCTGCAATGATGGAGAAACTGGGAACTGAGGGGTTCATGAAGGAGCTGACGAACGGTTTTCAGTTGTTGATGGACAGAGAGAAGAAGGTGATAACGTTTGAGAGCTTGAAGAGAAACTCTGCATTGCTTGGGTTGGAAGGGATGAACGATGATGAGATAAGGTGCATGCTAAGAGAAGGTGATCTTGATGGTGATGGAGCACTGGATGAGATGGAGTTCTGCACTCTAATGTTCAGGTTGAGCCCTGCTTTGATGAACAATTCCAAGGAACTTTTGGAGGAAGCCATTTTCCCTTCTCATTAGTTTCTTTCTTCTTCTCTCACACAGCTCCTTCTTTTCTTCTAAACTGTTTTTCTTTTTTTCTTCTTTTCTTCTTTTTTCCTTTTCTTTTTTCTTCTTATGGAGCTGTTTGTGGTTTGTAATTGTGATTTGTGGTTAAGTAGTTGGATGAACTTTGCTTATTCAACAATGCCACCACTTGATCTATATTCATCGATAATCATCATAATCATCAACAAATCAATCTTAAGCGTTGAAACCTGAATGCTCTGAATCATCTTATATATTGTGAGTTGTTGTATATTTAAAGGGATTGTGAAAACATGACAAAAACAGACAAAGTTATGTGCTGGAAGATTGAAGACATGGAGAAAAGCAATCTAAATTTCCTCATATACTGCAGTCAATTACTGTTATATAGAAATGCTGAAATTTAACAAGTAATCCAGGCACATTGCAAAGAAAGAGCTTAAACAGAGCATGTCAAATTCCTTTTCACTTGTTATTTCCCAAATCTGAATTTTTATGGACTTTTTCATAACTACTTTATTCCATAATTAACTTTGACGTACAAATAAAAAAAATCACTTTTCCAAGTCTTTCTTATTGACATATTTAACAGTTTAAAAAAAATAAAGACATTAGAAGAATAGAAGGGTCCGTGAAACTCCTTCTTTTTCCTTGATAGACTACAGTATTTTTTTTTCTTGTATTCATTCATTTTTTTCATCCATTCACATCTCACAACTCTTTCGATATATTTTGGTATTATTCTTTAAGAAATAATTCAATTTACTACAGTACAGAGTTACAATTTTATAATAAACAATTTATATGGAAGTTGTAATTTATGATATAAATTGTGTTGTATAATAACTTCAAATAACACATATAAACCATGCGTATTTCATGAACTAAAAAAATTGTGTACATATCACATAGATAAACCTCATAAGTGCAATAATTAAACCTAGAAAGGAAATTAAATCTTTTTCTTTTCCGAAGTCACACGGTTGTGAACTAGTCTAAGTTTTTTAATAAAAAAAATTATATTATTTTTACATACGAACAAGTAAATGGATTTATTGTTTTTTAATTATTATTATATAAATGAAAAGGAGGAAGATTTTGGCGAAAACCTCTTTCCTCAATACACAAACCTTGTGTCATTGCGTCGTGACTGTTTTAAATGAAAGAAAGTTAAATGCAACCTTTTTCCACATTATTTTTTGTGTCGGGAATGGCTGGGCAAAACTATTTTCCTTATCCAAAAACTTAAAGCAGGGAAGAAGGTCCTACCCCTCCCCTTCCCCTTTAAACATTTTTCTTTTCACCACTCTATTCTTCCTCCAAGACTTGGGTGTCAATCTCATGGGCCCTAGTGAAATATATACTGGGTTAGGCAGCCCAACTAACGGTCCCAACCACAATCAAAATGGTTTTTTTTTTTTAACTCTAGCTAGCTATACAAGTCCCTATATATGCAATAGTTCCACACATCAATGACAAAAATGTTTATTTATGCCATATTATTGCAACAACTGCGCACACGTGCAAAGCAGAAAGCGCATAGTGAGAGATGGCGCAGGTGCTTCATTTTACGAAGCTACACGGAGCAGCGGTATCACGGTAGTCTATAATCCCCATGCAGAGATATTGAGAAAAGGAAAAGCAAGGGCAACATACAAGGCAGAAAGTATGGAGCTGAGTTTTACTTCTCAGTGCGTTAATGTTGACGTACTTTGTTGATCAATCTCTTCTAAACAGATAACATTCAAGAAAATTTACCATTCAACATTCAACATTAACAAGGTACAGACCACACGTGTCCTTTAGCAACCGAATAGAACGCAGAACTCTTTCGGCTCCACGCACCAGCAAAAAAGTAACAAAGGGTCTTTTTACCCAAAATGTCATCATCATCACTTTGGATAGAGGATATCATAGTGACCAGGGCGATATAGCAATGTGATGAAAGGAGAGTTCTTTACGGAGCTACAACTAGCATTTGGGAGATCACCAGCCGCTGGCATGAAATCATGATGATTTACACTGACACCCCCAGTATCACATGAGCTGCGGTCAAGGTACACAACACGGATTGGAACGCCCAATGCATCTGAAAGAGCAGTGATGTGCACATGGTCGCTCTCTTCACCCATCGGTTCAACAGATAGTTTGCAAAACTAAACCACAAAAAATAACATGAATTATGTTTTAAAACCACAGAACTAAGGGTTATATTGTTTCTCTTTTGCCAGATATTAACTTTACAAACAACTTTTCAAAGAATTACAAAAATTTCAACATTCAACCAAACCTGCTCGACTGTTGTATTGGTTAAGCCCAGTATGAACGGTTCAAAAAATTCAGTGCGCATTTGTATTTCAGCAGAGGTAACAAACCTGAAGAACATAACGACTAACAAAGCACATTTGTCAAGACATCTGGAAGAAATGAGATCAAGGCACTTGGGATAGCTTTTAAGTCACTCACCATAATCGGATATTGACTGATCTCGGCTTCTAATAACGAGCTCTTCATGACTGCGATCACATTAATAAAAAGTTCAGTGAAAAAAAACAGCAGAAATAGGAAAAGAATAAGAAAATTGCACAAACAGAAAATTGCTGAACTTAAATATTATAGGAGAATATCATGCTTCGGGTTCATGATTGTAAACAATTCGTGGTGAAGGAGAAAGTTAACACCTTATGGACGTCTCTTTCCCTTGAATAACACATTCCAGCTGCTCAAGGAATAACTGAAATTTTTTTACAACAATAGTATTAATCAAAAGTAAGTTCACTTATATCCTAAGAAGATGAAATTAATTGCATGAGCTGGCTAACATATGCAAATGACTCTACAGATTAAGAATAAATATAACCTGCAAGGGTCCAGTCCTCCACTTCCAACCATTTTCTTATAAACAGTAAACATGTATTTCAAGCATTGACTGAACTTCCACCATGACGAATAGAAGAACAACGTAAAATAATTTCCAAAAGCTCTCCGTATTAGAAAATTTCCTATATATTAAAACGACCTATATTTGTTCTATTGTATGATTTCCATATTTATTTTAATTACCAGAAGTTTTTATTTCCCTTCTGGTGAAATATTTTCATTTGAAAAATTAAAACTTAGAAGAAAAGCAATAAGTTGTGAATGCCTTCCGGTTCAAAAAGACAACTCAGACCACAGCTCCTGTATGTGTAAAGGCACTTTGCCAGGTTCATAGGCGTAACAAAACTCTTTTTTGTGCAAGATTTCACAAGATATCAAGCTCAGGGTGATTTGAAAGCGAACGTGAAGAATAAGAAAAGGCAGCAATGATATTGAACTTGGTAACTATCAATCACATGATAACCAAGGCAATCTACATCATTTTATTTAAATTTTTGGAAGAAAAGAAAAAGAGTTCAAATTTATCCCCACACAAAGTTAGACATGGATTATTTTGAACACATGAATAGAAGTTATCTCTAATCACCCAATTCTCACATGACAAAACTGTTAAGGAATTAAACAAGATAAATGAAAAAAAAAATTAAACATTTCCCGTTGTTTAAGGGCTTAAATTTGGGTATAAAAAAGTATAGATTGAGACTTTCAACCATGACAAAGTTTAGGAGAGATTAGAGCATCCATAATGCATGGTTTCTTAAATGGATTACTTAACATAATTTTGTGGACCTCGTAATGCCACATAGATTTTAGCACTATTTAATGAAATTGACTCCAATGGAAAAATTGCTAAAGTGGTTATTTATTCTAAATTTATGGATCCTTCAATCAATTTTCCTTTTTTGTGATTTTTTCAGGAACTCAATTGTATTGATTGAGTTTCATTATCAGCATAAAAAAATTTTAGTTTTGATTGTCCTTTTAGTTTTATAATTTCTCTCCTCTGTAACTTATTTTTTGTGCAAAATTTGTAAACAGCGGTGCTTGAATAATTTGTAGACAAAAATTAGTACACCCAATGCTAGCTCATACGCTGTAAGGCCAGAAAAAGTTAAGAAATAATGCTTAGCATTAATCAACTCTCTTAAGCACTCCCATTGAAGATAGTCTTAGTACCACCCAGTGCAATATACCTTTTTCGATTAATAGCAACCAAAATTTTGGACATTTTTCAAACTTCAGTTGGGTGTAGGCAATTTAGACAAGAGAATATTAAGATATTATTAAGCAGACATGTTTATCCCACAAAGATAAGGAATTGTAGTACATAACTTACCGCAAAAAAATCTTCAAAAGTCAAGTCTGCATAACCCAAGGTCTGCAATGCTTTTCTACTTTTTTCAACATTTGGTTGGATACGATCGACTTCTGCTTGGTCTTGACATTCCATAATATGCTCCTGGGAAAAAAATTGATGAGAATTCAATCATTGGCCGAAATTATTGGAATATTTAATTCCATGCTCCATACACCCGAAAATAGCCCTCCAATTTAAAGTAATGGATATGCTTTTGAGGTAGATAAACTAAGACATACAAGATAAGAAAACATAAAGCTTCGAAAGAAGCAGTTTCCATCTCCCCGAGTGCGACGAATGGCAGCATATTGCTCATCAAGAACCTGCATTAAGGGTAGTATAAAAAGCTCAAGAAACATGAAAAGATGAAAGGAGAACATAAAGCACAGATGAAGCTGAGCTAAAAGGTTAACAAACCTTTATTTTCTCTAGCAAGATAGGACTGCCAGAATTATATTCAGCGGCTAAGCTACTCAGCGGTTCCTGCCAATTTGTCACGTGAAATCATTGTCCATACACAGATACCCTCATTCTTAAACTTATATTCCACCCCTTCCATCCAGAAAAGAAGTAGCCGAGAATAAAAAAATGATAATGGATACAAATGTAAAACAATATGTACGTGATAACTTGTAGGATTTTCCTGAAGCTCAAATGGGTCAAATTCAGAGTTTCAAGGAAAGTTATTACCACGATAAATTATAAACCAATTAAACCTAAAGCACTGGATAAGAAATGAAATAAGATTGACAGAGTTATTATTCACTTAGCCTTGCCTTGTCACCCACGAATGGAATTTTCTTAGCTTCGTCAGCCTGAATTGTATACTGTTGCTGCATTATGTCATCGTCCCCAAAATTGTTCCACTCGTCAAATTCAGAGTCTGCAGCAGTCACAGACGACGTTATTTCCCCATCCTCCACTACTGCGTCTTTACTCTGCATTTTCCCCCCAAAGCAGTTCGGTCTTCTTCAATATCCACTACTTTCTAGGAGAACAAACAATCTATTCAAGAACTGAACAACCCTGCCACAAGTAACATCCGTTCATATCAGTCTCCAAAATACGGCTAATATTCCACTTATGAAATTCAATTAAACTCATACCTAGGAGACAACCACAATTTTACAATAAAAAACTATAGCGACAAAGCTAAAAAAAAAATTAATATATTGGCAATCAAGATATTGCAATATTTTCTTGGTGTCACATCACAGAACAGATATATCGACGCACACGGCAACATTAGAATACAAACTATGAAAACTGCATAGAAACCTACCGGCAATTTCATTAGCGGTGCAAGGAAAACCCTCGGAGCTGCAACTGCAAAACAAATACATCACGTTGAAGTCTATTTCAATTCGCATTGAGAAATGAAAACAAAAGTACAAGAAATGAGAAAGGTTTAACGGAACCTGCGCGCTTTAAGATGAGAAGAGAAACCCCATAATCACTGCGATAGTGAGGTGCAAGACTGAGATCAGTAAACGGAAATCCCTAAATTCCCAACAGAAATGAAACGCATTGCCGTTATCGTTTTATAATGCACGGCGCTGACGGTTCAATTTATTAGAATATTTTTACTTTCAAGATTGAAGATTTTTATAATTTATAATTAATCGTACATAAATATTTGTTTTTTATCAGCGATCTTGATTTCATATTGAAACTGTGTTTTTATTCAAGTTGAAATAATTTCGTTAATTTTTAACTCTTTAAACCTTGTGACGTGTAAAATTATGCCCTGAAAATTTGTTTAAAGCTAAACAAGTAGTCTTCAATTTATTTTATGAGACTCGTAATACGTTTTTAGAACAGTGAATTAAAAAAAAAGGTAAAGAAATAGATATTTTCCTAAGAATTTTTTTTTTTTTTTACTCTGTTAGGCATCAAGACAAACCATTCATTCTAATATAACGGTTGAGAAATATTTACTAGGACAAATTAGGTAAATTCACCGCTAATAAACTATAAATTATTTATAT
>Ga0214543_1009291_pt1 | contig 15425 bp, 8 predicted proteins | sample CNSS2metaG_FD_160094 | JGI IMG/M metagenome (GOLD analysis project Ga0214543, IMG submission 160094) | Root nodule microbial communities from cowpea collected in UCLA plant growth center, Los Angeles, California, USA - CNSS2 | ecosystem: Host-associated > Plants > Roots > Nodule | place: USA... | reverse complement strand
TTCTATTATAATTTAAAGAATTTTTTTTTTTTTTTTTTTGCGAGAACTTGTTCTTATTTATTTTGTTGTCCCTCAATTCTATCGACTACTAGTTTCAAATGTTATTATCAATTTCACTAACACAAAAAGATGAAATGAATATATTAAATGAGAAATTTCAAACTAATAGTTTGCATATATTAGAATAGAATTACAGCACACTACGCAATGACACATATTCTAAAACTAGTAATATAGAGAATAACATACCAATATTGCATATTACACGAAACGATGACACATTCCATAGGTGGATGTTTTTCTTATGTTGCTATAAAAGATACATTATTTATAATTAGTTACCATTAAATATTTTCTATAAGTTTTTTTTTTTATATATTGTGATATTATTTTAAGATTTTCTATAAATTTTTGTAAAAAATTAGTTTCGAGTAGAATTTTTTGAAAAATTTCATAAAGTCCCACTAAATATTTATAAGATTGTTTTTTTTTACCAAATATAACAAATTTAAAAGTTTTAGTAATGAAACTTTCTTTCTTATCCTTTTTTTCTCAAGTTGAAGAAAAAACAAAACGCAACAACTTTATATAACATGTATATTTTCCTTACATATACAAAGAATCCAAAGAGGGGAAGTAAGCATCTTCTTATCTTCTTTGTTTCTTTTCGTATTTATTTATGTTAAACAAACTACAGATTTGAAAGAAAATATTTTTTTAAATTTATTTCACCACAAAAATTACACTTATTAAAGTAGGTAAAATTGTAAAATACATTGATCTTTTAAATAAAAAATATATTTTTTAAATATATTTAAAATTTTAAAATAAGAATAATTATTGATATTTCCATAGTAAAGAGAATTCAGGTATTGACGTTTCCTACCAAATTGTTTCTTGCGTGAGCCTACAAATAAAACTATTAATTACATTTAAAAGGCAAAACTTAATCTCTCATCCTATGAATACATTATGTTATGCCTTTATTTATTTAATGTTAAAAATTTTCAATATCCAAATTAGAAGGTATAATTGTTTTATTTATAAATATGACAAATTTTTTTATGCTAAATAGTTTAAAGTGAATGTTGATAATGTAAATAGGGATTTTTTTTGTTTGACTTCATGTACCGCTATTTTTAGAGAAAGTCAAAGTAAATACATGGATAGTTTTAAGAATTCTTGGGGTATCAACTTCTAATTATGTGAGTTTATAGGGATCATTATGTTTTGGAGTAGACTTAGAGGAGAACTTTTAAAAGTTTTAGTTTTTAAATTGTTTTTTTTGTTAGTTATCGTGATTTTTTCAATTAAGGAGTGATTCCTTGAAGTCTTAAGTTAAAAACTTATATTTACATACAATTTCAAATTTTTCATTTTTTTTTATAAAGAAAATAATTGTGTTAATAAGTTAACTAAATTAATGTTTTACCTCCATGTACTTTTTATATTATTTCAATAATAGATATAATTTGTCTATATTTTTTGAATTATAAATTTTATTATGAATTTAGTGCGATCTTTTATGTTTTCGGTCTAAGTTTTTATATTTGAAAACAAAAATAAAAAAGCAATTGAGAACTTATAGAATTATTTTAAAGTGGGTCAGACACTCTATTTATTTAAAAAAAGAATTATACGATTATGTATTTTACGAAGTAATGAAAATATTTTAATTTAGTAAAAGATAATATTATGTAACTAAAAATGAGAATTTTATACAAAATCGTATTGTCTTTACAACTATATAAATCAATTTATTAGTATCGTCTCTAACTTTAGTTTAAAGTAGTAATCTATTTGATTCCCTTATATTTTTAAAACCTCTAAAAGGTTAACTTTATCAATAATTATCACAAAGACACAGAGTTTAACAAGTTAACAATTAAAAAAAAATTCATAAAAGTTACAAGTATATAAAAACTAAAAGTATTGTATATTAACACCATTTTATGATACAAAATTTAAAGGTACTAAGATCAAAGAATTATGAATAGGTACTTTACTGAAAATTGGAATAAAAATATAATTCATTAAATATTACATTTTCTTAAAATTATTTTTGTGCCTTGATTAATAATATCCTTAAAATATTGGCTAGCTTACCTATTTTCTTTTAAAATGTAATAACTAAGAAACCTATTAAAACTTATTATTTATCACATAGATTAATTGATGCAATATTCTTTCACATTAAATTGTAGTTTCACATATAAACAGCAAGGTTGAATAATTTTAATAGAATATGAATATTACATGTATGCCTAATTTTTGTAATTTAATGAATACACACATGCCAATTATAGATTGAATAATTCATGCATTCCTCTTAAAGAAGAAACAAGGCATACACACTTTCTCAGTTTGCATATCACATTCAATTATAATTTGTAAATCACATGTGTGTGTTAGGTTTTAACTTTTATAATAATTATTAAAAATAATATTTGATTGGTTAACATGTATAAATGTGCAGCCTATTAAACTCTTGCGTCTCAGTGAGGCTTTCAAAAGCAGACTCTGTTTGGTGTGGCTTTCAATCTCACCATATCTCTCTACTCTGCTCTGTTCCTTTTGCCAGAAACTTTCCCTGTGAGAAAATTCTGCTTATTCTTTCATTTCAGTTTCTTGTTTCTGCTTCCTTTATAGGTTTTTCAAGTTTTTGGTGTAGATTTTATTTTATTTTTTCTCTGTGAATCCATGTCTTTTATAAAGCATGGTGTTTTAGATTGTTTTGTTGATCAAAGTTTTCATTTTTTGTGTGCAATTATGAGATTGATGGGATTCATGGTGTCGTTTTCCTCGTCATGCCTGTTACTACCACTGAAAAATATGCTAAATTAATAGTTCAAGTTTTTTAAGAACAAATATTTGTGAATATTTTTATATAAGTTATAATACATCTTTTAATAAAAATTAGTATGATAGAATTTCTATACAATTCATTCATGCATATGTTGTTATTTTTTAATGTTTGAATTTTACTAATATGTTTATAGTTTATAATTATATTATTGGCGTAAAATATGTATGAATTTTACTAAGGATTATTTTTAATGGGATATTGTTTTTCAAATATAATCTTCAATTTAACGAAATAAAATTTTACAAGCAGATATTACTAATAATTTATAAACCTTTTTTTTAATATGTCTGGAAGAAAAGAAAATTAGAAATCCCTCTTTAAAATTACAACTTTCAAAACATTTCAACACGAGATTATCATGGTCCTACACGAGATAACCTTAAGACACGGATATACTTGTGTCAAAAAGAACTAAAGAATGCACAATTTACTAAACTAACCGTTCATGCATATTGTTTTTCATATTCTATACATCAAAATTACCAAATACTAAATTAACTAACGGCTATTTCATGCATTTTTTTTAAATGCATCATTTCCAAGTTTTCCTTATTTTTTTATAATAATTATTAAAAAAACAATTATTTTATAGTGGTACATGATTATTAAACTCATAACTATAATATTAAATATTTCATTTATAAGCATTTTGTTTTTGTGTTAATTTTCAAAGTTATTTATGTTTATATTATTCAAGAGAAATTAAAAAAAACAGAAAGGTTGTTTCTTTAATTATATTTAGAATTTGATCCTTATAATATATATTACGTTTAATAAAATAAAAATGATTAAAATGAAAATTAAAACGGTGTAGCTTAGTCCTCGAGAAAATAGAGATTGGAGTTTGGGAACAAAAGTCGTGGAGCTATTGGTTTGCGTGAGCCATATACATAAGCAACCAAACCCACCGTTTGTCTTTCAGTTACATTCATAACACAGCAAAACCAAAAGGCAGAGAAAGAGAAAAGAAGAAAAGAGACATGGAGTGGTGTTTGTCAATGCCAAAGGTTGAACTGCATGCTCACCTCAATGGATCCATCCGAGACTCAACACTTCTGTAACTTTCTTTTCTTCTATCTAACTTCAATTTACTTTTTTTTTTTCTCTCTTTGAGGATGCACAATCTGAACTTGATTACCATTATTGTTGTTGTTTTTTCAGAGAACTCACGGAGGGTTTGGTTGGAAAGGGTGTCATAGATATCTCGGAAGTGGAGCATATCATCAAGAAATGTATGTATGCCTCTCTTGTTTATTCTCCTGTTTGGTTGCTGGAAAAGACAAGACCGCCAACAAACATGTCCCTCTCTTTCTGTTTTTCTATGCTTGCTCTTTCGTTAATTGTCCACCCTGTCTCTCTTTCAATGTGCTCCTTTTTCCATTTTCAAATTCATGTTGACGCTTCACCACATGCTCTCCGACCCTTCTCTTCCAAACTTAAACCACATAATTCATACCTGGATAAACCAACCAACTCACACAACCATCCATCAATTATCTTTTCATTAACCTTTTAATGAAACAATACATATACATATATATGGCACCACTACTACCTACTCAGGTGCTTTCTTAATTTTCTTTTGGCTTCTTGCATAGCTGTTGCCGGACTTTGTTTTTTTTTTTTTTTTTTTTTTTTTTTTTCTCAGTTTTACTCCTGTTTCTGTTAAGCTCAATTCATTTGTGTTTCTTCATGCTCATACTGATGTTAATTGTGTTGTTGTAAATACAGACAATCGTTCCGTGGCTGAAGTTTTCAAGCTGTTTGACCTAATCCACATTCTCACTACTGATCACGAGACTGTTACAAGAATTACCAGAGAAGTATGGCTGCTTGGTTGCTACGTAAATTTTGTTTTGCCCAATTTATTGCCTTCTTTTTTTAACAAGCGATAATAGTTAATAGTAATAAAAATACTTGAAAGCAGGTTATTGAGGATTTTGCATCAGAGAATGTTGTCTATTTGGAGTTGAGGACTACTCCGAAGGTAACCGAAGGAGATTTATTATAATTCAGGGTGTTCTTGTTGTTTCCATTGATTGTGAAAATTGATTGATCTGATGAAGAAAATGTTTTTTTGGGTTCCACCATTCAGAGAAATGATTCCGTGGGAATGAGCAAACGCTCCTATGTTGAAGCTGTTCTGAAAGGTCTGAGATCAATCACTTCTGTTGACGTGGATTTCATTCCGCATTGTGAAGATTCAAAGAGTCTTTTTAGTTCTGTACCTGCAATTGGACATGTGAGAAAAAGAATCTATGTTAGGCTTCTCTTGAGCATTGACAGAAGGGAGACAGCAGAAGCAGCAATGGAAACTGTAAGACAATATGTGCAAACAAGTAATTTGAAACACTTAAAAGCTATGTGGTGGATTTCAATGTTACATTTCTTTGGTGTAGGTGAAGCTTGCACTGGAAATGAGGCCATTTGGGGTGGTTGGAATTGACCTCTCTGGAAATCCAAGTATTGGTGATTGGTACATCAAACTGATCCAAGGCTTGATTGTAGTAGTAATGCATCTTCATGTTTGAAAATCGATGCTTATTCTAACCCATTCTTAACTTCCGTAGGGCCACGTATTTGCCGGCATTGAAATTTGCTCGAGAACAACGTCTTTATGTAACGCTTCACTGTGGAGAGGTGAGCTAATCTATAGCTCTTACTTGTGACTTTTGGAGTTTCCCTGACTTGGTCTATTTTTCCGACTAAGTGATTTTAGGTACCTAATTCAGTGGAGATAAAAAATATGCTTGACTTTCGCCCCCAAAGGATTGGACATGCTTGTCACTTGGAGGATGAACACTGGAGACAGCTGAAGTCGTCCAAGATTCCGGTCTGACTTTTGCACCACCCTTATAGTTAAATTAAACAAGTAAAAGTAAATTATGATTCAAGTTCACAGAGGAATTTCAAGTGTGTTATCTAAGAAGTTCCTCGTACATAACAAATAAAAAATATTATGTATATATACAGTGAACTCCTCATAGATAAAAAAAAGGTTATGTCTTCACTGATCAACACTTCTGGGCTTCTGATCGATGCTAAGTTGGAATGCACTTTACATAATATCACTTTGCAATTTATAGCTAGCTAACTAAGATTCATATTATTTATTCCATCTTCTTCACTATTTTCAGGTTGAAATCTGTTTGACATCAAACATTAGGACACTGACTATTCGGTCCATAGAAGTTCACCATTTCGGTAGGTGCTATTTGTTTATAGTTGAAGTCGATCATAAATATAGAATCCATGGAGGGGCCGTTTTTCTAACTTCACAAAGAAGATGCTGTATGCTTCAAAGTGGCTTTGGATTTTGGCTAGCTTTTCTTTTATGTCGGGGAAAAAAATTAATAAACAGTAGAACTTTTGGAGAAGTCAGAAGTTAGGCATGTGTGTTCCCCTTCTATACTTTTTGCTTAAAAATTGTTTTCTAAAACAATCATACATTTCCCATAAACCAATTTCTCCCCCGAAATCTATAGAAGTGATGAAATTGTTTTCCGAAACCGTGTTTTTAAAAAAAAAAAAACAGAAACAGTTGGGAGACGTTTTCTCTCGTCTGTTTCTTCAAATGTTTTGTTCTGGTTTTCAGGAACCAAACCTTTTAACGTGTTCAGGGGACACACATAAACAAACAAGACCCGTTTTGACTTTCCATAAAGTGATTACAGCACGTAATGCTCTTACATTTTGCAAGAGAAGTTCATCTCTTGTTGTTGGAGAACAAATCTCACTTTTGTGGGTTAAAAACTAGTGGTTCTATTCTATCACCAAGAGTGTCTAGGTATTCTAGACAAATAAGCTACTAAGCTAAAAGTCTATGCAATAATCATACTCTTATTCTCAAACACCTGTAAAGTAATTTCCGAGTTGTATACAAACTTTTATTTTGAGGGTATCTTGTTAGAATAAAATCCTCTTTTAACCTCGTGATCTTGGTGATGCAGGTGATCTGTACAAAGCAAAACATCCTTTAGTCCTGTGTACTGATGACTCGGGTGTGTTCTCTACCAGTCTCACCGAGGAATACAAATTTGCTGCTGATTCATTTGGTACGTTACGTTGCACTTTTCTTTTTCTGGCAGTACTTTTGAATTAATTGAGCAGGTTTTGCTGACCACATGCTTGATTAATTGTTTATTAGGGCTGGGAAGGAGGGAAATGTTTGAGCTGTCAAGGAATGCTATTGAGTATACATTTGCAGATAGCAAAGTAAAGGAGGATTTAAGAAAATTTTTCAATTCAGTGGCAAAAAAATATGGAAGTGCAACTAAAGTTTTATCTTAGAGAATATCTGCATTTACATGTTAGCTAGCGATCCTTTTTCGTTCTGTCCCTTATCCTAGATTGAAATCGGTAGTCGAGAAAAAAAAGGAATGAAGTGATAAAATAAGGGTGTAGTATATGCATCTGATCAAGCTTATGAGTATTTTAATTGAAATCAGCAGCAAAAGTGTCCTCTATGTTCTCATTTTGCACGTCACTTCACACAAGTTAAATCCTTGCAATTGGTCCTTCATAAAATTATTCAATCTAGCGACTCTTCTGGGAGGTTTTAAGTTGATTAGCTACACACCATTGCAATATGGTCACGTCATTGGATATATATGCTGACTGGATCACGATTCACGATCTTCTACAATTCCACACAATCTGAACCATAAAAATGATGTTGTTTTCACATGATTATAATATAAAGGATGTATTGAACATTGAACATTATATGCATCTGTTGGATGCGACCATTGGACGGTGTAGTTGGTTTTTGAACAACATTTGATCGTAATCCATGTTGACTTGTGACAACCTTGTCTAATAATGCCGCAATTACCACTTTTTAAAATTTGACCACTACAATGAACTTTTCCATTTGGCCACACAGTGGTGAAAACTGAAAAGAGTGGGTTCGGTACACTTTGTATAAAAGAGTGTACAATTTTAAAGCCTTCAAATTTCAATCTCAATATCATACCTACATTACTATTCCTAGATTGATGAACAAGACAAGCAACAAGAGGTGAACCAGTGATAATAATTAATCTTCTTCTACGACTCCAATAACATAATTCCCAAAAAGACTTTCTAGAATTTGAAACTACAAGAATAGCCTCTAATTCCCTCGTTGAAGTTGACAACATGAAGAAGTGTTGCAAGGAATCTCTTCATGCTTCAAAAGATAAATATAGGTGGCTCTAATAAACTTGTTATCGCATGTAGCCACGGAATTTCTTTCATGTTGCCAACATTCACCAACAAGTCTTTTGAAAGTGATTTTGTTACGAGGCAGAAGAACATTATTGTCGTCTCTTTTGTTTGTATTCATCTCAATCTTCAAAGGTCTTATATTTTTCTCATGTAGAGATTGGAATTTCAAGAATCACAATTCATAATTTCCATTGAGCTCGCACTTCACACTCATCAATTCCCTTTACTATAATTTAAAAACTCCGAAAATTTTGTAGGTGACACCAACATTTAGATAAACTAGCCTAATTTAAAAAAAAAAAAAAAAAAAAAAACATCCTTCTTGAAGTATTGAGTATTTTTGCTTCAATAATTTAAAAAAAAATTGTTAAATTGTATTGTACTGTTGTGGTGGGCCAAAATATGTGTGTTTGTTCTTTGCCAGTTGTGAAACGTATGGATCGAAAGCAACATATCTGGACAACAACAGTCCTTTGTCTGTCTAATTAACCTCTAGTTACCCACATAATTTTAAGCTATGACCTACTACCAAACAAAATGTTTATTTATTTTTACTAAAAAAATGTAGAATATATTCTATTTATAATTGAGTTGAAAGTTTTGTTTGTAATCTACTTGAAATACATAACAGATACATTTATTTATTTTGTGACTAATATAAAATTTTAATTAGTTTTAGAGTACAAGTACACGTTTTTGGGTGGTTTAGGCAAGTTAATCAAATGAGTAGTCAAAGTCTTAATTTGGAATATTATAATATAATGTGATCTTTGAAATTGTGATTTATGACAGTCAAACTCAAACTTGTTTGCCTTTTAAAATACGGTTTGATTTTATCGCTAAACACTAACACAACACAATCTGTTTACGTCACCGCGAAAGTCGTCACGAGATATCTACTATTATTATTGTGAGAATTTACGTTTTATAATTTTTTTTTTCAAAGCTTAAAAAAACATTTTATGCAGAAATTAAATGTAGCATATATATAGAGAGAGAAAAGAAAGGATTGAAAGAAAAACAGAACGAAAGAAAGAGGAGGAAAGAAAGATCTAAAAAAAGAGTGCAAAAGTTTTTATTTTAATACATGAATAATTTAAATATAATCTTAACATATAAAACTACACTTGGCGTATTATCTTCGAGAAATTAATTATTTTATTTTTGGAAATTTCGCGATTAATAGATATAAAAAATTAGAGAAAGAGAGAGAGAAATGTAAATAAATAAAATATAACATATTCTAAAACGTATAATTTAACTAAGTATTCTGATATATTTATATATATACAATACACTCGACATACATATAACTTTTATTAGTAAATTATGAATGTTTGAAATTTAATAAAAATGATTATATACATTTTTATTTTAGCATTTGTACATACTAAAAAAGATGTTGCTATGTGATGATGTCATGAAAATGCTAATCTGGGCCACAATGCACGGCAAAAGTTATACAGCTCAATTTACACTGTGCGTTTGTCCCAAACATTTCTCCAGTTTTCAAAATTAAAATACAAATAGTAACTAATTTGACAAAATAATGAAAAGGAAACATATAGTATTTGGAAATTAACCATACTATTATAATGGTAAAAAATAATTATTGATTAAATGATAAATTTAAGAGAAGCAGTTGAGTTATGGTGGCTACAACTCCTTTCTTCAGACGAAAATTTTTAGGTAAATAAATAAATAGCACAGTATCCGTGGTTCAATATTTGCATGCTGGTAAATGTTTTTATGTTGAAAGAAGAACAAAATTGAAAGAATAACAGTGAAAAAGTGTTTATCGGTATATATAATAAATTTCACATCGTTTAAAAGTCAAGGTCCGACAAAATTAATATATTTATATCTCTTTTTACTTTTTAAAATGTTTTTTGAAAACAAAATCATCACAGAATTTAAATATTTAAAAACGCACAGTACCTTGTAATAAACACGGTGGTTATTATAAATAATATGTTAAAAAAGTAACAAAGTTAAATAATGTTAGTGTTTGACGTCGCATCCTAAAATCATTTAATTTACTACATTACTTTTGTCAATACAATATACAAAGATACGTGCATATCTAAAACCAAATACCACTAGAATAATAATGGATAAGTTAAGGATAAGGTATGATTGCTTTTTATGTATAAACTGGACTTCTTTTTTTTTTCTTTTTTTTATCATTTATGTACAAAAGTATGGAATAAGGGTAGAGGATGGGACTCTTTCAAAACATTTTTCTTTGGTATAATGAAACTTAAAAGAAAATGGATTTGCCTAACACACATCTATAACTTGGTTTGAGAACTTTGAAAATAACATCAAATAACCAGTTTTAATTTAAATGAATCTAATATCAGAATAATTATTATGGAAGGAAAACCACTGGGTTAATGTATATGTATTTTTACTGATAAAGAAATCTCTTTTACCTAACTTTAGTAGTCGATCCAATCATATTTCTTACTCATCTATACATAATAATAATTATATTGATATTACTCTATTTTTATAATAATAATAATAATTACGTTTAATGAGTAATTTGATCTGAGATTTTTTTTTAGTTTTTATATTTCTTAACAGTGTCAACTTAGTTATTTTCATTAAATTGATATTAAAATAGTTTAAAAGTATAACATGTGAAAATTTACATACTTTGAAACCTTTTTTTTTCATCAATCTTTCTCCACTTCCCACTATCTTCCTCTACCTCTCATTATATGTTTTTATTATAAGATTTGAAACCTCCCACTAAAATGTTTTATTAGAAATTTGAAAACTTCTTTTTCCATTACCAAAAAAGAAATGAAACTTAGAAAATATTTTAATTCTCTAAATTTACATATTTCTACTATTGTAAAATTGTCACAAAAAATGCAAATAAATAGCTTATTAATAAAACATTTGTGAGCAGTTGATAAAGTTTAAACTCAAGTAAATATAAAAATAAACTATATTCACTATGTTTAATTTCTTTTTAAATCATTATTCCATTGATTTTCATTTTTGTAAAAAAATCTTGAGGAGGTTCCTTTTTTTTTTTTTTGTCTCGCATATGTTTTTATTTTGAAAAATTTGTTGTAATTAGATAATTTTCATTACTAATACACTAAATACGTTAATTATATATATTTTTATTTTATTTTCAAGTGATAGAGATACTGGGATGTGTCAGTGAAAACCAACAAAAACGTAATTGAGACAAAAAAGTAGAAGACCTACTTAAATTTTTTTTATGAAAATGGAAACCAATAAAATAATTTAATCTTTATTGTTTAAGATTTGATATTCAACTCATCTACACTGCTAATCGTGAGAGAGTAAACTTACACATTTACATTTCATATCGCCAGTACAATTAATTTGTCCGATCGAAGTGGATGACCTCTTTTTCTTTTCATTGATAGAAGAACGAGTTGAATTGAAAATAGCTTTTCGTAATGTTAGGTAGGAAATCAAAAACTTTATTTGTTTCTTTTAATTTGATCAAATGGAAATATCATCTGCACTGGACAACATAGCAATCACGCCCCAAAAGAACTGTCACACCATTAAAAAAATTGCCTCTCTTTCCACTTGCCAAGCCATGAATGGCGGAGAATAACTTTGACCTGACAAATAAAGAACATTAAAAGACGACCACTGAAAACCAGGGGAATTTAAATTTTTGTGTGTGTGTTTTTTTTATGCATAGGAAATTCAGAGGAATTTAAGGTTACAGAAAACACCATTTCATATGACAAGTACTATTGCCAATAATGCAATAATAGTCTTTGGTTAGACAATGTGTGTCGAACTATTAAATACTGCAATGTGTTTGTGATGCGAAACGCTACAAATGCACCAATCTCTCTGAGTGTTTTACCATGTGGTAACTATTTTAGCAGAATTCCTAACAGTTACTCAAAAGAGTGTAGTATCATTTCCGGAAAACAAGCTAGTTCTTATCAAACACTGGGAGATCACGATAATTTCAACTTTTTAAAGTTTCAATTATGGGAAATTTCATGCTTTTGCTTTTCATAAAGCAACTAAGCATCAACTATTTAATAATGACCAAAAGATGGATGCTCCAAATTGAAAATTAAGAGCCACGACCACTATGTTCTTCATGTGAAAGCCTCACTCGTTTCAATAGTAAATTTATGCACTATATATAAAGAGTGGTGCCATGACAACTAGTTAGTGCAATTGAAATGGCTGCTCCTGTTGCTATAGGGACTAGGGGCACTATTGGATCTCTAGTCAGGAAGGAAATTGAATACTTCACTAAGTTTGAGTTAGACAGAAGAGGAAGCTCACAAAAGCCTCAGCAACACTTTGTGGACATGGTTTCTGGCAGAAGCTATTCCATTTCAAGGCCTGGTTTCTGGGAGTTGCTAACTACATGGAAGAGGAGGAAGAGAAGAGGCTCAAGTGGGTTTCTTCCAAAATTTTGTTCTGTTGCTGAAGTAGCTGAAGGGAATCACTTAAACCAGATTCCTGGTTACAGCTACAGGATCCTCAGGAATGATATCAACAGCTTTCAGCTCTAAATGACTCTTGAGTTAGTGTGCACTAGCTTTTTGTGGGGAACCAAAACTTGGAACATATCATTTTACGCTTCATGCTATGTTGCCTCTCTTGGGCAACTTTTTTAAATTTTATGCTCATGTCATTTTCATTTTCTGTCGCATCTTCTGCTTCAATGCCTTATTACTGCTGCCTTTATAGATCTCAGATTCAGTTTAAGATCAGCTTTCTACTTCTACATAAATAGTATTTGTAACTGAGGAACATAAATAAAGTTGATAGGAACACAAGATAGATACTTCTGAAATCGTTTTTCAATCAGATACAATTTCGCTCATTAACATTATATGATTAATCTTTCATGAAACTCAATGAGTGAAGAATAATACCAAGGCATTTAAGAGACTACATATATGTTACTTTTGTCCTTCAGGATCTCAGTGTCTCATGTTCAAAGACAGAACGAAATAGAAACAGAAGGTGGATGTAAGTTGTTGAATGCAAAAACACAGTTGAATTAGAGAGAGCCTCATATCAGTTCCATAAGGGAAGAATTACAGCTAAAAAATGAACTGTAGAATGTTACGCAAACAGAATTGCATGCAAGCACTTTCATCTTTCTACAACAATTTATGGTGAATTTTTGCAGTAATCCTAAACTGTGGTGAATGAAGCTACGCCCTTTCGGAAGAGCTTGAAACTCTAAAAGATTCAACATGGCCTGCACATTTTATAGAGTCTCCGGCTAGGTCTTGGTCTCCAACTTTGTGCACTGCTAGATGTGCAAGAGCCGTCACAACATCGTCCATGTAAGGTCGTGTGTCAGGTTCCTCTTGTAAACACATTGCTGCCACTGCAAGTGCTTGGAATAGACCCTTCACGGGGAACTGACCTTTAAGCAAAGGATCAGCCATTAGAGTAAACTTCGTTCTGTCCTTAAACAAAGGTTGTGCCTGCCAAATACAAAAAACTCAGTTATGTGTTATGAGAAGATTACTCAGAAGCATGGACAAGTTTTGTTGCGGAGCATACCCAATCAATCAAGTTTTGTTCTTCTGTTGCTCTTGAGGTGTCAAATACTCTCCTACCCGAGATTATTTCCAAAAACACAACCCCAAAACTATAGATATCCGACTTTGTGCTAAGTTTTCCCGTAGCAGCATATTCTGGTGCACAATAACCAAAAGTTCCCATCACCCTGCTTGTCATTTGCTCTTGGCCTTCTTTGGGACCAATCTTAGCCAGGCCAAAATCAGAGAGTTTTGCATTAAAGTTTTCATCTAACAGTATATTAGATGATTTGAAATCACGGTATATGATAGGTGTATCTCTACTGCTATGCAAATATTCAAGTCCTTTAGCTGCTCCCTCTGCTATTTTCATCCTGGTCTTCCACTCTAAAGGCTCCTTTCCTTCAGCTAAGTCTGACATAAATAAAATCTAGTTAGAGTTGCATAATCCACAATGTGTTTCTGTAATGTTAAGTCCACACCAGAATTTTCTGTCATCATACCTAGAAGGTGAGTTTCCAAGCTCCCATTGGCCATGAACTCATAAACCAAAATTCTATAACTGTCATCTGCACAATAGCCAATGAGCTTCACAAGGTTTGGGTGTTGAACCATACTTAGCATCAAAATTTCTGCAAAAAATTCTCGTGTTCCTTGTGCTCCGTCCCTGTTCAGTACCTTCACAGCTACAGTCTGAACACAAAATTCTTTACATGAGATTTTCATAACCTTGTGAAAAGATCTAAGCATTATTAGATAATAAAATACGAGGCATACTTGTTCAACACTTTTTATGTATCCTTTGTAAACATTCCCGAATCCACCTTCACCGATCAGGCTTTCAGAACTGAAGTTATTCGTTGCTTCAACAAGCTGTGCATATGTGAATACCTTGACATCATTTTTGACACTTCCAAATTTTCTTATCTCTGCGTCTATTTGTCTGTGTCTGCTGCTGCCTGCAATTTCAGATCACCCAGTTATTATAAAATTATCCATTCACATACAATATGATATTTCATGCATGCTGCCCATACAATTAGGAAATTCATTACATTCAAGGAAGAATTAATCGGTAATAATTCCTTAAAAGAAATCTTCATCATGAGACATTTTTATATCCTGAAGGAAAAATGTTACTGCGGGGGGGCTAATCTCCTAAGCCAGAAAATGATTAAAAAAATTAAACTGCCATAAACATTACGAGGAAATATGATAGGGTTAAAAGAATAAAAAGGATAAAAAGTGGATTTGTTTTGAATGTAAGAATAATGGGGTAGGAATTAGAAAAGATTAATATTTATATCACCAATGGAGCATACCACAGACCTGTTTTAAGAGACATAGCCGCAGCCACTGATTTGAATGTTCTTCTTCCTTTGGAAACTTTGCCGGAGGTTGACCCGGCAGGGGTTGGTTTGGTGTCTGATTTGCAGCATGGGAAGCAACTCATTTTCGGAGATCGTGTTGATGGTTGGCTACAAACCTTGAAAAGATTTGTAATCAACCAACACAACAATCTCCAGAAAAAAAAATCGTATGCACAAAGCTTATGAGAAAATTAAAAACAGAATAACGGTCGGTAGGTAGGAGATGGCTAAATTTTCTAAACTGTAAGCCCTTATTCAGGGTCAAAATTTCTGTTTCATATTTGTTTCTAATTACTTATTTTAGTTTTGAACATCGAAATGAATTTCTTTAACATAGTTATTCTTAGCTGGTTTTCTCTGACACGTAGAAAGAAAACGAATTCTGACAATGGCAACAACTTCTTCTTACCATATTTTACGATCTCTTTTTTCAATTGGAAATTGGAATTAAAA
>Ga0214543_1009285_pt1 | contig 15434 bp, 9 predicted proteins | sample CNSS2metaG_FD_160094 | JGI IMG/M metagenome (GOLD analysis project Ga0214543, IMG submission 160094) | Root nodule microbial communities from cowpea collected in UCLA plant growth center, Los Angeles, California, USA - CNSS2 | ecosystem: Host-associated > Plants > Roots > Nodule | place: USA... | reverse complement strand
GGAAAAGCGTGGATGCGAGGAAGAAGATGATCTGGAGGTCAGTAATTGGGTAGGGCTTGACAGCAAGTAAGTTTATGCAGACGGCTATGAAAGCCGCGTAGCCAGCATAGGGTTTATGCATCATAAGCGAGAGATGAATCCTTCTTCAGTGTAGAGAATTGAACGCTTGTTTCAGTGTTAGAAAGGATACTTATATAGGAAGAGAGAGGGTACCCCTTTCTGCATTGGTTCTAGTCAACTTAAACCCATGTGGGACGCTTTTCTGCTCCGGTAACTTAATGATAAAAGTCCATGTGGACCCTTTTCTGCTCGGTTGAACTAAAATGCTCCCATGTGGGATCCTTTTCCGCCCGCCCTGTTGAACTAAGTGATCAAATTCCGAATGCAGTGTTTTGTTTTTTTTTGAAAACGATATTTTAATTACTTATATTTTGAAAACTTTTTTTTAAAATTTTATTAGTTATTTTTTAAGTAATTTTTTATTTTTTACTTTTTATTTTTAATCTTTCAAAATTATTAAAAAAATAACACATCATATTATAAAAAAAATTACTTTTTATTTTTAATCTTTCAAAATATAATTATGTTTTTCTTTTTAACCGGTTGGTTGGCCCCAGACATCAGAGAGATAAACGCAAAAGAAATATACCGCTTTAGGATCTTTCGTTTTGGGGTCCACAAGAGGCGTTAGTGGTCCATAGAGATTGAGCAGAGTTGTGAGTCTGATGTCTCTGAAAAAAAAAATTGCGAAAAAATAACTTCCCTACTTCAGATTACATGTTTGTATGAAATAATACAAACTAAAATAAAATAAGAATCAAAACATTAACTTTAAATAAATAATTACATACGAATATTATACGCAAATAAAAAAGATTAAATATATTTTTAATTCATTAACTTTAAGAGTGTATATTGAAATTCGTCTTTTTTTTTTAACTTTGAATCAATTTAGTCTATAATTTTTAAAAATGTATCGATTTAGTATTTTTAACCAAATTTTGTTAAGTTTATTTGGCATTTCAAATCTGTTTTTTAAATAATATTAAAACGAGAATGTGTCAAATGAGTGACGATTTTAAAAAAAATCATAATTATTATTGTCACAAAATATAATACAATAGTTTAAGATGAACCGACACAACAAACTTAATTATTTTATATTATATATAAAATGACGTTTTAAAAAGGTAAATAACATCGATTAAAATTATCATAATATTTTTAACCAAAAAAAACTCAACAAAAAAAACGCTTAGAACTAACATTATATATTATTGTAATCTTAATATTTAATTTATTTATTACTTTCTACTCATATTTTTATTTTTATAATTTAATAAAATTTACTTTAATTGATAATTTAAAATGTATAGAAAATCATGACATCACAAAAAAAAATTAACAAATTTGTAACATCCCATTTAATTTAATATGCGAAATTAAAGGAAGCGTCACATAAAGATAACATACTAGTGCAATCCTGGAGTTTAAAACTCAACTCCTTACAACCCAAGGCACACCACGATGCCCACAAGAAAACTGGATAAAAATTTATAAAATGTATATAAATCCAAGGACAAACAAGTACATGGGCCATAGCCCTAAAGAAAAGCCCATAAAGAAATTTAAGCCTAGTCCACGCGGACTATGCAGCGGAACCATCACCTCCCTGTTGCCCACGGGTATTCTTCGCATCTGCTCACACCAACAAGTTGATGATCATCGCAAAGGAGAGTATCACACAGCAGGACACACAACAATAAAGTAGGGTAAGCTAGAGCACAAAAGATTTCATCCATACAATAAAACATATTTTCACAATCCCATATGCACATATCAATCAAGCATGTTATGACTTCTCAAACAATACACTAAGACACGACTCGACTCATCCAGATACATATAACCTGGTCGGATTCAACGGATGCTTGCACTTGTGGTGGATACCTCTGCTCACCCCCGAGGTATGTGTTATAAGTGTTACAATGAATCAATTTTCCTCACCACAAGGTTAGCCCTTAATGGATTTCAGGCCTCCTACTACTCTCACCACAGGAGTCAGTCCGCTCTAGGTGAGACTAACTGATTCTTTCGAGTGTCAGGATGCAACCTTACCTTGAATCCTTACCAAGTTATACAGATGGGGCACCACCATGGACACCCACTAACAGGGGCCATGGGATTACATCCCAACCACTGAAGCGCGACCCTGAAAGTCTCACCTAGATACTCCAAGGAATTACGCATTGACACGGACCAAACATGCTCAATCAGTCAAGAAAGATTCATCATACAGATTTATACATACATATCGCATACTAGTTCTTCATAATCCATCTCTTTCATTTTTCCAGTGAATCCATACCAAGTCATCATTCTCAACCAACATAGTGGAATTTCATCTCATGCCAATGCCATGTCAATTTAATACCAACCACCTCATTCATTTCACATGCGAAGGTTCACGCCCAAACCATCATTTACAATTCATGAATCACATCACTCATGCATATTTATTTGTCTCATGCATTTAACACAATAATCAACATCCAAGCAAGCATAACCCATTTCAGAATTCCAGAAACAACCACGCAATCACACTGCCTCGCCCAGCTCCTCGTTCAGGCTGAAGGGTCTCGCTCAGGCGAGCCCCCTTCGCCTAGGCGAGGGCTCGAAAAAGGGGAACAATAGCTCACGCGGGATCTCGCTTAGGCGAGACGCTCACTCGCTCAGAACAAACCTGGGTCGCCTGAGCAACCGCTCGCATGAAGCAGCTTGGGCAAGAAAACCAGTGCTCACCACTGTTCTCTCGTGCATTACCACTCAACAGGTCGCCAATGGCTTAAAATTATCATACCCAGATTCGCATCAACATACCAAACATATTTAAACGGTAAAAATAATGGTGCAAACAACCTCACTCAAAAGAAAGGGCGAACCCTAACTTCCCGTACCTGGAAAACAAGCTAGCGGGACGCTCCGACACGCACACAGTGAGCACGATTGTCCCTAGGATGGTCAACGAGGTGGAGTAGGAGCTGGGTTTGAGTTAGGGTGACGACTGATTCTGTGAAAGTGTGAGGGTGGAAACGTTAGGACAAACTTGGAATCAGCTTTATCCTTTGGGCCAGCTCTTTGACCCATCAGATTTGGAGCAGCCTTTTTGGTAAAGGTCATCAAAAGAATAGGGCCTTACAAAATTATTTTATTGATTAATTAACATAACATAATTACACTAAAATATCAAGTAACAAAATCTTCGTACATTCAGAAAAGAAGAAGACAATATTAAAAGCGCAAAATTATAAAACTAAAGTTTTAATCTAATTCTAATGTGTGCCAAGTGTGGAAATATAAGAACATGATAATTTGATAAAATACTTTTTGTCAAACTTTACCAAATTCATGTCTATTTTAATGCACTGCGATTGGCTTAGTGGAACGAATATGCACATCATATCAATTTTATTAACAAAATCTTCGCTTACAAAACATTTCCGGCAAATATATTAGTGTATGTGAATTTGGTCTAAGAGATTGTTCACTTAACTTAAAGTGATATGAATGAACATTCTTAGACTAATAAGTATTTGATAAAATTTAATAAATTTAATTATATAATAATTATTTTATTATTTTATCTTTTGATATAAATAAAAAAATAATATTAAAATAAATTAAAATTATTATTTAAAATTAGAAAAATATAATTTATTAATATTATCATTAATAATTTAAAATAATTTATTAATATTTTTAATTATTATTTTTACATATGTTTTATAAAATTGTCTATTTTTTCTTTTTTTTTATCTTTTTTAATTCATCAACAATTATTTATTCATATTTTTTTACATTTATTTTCACTTTGTTTCTAATAAATAAGTTAAATCATTGCAGGGTTTTCATTTTTGTAACGAAATTTCAAGTAAGTCCCCTCCTTTCTAGTTCACTCAATTGGATTCTTGTTTTGAAACATTTGTTACAATTAGGTCGTTTAGTAGTGTTAACTATGTGTCATGTGTCAGTATGTGAGTTTTTTATTTTGTTTTTAATTTTTTTTAATTAAAAAATAAATAAAAATTTTCACGTGTCAATCTGACATTGTACCACGTGTAAAGACATTGTGATGTGGCAATGACAATGTCACATGTCAATATTGATGTGAAAAGTCTCACTGCAGTCCCTGTATTTGTTATTCTGTCTCAATTTAGTTCCAATTTTATTAAAACTGAATCAATTTCTTTCCTATATCTAATTTAATTTTTATATAAATTTTACAGTGGTATTTTTATTATAATTGATATTTTTAATAAAATTAAGTTTATTTAAATGTATATTTTGCATTAAACTTTATTTAAATATTGTTTCAAATATTTATATATCAATAATTTATAAACAAATATTAGAATTAGTTTAAAAATAACAACTTTATAAATTAAGTTAAAAAAATTTAAATAAATATATTTATTTTAAATTATTATAAAATTGTTTTAAAATTTTACATTTGAATTTATAAAGTTTTTATTTTTAAAACAATTCTAATATTTATCTATAAATTATAGATATATAAATATTCAAGGATTTATAAAAGAAACAGACAATACTAAAAATACAATTATAAAACTAAAGTTGTAATCTAATTCTAAGACGTTTTCTTCCCGAAGATGGCATCTCCTCATGAACATATTTGAGGTCTTCTATGTTTAATAATTTGATGTTCCCAGTGCAACATGTTCTTGTCATTCATCAAATAAAATAAGTATCATGAGTTTATTTTAAACATACATAGATATTTTATAAGGATACTATAATTCTTATTTATTATTCATTGAAAACACCGATTAACAACTTAATCATGTGTTCAAAATCCATTATCCTCAAAAAAATAAAAACTTATCATATTTAAATAATTAATTTATAACTATGACATAAAATCATGTTTAAAATATATAAATAGTACATGATCAAACTAAACCGAACCGCATTAAACCGAAATAAACCGGACCAGACCGAATCGAACCGAACCGCACTAAACTGAACTCAACCGGATCGAACATAATCGAATTGCACTAAAACGAACTGAAGCAAACCAAACAAAACTGAACCAAATCGAACTGAATTGAAATACTCTTTAGTTGTGCTGAATTTTAAAACACCTTCAAAAAAAGAGGAGAAAATTTAAAGGAAATTTTTACACTTTCATAATTAATTAATATAAAGCAAAAGGAGAGTCGTTTTGTAATGTGCACAAAAAAATGTCATACCCAAAAGTTTTATCAGCACCAACACCACAATCGTAAGATTCCTCTTAAACAATTGAAACATAATGTTTTTCCCAAAATTAAATATAGCAAGTGTATCAACAATAACATAAACAAATTGTGTACTTTCAATAAAAAAAAAAACATCCAAAGGATAAACTTGAATTGGTTTGTATTCACCTTTCACACAAATAACTATTTATTTTGTCAAAGTGGAGAATATAGAGTTTCGAATTTGATAAAAGCTTAAATATTTAAGTATTTAAGAAAAATATTATAAGACGATGAAAAAGAAAAGTGAAATGGAAGCAATGAAGCATTGAGTATAAAAAGATAAGAAGAATGCAAAAGACATATAAGAGAAGGATAAAATGTTAGTTATGGTTAAGGTTCAAAATAAGACATACAAGTTGGGTGAGATGTGAGGTTTTAGAACTGCAATGAAGGTGGTAAGGTGGGATGACGAGAACAATGCGACATGACCTTATAGAGTAGTGACAGGGATGAGAAGTTTACGATCGTTGTCTCAATGGTGGTGATTGAATTAAAAAATGGAGTGTGCACAATGTTTAGGATAGAGGTCATTGAAGAAAAAGGAGAAAATAAAATACATAATTCAATTAGTGAGCAATTAACCAATAGAAGTTCGGTTTTTTAAAAAATAAACGGTAAAACAATACGGTTTAATTTTTATTGATTTTTTTACTATAATATATAATTTTTATTAAAAATATTTTTTTTACTTTAATATAATACAAATAATTATTGTTAAGTTTTGTTAGATTAATTGTTTTCATCTATAACAATATATAAATAGGATACCCTCTTTTGTGTCCATATTTCGTTATTCCAATTTTACACTTAATTATTATTTTAAAAACTAATTATTTTATAAATAGTTTACTTTTAACCGTTAGTCTAAAAACCTCTTTTGTCTTCAACAATTGTTTTAAAAACCTTTCTTATGTACATATTTTATTTTTTTAATTTTACGTTTAACAATTATTTTAAAAATTCATTATATATTCTTTATTGCACTGAACCGAACCGGACCAGACCAAACCAAACTAAACCGGATCAGACCGAACCGAAACGAACCGGACCAGATCGAACCGAATCGAACTAAACCAAACCAAAATGAACCGGACCAGACCGAACCAAACCGCACTGAATTGAAACGAACCGAACCAGACCGAACTGAACTGAACTGAACCGAATCACACTAAATTGATCCGAACCGGACCGAACCGGATCGAACCGAATCGAACCGCACTGAACCGGACCGCACTAAACCGAACCACACCATACCATATTGAACCAAAAAAAACCAAACCAAACTAAATTGAACTGAAATACTCTTTAGTTATGCTGAATTTTAAAACACTTTCAAAAAGAAGAGGAGAAAATTGAAAAAAAATACACTTTCATAATTAATTAAAATATAGGAAAAGAGAGTCGCTCTGTAAGGTGCGCAAAAAATGTCATACATAAAAGTTTTTCAGCACCAATACCACAATCCTAGGGTCCATCTTAAACAATTGAAACATAATGATTTTCCCCGAATTAAATATAACAAGTGTATAAACAATAACATAAACAAACTGTATATTTTCAATAAAAAAAATCCAAAGGACAAGCTTGAATTGGTTTGTATTCACCTTTCACACAAATAATAATTTTGTCAAAGTGGAGAACATATAGTTCCGAAATTGATAAAAGCCTAAATATTTAAGAAAAATATTATACGACGATGAAAAAAATGTGAAATGGAAGTAGTGAAACATTGAGTATAAAAAAAATGAGAAGAATGCAAGAGACATATAAGAGAAGGATAAAATGTTAGTTAGTATTAAGGTTAAAAAAAAACATATCAATTGAGTGGGATGTGAGATGTTAGAATTGCAATGAAGGTGGTAAGGTAGGATGATAAGAGCAAGGCGACATGGCCTTATATAGTAATGACGGGGATGAGAAGCTCACAATCATTGTCTCAATGGTGATGATTGAATTACAAAAGGAGTGTGCGCGATGTTTAGGATAAGAGGCCATTGAAGAAAAATGAAAAAAGAAAATACATAATTCAATTAGTGAGCACTTAAGGGGTAGAAGTTTAGTTTTTTAAAAATAAAAGGCAAAACAATACTATTTCATTTTTATTAATTTTTTTTACTTTAATATTTAATTTTTATTAAAAATATTTTTTTTGTCACTTTAATATAATTCAGATAATTATAATTAAGTTTAGTTAGATTAATTTTGTTCATCCTTAAAAGATAAAATAATTTTATAAGAATGATATATTCTTAAATATAAAGAGAAAATAGTAAAAACAAAAAATAATAACAAAAATAACGTACTACTAAAGGAAGATATCAATGATATTCATGAGACATATCGTTATTATATTGGCCAAGTCAATTTTATCAATATTTTTTTTACAAACAATTAAGGCTTCCTTTTAATATCTTTTATTTTATTTTTTTTAACGAGATATATTAATCTATCCTAATGTAGATGTTAAATTTTGTCTAAAATAACTACAAATCTATTCTATTATAGTTAAGTTTAGTTAAATTAATTTTGTTCATCCTTAAAAGATAAAATAATTTTATAAGAATGATATATTCTTAAATATAAAGAGAAAATAGAAGAAACAAAAAATAATAACAAAAATAACGTACTACTAAAGAAAGATATCAATGATATTCATGAGACATATCGTTATTATATTGGTCAAGTCAATTTTATCAATATTGTTTTTACAAACAATTAATGCTTCCTTTTAATATCTTTTATTTATTTTTTTAACGAGATATATTAATTTATCCTAATGTAGATGTTAAATTTTGTCTAAAATAACTACAAATCTCATCTACAATGGCAAAATATTAAGGGTAAATATCTAAAATTTATAAACCATTTTGAAAATTTCGTTTTGTATACAATAACTAGATAATCAAATCAAAAAGATGAAGAAGCACGTGACAAATTTTTATTTTTAGCAAGCACGTGACAATGTAAATGCAATAAGCATGAAGGAAGGGAATCTCTACTACATTTAAAGGTTAATCAACAAGTAATTATAAAATATTTACAAGAAAAAATAAAAAATACATTTTCTACTATATTAAAATAACGTTAATTGATTATTGATTGTGTCTATTCTTTATATATTGTTATAGATGAATGAAAAAGACTTTTTTTTTTTGCCCTCCTATGATTTATAACAACAGTCACATGTTTCAAAACAACCTTCTACTCTTCCTAAAGGGACTTCAAGATTACCTATTCAACAATATTTTTGGAACAAACTTTCTGAAATTCTAAGAACATGATTTTCAAAATAGGGTTTTTGGAAGAAAAATTTTGAAATAGAATTTCTAAAGCATATGAAATACATTTTGTAAAGAGCCTTCTAGACCAGAATTTTCAAAATAAGCTTTCTAGAACATATGAAATACTTTTTTCGATGAACTTTTCAGAATAAACTTTGCAAAACTTATAAGATGCAGACTGGAATAGGATTTCAAGAACAAGATTTCCGAAATAAATTATTCAGAACGAGTTTTCTTGAACAAGCTTCCCATCAATTATCATCGGTTTACACTCTCTCTTATTGCTTCCTCTCAAAACGATTGCAACAACAATGAGAACGAAGGTGTAGTGACAATGGCGACGAATGCGGAGGCTCGGTAGCCGCAATGATATGGTTCAACGATGAAAGATATTTTAATATTTTTGCTTTTAGCATGAGAGTTAAACTTAACTCAAATTTCTATAAAATATTAAACAATATGAACACACAGACACAACAACGCCTGTGTTTTTGCTACAACAACAAAAATCATTACCAATCCATACTCGTTACAACAACAATCTTTGTGTTTATCAAAATATATACATCAATAAGGTTATTACAATTTCTTCAATATTTGTATACCATTACATATACATTTTATGTCTCATAAGTAAATAACAATATTCAATGATATTTTTTAGTTCTTTAAAACTCAACAACTTATGGACCATGTCTTCTTCAAAGAATTAAGAAGACTACTTCAAAGGTAAATAAAGATTTTTTTTATTATTTATACATAATTCAATTGCTACATAATATTTCTATTATTTGCATATATTTTAACTATAATGTTTACTTTTTTTAAAATGCAGGGAAGCTAAACACATCCTAGACATCAATCTTTATTTGGCCTCCCAATTAAAGAAATGTTTAAGGATGTAAATTTATGATACTTTCATTTACTAATTTAGTTTGTATATTTATAGACAGCTACCATTGACTCCATCACATATAGCTCATTAACCCCAAATATTGATCAAGTGTATTAAATATTAGTTGATACACAATTTTATGAATTAGTAATTTACTGCTTTTCTTTTCCAACCAATCTATGTATACTTATCATAAATTGTCATAAATTATTCTCAATATTATACATATACAGCGCCTGTATTTTCGCTAGTGAATAAATAATAAATCTAACGCTGATGAGTTATTAATCTATATTTTAAAATAATTATAAAAATATAAGCAAAACATTATACTGATATATGTGATATTATATTAAATAACTTTTACATCTTATTTAATTTAAAAATAAATATTATCTTCCCGTTTTAGATATGCATTCATTTATTTTTATATTTTAATAAATGTTATTTTTATTTGTCATATATTAATAATTGTTAATTAGTAAAGTGACAGCCACTTTTTTTATTTTATTTAAAAATATTACATTAACTAAATTTAAATACAAAATTAAAAAAATATGCAAAAAATAAAGTTTAAAATATAACATACAACATAAATTTAATAATTTGGTTATTATATATTAAAAGTATCATAAGAATTATAATATTTAAAATTTTAAAAGCTATTCTAAAATATAAAACTTACATTGTTTTCGGGAAATATTTATTTTAATATAAATAAATAAATAACTGTAAACCATATGATTAGATGTATTTGTTTATGATTATGTTTTAGTATAAATAAATAAATATAACTAAAATAAAGGATATATAGAACATAATTGTTATTTTATCTATTCTAATATAGAAAGAGAAAAATACAGCACAGGAGAAGGACCTTTTAGTCCATGAAAAAGTGATACCTGCTTAGACTTGCAAATGAAGACTTGTGTTCATGTACCTACCGTGTAGTGGAAAGAGAGAGAAAGAAAGGGAACAATTATAGTGGTTCATCCTTCCTCTGTTCTTCTTCTATGCTTCGCGCTCTGGTTTTCTTCCGAGATTGACTCTGCAATTGATGATGGCTGTACCAGTAGAGGAAGCCATTGCTGCTCTATCCACATTCTCGCTCGAGGTACTCTCTTCACATGCAACTCTCCCACCTCAATTTCTTTCTCTATTTCAATCCAATTTCCGTCACATTTTTCTCACTTCTCTTGTCACGAACATTGAAATGCGCTTAAGATTCTTTTTTATCTTTTTGTACTCCTGCTATCGTTTGTCTGATTCACTCCATCACTCCTTAATTCGTTGTTGCTAATTCTAATTGAAGAAACTTCCATCTTGGTTTCTTTGAAGTTTTGTGAGTTTGTTATAGACAGTGTGTGTGGCTTCTTTATTTTATCTTTCCGAAATGTTTATTAAGCAGAAGATAACTGAAACAAACTTCTGATCTGTGAATGCTAGATTTACATGGCATGTCATTTTATGACGAGGTCCCAAACTAACACATTGCAGGAACTTGAGGTTTTTGTTTCTATGTACGAGAGTTTTTTTTTATGTACCCCTTCTTTTATTAGTTTGTTATGAATTATGTAGGATGAGCAACCGGAGGTGCAGGGACCTGGAGTGTGGGTTTCAACTGAGAGAGGTGCAACAGAAAGTCCAATAGGTATTTCTTTTTCTTATTCTGTCTGAATAATAAGAATAATGGTAAGGGTCACATTGCTCAGCCTAAAGATCACACAACCAATGATCAGTCTCTTAAAACTAATTTTACACATTCTGTTATTCCTTGCATCACTTAGTCTTTGTATATATATGTTTGTCTTCCTTTCCGAAAAGTGAATCAATAAGACTCTTTCAGTATCTTTTTCACACAATCAATTTTGCCTCTCTCTCTTTCCCTCCTTCTTGTGTTTCTTGTCTTCTTTCCCATGGTTTCCGCAAACCCGTTCAATCTTGTTCAATCCCGTTCAATTGTTCTTCTGCTCTGCATCAATTTCATTCTTCATATGGAATCCAGGTTTATTAAGATGGTATCAGAGCTCTTCTTTTAAAGAGTTCTGCTGTGCATCTCTATTTCTTTCTTTCTTTTTCCTTCTCGCTTTGTTTCTTTCCTTCATTTTCCTTTTCTTTGCCATGGCCACAGAAAGTGAATCCAAATCCATAATGCTTGCTAACGATTTCAATGCCCCGCATAGTTTTCTTTATCTGCAACCCAGCGAAAACCCAGTCCTATCTCTTGTGTCGCCTGTGTTGGAGTCGCAGAACTACCATTCATGGAGCAAATCTTTCGCCACTGCTCTTAGCGCCAAGAACAAGATGCAATTCATTGATGGTTCTGCTCCTGAACCAGAAAAAGCAGATCCCACATATCAGGCTTGGAAGAGATGCAACAATATGGTTGTCTCTTGGTTAACACACTCGATTTCACTCTCCATCAGGCAAAGCATCTTATGGATGGAAAAATCTGAAGAAATATGGAAGGATCTCAAGTCTAGATTTTCTCAGGGCAATTTGTTGCGCATATCTGAGTTACAGCTAGAAGCATCTTCCCTCAAGCAAGGAAGTTCCTTTGTCACAGAGTATTTCACACTTTCACACGTATTCGCGTTCTTTGGGATGAACTTGATAGTTTTTGGCCTGATCTGATTTGCAATTGTTCTGCGAAATGTTCTTGTGGTCTCACTATTCTTTTCAACAGAGAAAGATTGAAGATCATGCTATGCAATTCCTGAGAGGCCTCAATGAGCAGTACAACAACATCACTTCTCATGTCCTTATGATGGATCTGATCCCATCCATCTCAAAAAATTTCTCTTACATGGTTTAAGAGGAAAGGCATATTGGAGGGAATAATGTCTTGAATGGAACCGAGATCAAGATCAATAACCCTATTGTTACTTGCAGCTACTGCAAAAAGGCTGGTCATAGTGAGTTTGTTTGCTTCAAGAAGCACGACTATCCAGGTAATAACAACACTGACAACAAGAATGTCAGATATAGCAAGAGGGTTTGTTCTTTTTGCGGTCAGAATGGTCACACAATTGACAATTGCTACAAGAAGCATGGATTTCCACCAGGTTATAAAATAAATAATAAAGGAGGTAATGTGAATAGTGTGGACACGAATCAAGAAGGAAAGACTTATTCTGTTCCAGTGGATCACGACTTCAAATTATCACAGCAGCAGTACCAAGCTTTAATGACTCTACTGAAACAAACAAATGGTAATGGCAGTGAAGGTGTTTCTGCCAATCAGGTTGGTTCCATTGTCTCCTGCAATGTAGAAAAAGGTAAGAATCTTATCTCTTTAATTCGTTTAATTCTCATAATGATTGGATCCTTGACTCGGGGGCCCAGATCATATATGTTGTTCCCTCTCAAACTTAGTTTCTTTTAATCGTATTTCTCGTATACATGTTAATTTGCCTGATGGAACCAAAGTCCAAGCAACTCATTCGGGTTCTGCGAAAATTTTTATATTGGAAATGTCCTCTTTGTTCCCAATTTCTCGTATAATTTGGTGTCTATTTCTAGACTTGTTTCTCATTCCAATTGCATTGTTACCTTCACCACTAATGATGTTCTATCCAGGACAAGAAATCCACCAAGAGGATTGGTACAGCTAACATCCAGTCAGGCCTGTACGTGATCAAGGGTGAAATCAATACCAGAGAAGGCACTCCTGCTCAAGCCTGTACCAATGCTATTAACCATGACATTTGGCACATGCGTCTTGGTCACCCGTCACACAAAAGGATAACTATTCTTAACAGAAAGTTTCCTTTCATTTCTCTTCCCGTAAACTTTGATTGTGATGTATGTCACTTAGCTAAACAACGAAAATTGCCTTTTCCTAATAGTACATCTTATGTTGATTCTGTTTTTGATTTAGTACACATGGATATTTGGGGTCCTTGTGCTGTTAATTCCATGAATGGTGACAAATATTTCCTTACTATTGTGGATGATCACTCTAGATTTACTTGGTTGTATCTTATGAAAAGCAAAGCTAAAACCCGCATCCATTTAATCAATTTTGTCTCTATGATTAAAACTCAATTCCAGAAAACCATCAAGATAATTAGGACATATAATGGTTTAGAGTTTAATATGACAAATTTCTTTAAAACTGAAGGAATCATCCATCAGACCAGTTGCATTGAAACCCCTAAACAAAATGGTTTGGTTGAAAGGAAACATCAACACATTATGAATGTTACACGTGCTTTACTGTTTCAATTTAACCTGTGAGGCCCTTTTTTTTTTATTTTTGCCCTAAAGATTGTGGGCTGCCCTTGTAAGTGGACCTAAGGCCGGCCCAACATATAAAGTCTTTAGCTCTGCCCTAAACCTAACATTCCTTACCATTTCAGAAAAGCTGTCGTCCTTACCTTGAGCCGCAGCCGCCTTTTTACTTCTGCTAGGGTTCCAACATTCTTCCGATTCACGTTTCATCTTAGCCATAGTTCTGCTCACGTAAGTACTCTTTCACCTTATCGCCTCTGTCTAGTATAGTTTTGTACTCGCAGTGAGAAACTCTGTATTGATTCGTTTGACTCGCTGTTCCAGTTTGCGAGTCGGGTTCTAAAGCTATTGTGCCCCTTGTTTCAGTGCAGAAGTCCCGTGCAAACCCATTTCCAGGTACAGGAAGTTAGGGTTCCAGTTTTTGGTGTTGTTTTGGCTGTTCTTGAGTTAGTTACCGATTGTATGGATGAATGCTTCGATTTGATGTGTGAGAATGCCTTGTATGCTTGGTTGGTTCGAAAAACATGGTTGTTGCAGGTGAAACAGTGGCGAGACCTGTTAATCTCGCCCAAGCGAGCCAGTCTCGCCTAGGCGAGACAAACGGGGATTCGCCCAAACCAGTTTGCGCGAAGGGTCGCCCAGGCGAGCCCCTCAAATTTTTGAGCGAGTAAACATTTCGCCCAGGCGAGAGGGGTCTCACCTAAGCGAGATCCCGCGTTAGTTTCTGGATGCCCTTTCGAGCCCTCGCCTAGGCGAAGGTGGTTCGCCTGAGCGAGCTCGCCTCGCCTGAGCGAGACCCTTCAGCCTAAGCGAGGTGCTGGGCGAGACAGTGATGTGATTGGATGGTTGTTTGTTCCCGAATGATTTGTTTTGGTTGAGTATGATTGTATGATGAGTAATATGTATATAATGGAGCATGAGGTATGTTTGGCATGATTCATGAATTGTCGATGATGGGCTTGGTATGAGGATTGGCATGTGAATTAAATGAGACGGGTATTATTAAAGTGGCATGATAACATGATGAGTTGGATCTTACTTACATGGATAAACTATGAGGTTGGAATGAGTTGGGCCTGGATCATGAAAGGCGTTGGCTTCAAAGGTTGGTACGAGTGATGTATATCTATGCGTGGTAATTATTATTTTTGGCTATGTGAATGAGGTTGATCTGTGTCAGTGCATAATTCCCTAGGGGTCTCTAGGTGAGACTTTCAGGGTTGCGCTTCAGTGGTCGGGACGTAATTCCATGGCCCCTGTTAGTGGGTGTCCATGGTGGTGCCCCATCTGTATAACTAGGTAAGGATTCAATGTAAGGTTGCATCTTGACACTCTGAGGAGCCAGTTAGTCTCACCTAGAGCGGACTGACTCCTGTGGTGAGAGTAGCAGGAGGCCTGAAATCCATTAAGGGCTAACCTTGTGGTGAGGAAAATTTGATTCATCGTAACACTTGTAACACACAGCTCAGGAGCGAGCAGCTCGGGGGTGAGCAGAGGTATCCACCACAAGTGCAAGCATCCGCTGAATCCGACTAAGTTATACGTATCCGGATGAGTCGAGTCGAGTCGTAGTGTATTGGTTGAAGAGTCATAATATGCTTGGTTGTTGTATGGACATTTGATGGTGAAATCATGTTTAACTGTATGATGAAAATGTTGTTGGCTCTAGCTTACCCTGTTTATTGTATGGTTGTCTTGTATGTG
>Ga0214543_1009283_pt1 | contig 15438 bp, 4 predicted proteins | sample CNSS2metaG_FD_160094 | JGI IMG/M metagenome (GOLD analysis project Ga0214543, IMG submission 160094) | Root nodule microbial communities from cowpea collected in UCLA plant growth center, Los Angeles, California, USA - CNSS2 | ecosystem: Host-associated > Plants > Roots > Nodule | place: USA... | reverse complement strand
TAAATATTTATATATCCATAATTTATAGATAAATGTTAGAGTTGCTTTAAAAATAAAAACTTTATAAATTCAAATATAAAATTAAAAAAAAAAATTATAACAATTCTAACATTTGTCTATAAATTATTGATATATAAATATTTGAAACAATATTTAAATAAAGTTCAATGCAAAATATACATTTAAATAAACTTAATTTTGTTAAAAATATCAATTATAATAAAAATACCATTGTAAATTTATATAGAAATTAAATCTGATATATGGATAAAATTGATTCAGTTTTAAAAAAATTGGGACCAAATTGAGACAAAATAACAAAAAGGACTACATTGAAACTTTTCACATCCAATATTGACACGTGGCACTACCACTGCCACATCACACTGTCTCTGCCACGTGGCACAATGTCAGATTGACACGTGGCAATTTTAATTTTTTTAAAAAAATTATAAAAAAAAATTAAAAATTTAAAAAAAAAATTTAAAAAAATTTTAAAAATTAAAAAAAGTCAAAAAAACCACGTGCTGACACGTGACACATAATTAGCACCGTTACTTGTCAACTAACGGAAAGGAACCAATTGCAACGAATTTTTGAAAATAAGGACTCAATTGAGTCAAATAAAAATAGGGAGACCTACTTGAGACTTCGCTACAAAAATGGGGACCTTTGGAATGATTTAACCTTCCTTAAATTTGTTTAATATATTAAAATTGTAGATTTATATATTTTTTCTATAACGAAACGTACTAACCTATATAAAAAAATCAAACCTATAAAATTATTCCAGATTAATTTATATATTGTTTAATAGTTTTATTACAAAATAAATTTTAATAAGTTATTTACTTTATACATACACATAATACATATATTGTATAATAATATAAAAATGTAATTACCAATAAATTTTTTTAACTAATAATGTAATAATATAATAAGTCTATTAAGCGTATAACAAAAATATCTAACACAAACTTATAAACTAGACTAAACCTTTGAAAAGAATACCAACAATTCACACTCAATTTTTAATTTGATAAATGTCAAATCCATTAAAGTTTGACCTTGACTTAATTTTACCCGTGACGAGAGTAGGCCACAAGATACATAGAATAAACTTGAACAAGTAGAAAGCATATGGTAAATGTGCACAAAGTAAAGAAGGAAAAATAGCAGATAATTTCAACCACATACATTTTCATCACACTTTTTTTTTTTCAGTGAACATATAGATGACAGCAAAAACATATTTTCTTTTTCACTTTATTTTATTTTCTGCCTTCTGAAGTTTATACAAGAAAAGGAAGAGACAGAAAAGTGATACCTGAAACAACATAGTTATTTTTATTGTTTTATTCACTATGCCTTAGTGAATCCATTATATCCATAATTTCAATCACTAATTTATTATTTTGGAACGTATTCAGAATATGAATTTTGCGTATTTTATATTTACATTTTAGAATACAAATGGACAATCTAAAATATAATTTTGTATTTCAGATTACATATTTTAAAATATAAAAAAATATATTTTGAATTATATTTTTTAGATTACTGAGACAAAATGCACACAAAGTATCTAAACGAAGGTTGAGACATTATTCTCAAAATTCAAAACAAGGATCCCTACCCATCTTATAAGAATCTATCATATTCACATATATTGATGTCAACGGGGCGGGTAGGGTATGGGTAGTAGCTCCCCCGTATCCTACCCACTAGATAAATATCCGCCCCATATCTGTACCCATATTTGTCGGGTATCCGTTATGCGGATACCCGCCTATTTTTTTCATATTCGCGGATATTTATGGGTACCCGCAGGTATTTACAAAATTATTAAAAAATAAATATTTAGTCATAATTCAAATAAAATAAAATAAAATACATTATTGCCATAAATTTTAAATAAAGTTTAAATAAAATCAAGTTCATACAAGTTCAAATAATTATAAAAGTATATACACAATGAAAATTCTTTAATTAATTTGATCAAAAAGTCTACTTTCTCCAATTAATTCCTAAAAAATAAAATAAAAAAAACAAATAATAAACCTCAATTGCCACGTGCCAAATATTCTTATTTTGATTCCATCATTTGACAACAAGCATACCATAAACGTTATTGTCTATATCGGATTTGATGTATATGCCCAATTTCAAATAAAGGAAAGAGAAGAATGTCAGGGGTGTACTTGGAAGAAGACAACGTACCAATACTATTGAAGTTTGAAGAATGAAGATAGAAGACAAGATGTGCAACTTAGAAAAAATTAGGCCAGAATATTTTTTTACTAATATATATATATATATATATATATATATATATGTATGTATATATGAGCGTATTTTTGTGAATTAAAGTTTAGCGAGTACGGGTAAACTTGATACCCGTACCCGCCCCGTTAACATGCGGGTATCAAAAATACCCGTATCCACGGGTAGCGGGTATCCATTTTTAATATCCATTTCCTACCCATTGCGGGTTTTATCTGCGGATATCTGCGGGTACGAATTTTTTTGACATCCCTATTCACATACCTAAACATTTTCCTCCCAACTTAACTATGAACAAAAGTAAACACTTTTTATACTATTTAAAAAAAATGAGTTAATATCATTTAACAATAATTACGTTTGAAAAATGGAGTGTTTTTTTTGTTCTAAATTATCGTTCATTACATGTTGATATGATGAATAAGATTGTTTTATTACAGATGTAATCTCAAATATGGGTGCAAAGCATGATAATGAAAGAAGAACAAATTAGTATGGGCTACGGTAGGTAGAAGGTGCACATGGACCAGGCCCAATGGATAGAGGCAGTTGCTATTTACACTTCAATCAATTGCATATACCATTTATTCTTTATACGCATCCTTTGCTCTTCTCATTTTCTTTATCAAATAAAATATGTTTTTGATTCTACAAATTTGCTAAAATTTCAGTTTCAATCAGTCTAAAATACCCTCTTCATCTTTTCTCCCTCTAAATGTCCTTTTTTTTTTTAACTCTAAAATTTATATTTAAACTTTTCCCCCATTATGTAAAGCACTGTCTAAATCATTTAATAAACAAAAGTTAAAACTAATAATAAAGTTTTAAGTGATAAAAAAAATGTGTAACTCTTTTCTTTTAACTTACCCTTCGAAACATATTCTTCTTTCTTTCTTTCTTTCTTTATCTAATGTAACTGTTTATACAATTTTTTCATAGTCTATCTATATGTTAATTGTATAAATTACCACAAATTACCATTCTGGTCGGTGGTGGATCTTTGTTTTGATAGGAGAACCACGACTCCCAAGGTTTTCTTTATATATATGTATTTTAAAAATATATTTATATATTATTATATTATTTATATTAATTTAGTTTAATTTTTTTTTAATTTAAAAATTATGTTTTTTTTTTCTTTGTTGCAATTTCTTTTATTTTTTTATTTAGTTTCTCTTTTTCTCGTACCTCCATTTCTTTTTATTTCTATCTCAATTTTCATCTTTAATATTTTATTATTTTCAAAATCAAATTATCCCATGATAGAATTGAAGAGTTAAGGAACATTTTGGACCAAACAATTTTTTCTTTTGAATAAGTTCATTTTTTTACCATTTTTTTAAGCAATATGTTTTCTTTTTGTATGTAAGTTTTCTACGCTTTAGACATATTTCTATTTACTATAGATCATAAAATCATGTTCTAATTGTTGATCAAACTTGTCTTTGTAAAGATAGAGAAAGCTATTTTAAGCTTTAAAGTTGTGTAAGGGAAGAACAATCTTAAGAATCTACTTAAAGTTGTGCTATCTTTTTAGTTAAAAACCAAGCAGACTAGCTCAGATGTTTTCATTGTTACAGGTAACTGAGTTCATTTTCATTGAATTCTAATTAGCAATGAATTGATTGTCATCGTCATATTTTAACTTTTTTGAGTGTTTTTTTTATAGGTTTTAAAAGTTGGAGAAAAGTTATTAATGGAAAAAATTGTGCTTTCCTTTAATACATTGGAAGGATCCTTGCTCACCACACAAGATTGCAGTGTCTGTTTGTCAACACTTGTTAAATCAAAATTGCCATATTAGGAATGTTTTGCAATTGCAACGCTCAAATCAAATTATGAAGAATTGGTTGCGTCTCAAGACTTTAATTGACACGATTAATTTTTTATCACTTCAAGCTTGTGCTTTTATAGGTCATGATCAAACTACTAAATCAAAGAACTAAGGTAATTTTCTTCAGATGATAAAACTCATAGCATTATACAATGATAAAGTTGCAAAAAATGTGTTGAAAAATGCTTCATACAATTCCAAATATACTTCATATAAAATTCAAAAGGAGTTATAAAATATTCTTTCTAGTAAAGTGAAAAATCATATTCGTGATGAAGTTCAAGATTCCAAATTTTGTATAATTGTCAACGCCCATGCTATAGCATCACTCTACCTCAAGTAATTCAAAATTTATACCAGATAGGCCCATGCTATAGCATCACATCTAGAGACGAATAGGACCACGCCATAGCCTATGTATGATTGACTCTATAGTGTTTATTTATGGCCAACTTTATAGTGTCTACGTATGACTGACTCTATTGCGTCTACGTATGACCGACTCTTGATAGCCTTCTCCTCAAGCTAGGTTGGGTCAAAGCTTGAAATGGTGACTATGGTGGATGGTGGATGCGCAGAAGCTTATTGTTGAGAGAAAATGACTCTTGATTTTGGTGATTTAATGTAGAATGAAAGTTGTTTGTGGTGATATAAGAGAGGTTAGGCCAACTCTAGAGAACGAGGTGCTAGAGGAATTTCTTGGAATGCTCTAGCAAGTGACTAAGAGAAGAAATGTGACTCAAATTTGAATTTGACACCATAACATTAACATTATCAAAGTGAGAAATACATGAGGGAGACACTTTTATTTATAGAGTAAGGTGTCTCCAAAATGGTCCAAATCCTAAAATGCTAACATGCACCAAACTCCTAAAAATGCTATCTTGGTGAAGGAGAGCTTGACATGTGACATTCTACACTTTCATAAAACAAACCACTCATGAGTTGCCATGTATAAAGCCTCTCTAATAGGATAAGGACACATGGCCACTACCTATGTTAGAGAACTCTCCATTAAAGGCTTTGTCATCTGGCATGTGTGGGACGTCCTCCACCTTAAGCAAGATTGTTTTTAAAACCCTACACTACTTCACCCTTAATACAAGGTCTTCAAAGGAAAACCTACACTACATGACCCTTAATACAAGGTCTAAAAATGCTCCATGATGGACCAAGTGAAAAGGAGTTTAGCTTCACCTTGACTTGATGTTGCTAACTCTTCTTAAATGTTCTTGGCCATGCTTCTTGTAATTGGACCCTTGGCTAAGGGTGTGCCATCAACTCTATAGCATTTGTTTAGCTTCTGCATATGGCTGACTTTATAACGTCTACATATAGGCGACCCTATAATGTCCTTGAATTTTGCATTGTAGCCTGTTAGGACACTTGAATGACGCTGTAGAATCCATTTTTCAGTTTTAGGATTCACATGTGACTAAGTCTAATTTATTGTTTTTGTTTTGACATTGACTTAATAATTTAGCAACTATCTTGATTTTTTTTTATTAAGTAATTTGAGTCCAAAATATATAATCATTAAATTAAAAATATCTCCCATGGTTTTTTAATCGATAAAAAAAAATCATATATTTCTTTTCAAATAAAAAATGAGTTATAAAAGAATTCTATGAAAATAAATAGATATAGCATAAAGAAAAAGAGGTTTAAAATAACAAAATCTACGAATAATTTTGAAGAAGAATAAAGGAATAATACACTTAAAAAATTATTAAGATCATATAAAACGTACATAGTGTATCTAGTTTCAGTAGCGTCCATTTTCCACTAGCTTCTTCCCAGTAAGACCACAAGTTAGTGCTTCCCTTGGAATTTTTCCAACTTTGTGAATAGCCTCAGCAAAAATGACACCCATTCCCATGTGCAAATGTGGTTCAATGTGGCAATGAAAGGCCCAAACTCCTGGGTTATCTGCCGTAAACCTCAACGCAGTCCAACCATAAGGGAATATTACAGCAGTGTTCCTCAAAGGTGCATGTGTTAAGTTGAACTTCTTCTCATCACCATGTTTGAATTTCCCTTCTCCATACCCCAAAACCCAAAAGTCATGTCCATGCAAGTGCCAAGGGTGAATCTCACTACCATTCCCACTCAATTGGTTTGCATTTTGCAGTATCACATCAACAACCTCACCGAGGTTGAACCTGTAAACCCCATTGCCGATGGTTGAGTTAGGGTTGACAGGAGGGTTGAAAATGTCATAGTCTTGAGGGAAAGTCACAGGTGGAGGTGTTTGATCAAAAGCATCGTTTAGTTTGAACTTGATGGAACCCAAGTAAGGGGTTGGGGGCAGAGTTAGGGACACATTGTTAATGGACCATTTGGTGAACCCATCAACGCGATTTTGGGTGTTGAGAAGGAAAATTGTACGATCAGAGTGTTTTGGAGGTTGTGGGGTTCCCATCTTCGCAATGATTTTCTTAGTGAATGCTTTGCTATGTTCAAAATCATTCCAAAGGGGTGTGACGGGTGGTGGAGAACTTGGAAAAACCGAAGCAGAAATTGTCTTGTAGTTCAGAATGGTTAAGCCTTGTGGGGTGTTGGGTTTTCTTCCTCTAACTCCAATTGAAACCCAATAGTTTTTCTTTGAATCTTGATCTGTGCGAAGGAGAACCGAGTAGGTCTCCCCAGAGTAAATATCCATGTCATCAACCGCAAATGGTGTAACATAGTTTCCATCAGCTTCCACCACAAGAAGTTTGTGATCCTACAATATAAAGAATTTTTTAACTAGTTACACCTTTGAATTATATTTTAAGAAAATAAAATTACATAGAACTTGCTAATATGTTTTATTTTGGAAAATGATTTTTTGACTACTAAATTTTGACAACTTTCTCTTACAATCTTATGTGGCATTTTCTAACTGGTTTTCCATTTTTCTATTTTCTCATTCTCAATATTTCAAAACCACTTAGAAAATAACACATCATGTTTTATAAAAAAAGTTGTCAAAATTTAGTAGTCAAAATATCATTATTTTTTTTTTAAAAAACAAGTATATGTTAATAATCATGCATTAAGATAAGAAGGATTTTCTTTAGTTACACCCTTGAAATGTATATTTTACCGAAAACAGTAGAATCTTAATGATACACGTAATTTTTCTTTTATTCTCCTAATATTTTTTATATCTTAGACACACCATTATCTTTTTCCAATGTTTGGTGTGTGACAACAACTTAGTGTGTCCCACTCACTCATATACCTCAAACCCTAATTTCCAAACCAGTCCATTCTTTGAAGAAGGAATAATTGCCATTATTTTGTAACACCACCCATAATTACCTTTATTTTCTATACACCTAATTAAGATATGTAATTCTTCAACACTAGAATATTTTCCTTACTAACCACCATTCCCATTTTATTACTTTACAATACAATAAATAGTTTATGTACAGAGTAAGTAATACATTATTATATTTTCATTTAATTTGCAGCCGATATGTAATAAATTATAACTTTTAATAGTTATATATATTAAACATCAGAGTCATCGTATAATAAATTATAACTTTTATATATGTGCTACTAATTTCAAATCCTTCTAAATCAACCATAAGACTCTTTCAAGTTCCAACATACAACGGTCTTTTCCGATGTACACAAAAAAGAGAGTCACGCATCCACTAAACATTATTTTTATAATATATATGAAAGATAGACCATTCAAACCATCTTTATCTATTATTAGTGTTTTACATCCTTTTTCAACTTCTTTGATGCCTTAGTCAAGTCTCTATTACCTTAACGCCAACTAAACACTTCAATTATTCTGTTGTTGGTAAACAAAAAAATAGTGATAGATGTGATGAATTTCTGTGAATTTCTCCAATTTTTGGTTTGAGAGAGAAGAATTAATATAAATATCTTATATACTAACCTCATCAAATATCTAATAGTCACTAATTAAGATGTATGTGTATGTGATGAGAGTTTTAGAATTATGGCATGGTGAACCAAAAGATTTGGAATCCAACAAAAAGATAAAAGGTTAAAAATAGAAAACTAAAAAAGAGAAAATAAGATGCAAGATCCCTCATATAGCTAGGTTCATATATATAGAACTCACCGAAATGGCTAAGTTGAGTGCAGCTAGGGAAGTGGTGCTGGCAACCCTAATTCTGTAGGTCTTGTTTGGCTCCACATGAAGAATTTGAGGGGCACATTCTTCACCACCTTTAAATTTGCACTCTGGTAGAGTGGTGTTTACGAATTTAGCTGCCAGAGAACAATTGAATTGTCCCCTTCCATTGATCAACAGAGTCTAAAAAAAGGTGACAAAATTAGTAAAGGGTGAGAATAAGATTCTAGAATGTGTAGCTTTCTTTTTTCTTTCTCCTTTTCAGGGAATAAAAGTCTACTACTTAACGCGTGATGCTCTAGTAATTTGCACATTTTGTTTATGTCGAACAGTCTAAAATTAAATAATCATTTTTAAAGTAATGTGAAACTACGTTGTCTTGAAATATGTTTAAGGGAAAATAATAGAAAAAAAAAAGGTAAAGGTAGGGTTGTGAAGGATTCAAAGATGCCCTATTTTAAAAATCCAACGCTACTTTAACCAGATGCGTCACATGTGCATCTTTTTTCTAGATTACTTTATGAATTTGATATGATGTTTTGATTTGGATCTGATACCTTTACACCAAAATCACTATTTCTTTTCTTTTGTTTTGTTTTCTGTCATATGTGGAAAGAAAAGTTAACACGACTTGGCTGTTTCAATTGGTTCATGGCATCTTATTTATAAACCTTTGGGTCAAATGCCTCTTGGAAAAAAAAAATGAAAAGTAATACTTATTTAAAGGATTTTCTTTTATTTTTGTTTAATTGCTTTTCTTTGTTTAATAGTAATATTTTAGAGTTTTCTATTTTCAATTGTGTTAATTAAATAATTTGTGCCATTCATTTTTTGATTTCTTTTTTCATTATATTAATTACCTGAGGTTCACCAATCCATTTTAACGGTTTTGAGGAGAGGCCAACTTCTTGTTCATGCGAGCTGGTGTGCCACAAATCACTTAGAAGAAGGTTGAACTCACCATCATAGTGAAACGGTTCGTTTTGTCCCTTTGGTAAATCTACTATCAATGAACCATACAACCCTGCTGCTCTTTGCATACCATGGTGTCCATGATAAAAGTATGTTCCAGGCTGCACCATATAAATTAATATATTATATTAAATGTGACTAAATTTATTTCAAATAATGACATTCTTTTAATTGATTTAAAAAAAAAATTAAAAAGATGTAACTTTAAAAACATTTTTTTTTCTTCTCTTTTCTCTTTCTTACTTTCATTTTCATACACCAACCCTTTGGACTCAAAATTCAAAGTATTAAGACATGGACAGTAATCAATATTAGACTTATATATAAATGTATAACAGAAGCATGTGTCTTTTTCTTGGTTAACGATAAGGAGAGAAATGTAATTACCCTGTCAACTATAAATCTGTAGTTAAAAGTTTCTCCTGGATTTATGGCACACTGTGAAATGGCAGCAGTTCCATCTGCCCAGGGAGTTCCAACCTTCATAACAAACAACAAAAACCAACATCAACAATTATGTTTCACATTTGTTGACACTATCATACATAAAACACAGTAAAAAAAAAAAAAAAAACCTGTCTGATTCCATGCCAGTGAATAACGGTTCCCTCAGTGAAGAGCTTGTTGGTAAGAGCAATGTTAAGAGTGTCACCAACTTCAGCCCTAATGGTTGGTCCTGGAAACTGACCGTTGATTCCCATCACAACGTGTTCCAAGCAATCTGGTTTTCTGATCATGTACTCCACATCAAACTTGTAGTGTCTAACCCTTCCTCCAACTGAATACTGTGTCAATCCTAACCATATGCACCATACAAAAACTGCTCTCAACCCTATTATTCTCATCATATGCTAACACAAAACCTTAGCAGGGTCTCGACTACCACAACAACCTAATATTGCTGAACAAATGAAATATTGAAAGACAGATTTAAGAATAAAAGAATATGCAGAGGATTGAGATTATGTCTGAATGGTGATACCTTAGCATAGGTAGGCATATATATAGTGAGACAGGGAAGGTGCTGTGAAATTTCACCTAATGCTGTCGAGTTGTTTTCGTGGTTATATTAATCTTTGCAAATAGTGCGTGCAACTTTTTTGAATGTATCAACTATCAACTGCTTCTGCGTATACTCCTTTTTTTTTTTTCTTTTAATAAAAAAAGAAATGCTTAAAGCATAGTTAATACATATATATTATATACAGACAGGTACAAGGAAGCCATTGATAAATCTTTATGACTTATATTTTTTAAATTTTCTCCTATATTTCTAGGACAAAATATGAGAAGAAGAAAAATAAAATAAAGTTAATTTAGGATGAATTAAAATTAAAAATTAAAAAAATCTCTTTAGAAAAAAAGTTGCATTTTTTCATTGTAGTAAATAAAAAGGACAGATTATTTAACATCAAAACTAAATAGTCAATAAAACAAATTTGTATTCGTAAAAAAAATAAAAATAATGAAAGATACTATCAAATAATATTGTCTAATAAAAGAGAGTGGCTAAGATTTATACTCAAAAAAATGCTTAATAGTTAAGAGAAAACTATGTCTTTAGATGTGACACAATACGAGTCCAAATCCTCTGCATTCTTATTTCTGATATTTTTCCGTATTCTTTGAACAACGTGTAGCAGAGAATTTTGTAATTTGGCCTGCAAATCGAAAGCATTAAGGCTTTGTTTCTATGGGAGTAGGGATTCGGGAGAGAGTCCGAAGATGAATTTATGTAGATTTGAATGGATGAATTTTTGTGTTTTTTGAGTGAACTTAAAGAGTAAAGAAAATAGATTTAGAGATAAGTTTTATGAAAGTTAGTGAGAGATTTGATTGGTGTGATAGATAAAATTAATTGTTAAAATATATATAATTATTAAATTACTATAATACCCTTGTGTAAAAAAGAGATTAATTTTTTTAATTGATGTTCTTAAATTAAATTAAAATAATTAATTTCCATTATAAAAATAATTAAAATTAATTGAAAAACGAAAAATAAAATTCTTTTATTTTTATTAATGTCAAAAAATACTAGGTTAATTTTTTTCTTAGTTTTATGGTTAAGAAGTTTAATATATACCAAATATATCTCTAGAATTCAATCAGAAGGGTTTGGTCCATGTTTTGCATTTATTTGATGGTTTTCATGATGAGTTATGTTTCAATGTTGATTTGGTCAAAACCATTTTCTATATGAAAACATTCCTTCAGGGACTGTGGTTGATTCAGTGATCACTCATCCAAATGAATTTGACTTCTACCTTTGTAGCCATTGGGGTGTGAAAGGAACATGTAGGCTGATTCACTCCAGAGAGATCAGAGTCTTTTACATGAATCATAAAATTATACTAATATATTTATGAATGTCTTAGTTTAACTAGAACAGAAAACTACAGTCACAAAAGCCTTTTAATCAGCCTGCACTTTGGCCTGTGTGCGGAGAACTTTTAATTAGATAAAATGCAAATCTTAAATGTCTTCAAATTTTTTCTGCATCACTAATATCCTGCACCAACTATGGAGGCCCACAACTCCGGCAAGACCTGCAACTCCGCAACGCCTCCACCCTGCAAACAAACCAAAATGGTAAAAAATAACTCAAGTGAAGAAACCATCAGCTCCAGCCGACCACCTTCACTGTAGTGGAGACACACAGCTCCTCTGGCAACTTCGACGATTATAAGCAACTCCTCAACCTGCAAAAAACCAAAACACAGAACGTCAAAAAAAAAAAAAAAAACCAACAACACCAGTGTCGTAACCAGTGTCATTCTCTTTATAAACAAGGCACCGGCGCCATCCACTTAACACACTGTTTAACAGTGCATATCACCACCCCACCACGCTCAAGCACAACTACCACCTCGTGCAACCATTGCCACTCATTCATCCTCTTCCTCGCCCACCACACCGAACCACCTTATCTTCTTTCCCCTCCACTGGATTCAACAATCACACCATCCCACCACGTCCAAGCACAACAAAGGTAGTTTCGTCTTCTGCCCAAACCATATGCACTATCTTCGCAGTTTTGAGTCCATCCCTCCCCCAAATACTCTCTCGAATATTCCTTCAAATTATAAAAAACGAACGCGCTAGATCCCTAGCATCCGTTTTCTCAAATCTAGTTCAACAGTGTAATCCACTCATACGAATACTGAATAAGCACTTGTACCAAATTGTTTTTTATTATTTTAATATTTATTTATAAAATCAGTTATTACAATTCATAAATATATAATAGCATGTTAAATTTTTAATTCTTAATTCAATTTATGTATTAAAAATAATTAAAATAAAATGTAACTATAGCCAAATTTAATTAATGCGTATCTATATAAATATAATTACTTTCTTATTATTTTTAAAAGTTAATCTATTATATACATTTTAGAATAAAATAATTAAACCAGTATAAGTATACTATATATAATCATAATAAACATTTATTTCATGTTTCCTATTCAACCCGTTAAATTTTATTTAAAATTATAATTGCCTAGAATTTTTTGAGATTATGTTAAATCATACTTGTCTCGCTTATATTTTTATAGTAAAATAATATTTTTTTAATTTATAAAAATATAATCTCTTTTATTTATTAAAAGTTCTTTAATTTATGTATTCTAAACTTTAACTTTTAGTCTTTAAATTTTTAATTTAAGTAGTAGACAATATGACTTTTTTAAAACAAAGTATTTGGAGTGAGAAGTGTCATATATTGGATATTTTATTCAAAAAGTAAATATAAATATTATTTCACTAAATATATAAAAGATATACATTTTTATTTTAAAATTAGAAAAAAAGTATCATTTAATATTTAATCATAGAGTAAAGTGTAAGATACTCTTAAAATTAAGGGTTAAATATGGTTTTAGTCTCTAAATTTAGATGCAAAATTGAAATTCGTCTATATTTAAAATTGTGATACATTTTGACTGTTAATGTTAAAAGTGAATGGATGTAGTAATTGCATTATTATTATTTTTTTTACATGTCAAACCCGTTTTAGGATGACTTTTGAGTTGTGTGTACTATTTTGACAAGTTTAGCTCAAATGTCAATATAGAACATTGTTTAAGAAGCCCAAAATATTAATGTTATTATATTAAAATAACTATATTTATTTATTTTTACAATTTGGGATTCAAAATTTGAGAAAGGGGCAATCTAATTTCGCATGTAAGTTAAGAGACTGAAAACATACTTAACCGTAAAATTGTAATTGAATTGAGGTCCTTTAATTAAATGAGGAGCTTAGTTGAGTCACAAGCTTAGTTCAGGTAAAGGAAGCTAGTTATTTTCTAGTGGTACTTTAATTAAATGAATTGGTAAAGATGATATGATCACTCTTTATGTTGTGAGAAGTATAGTCATTGAATGGATTTGTATTAATTGAGTTATGATTGAAATTGTTGATGAATATGATATTGAGATGTTTGTATGACTACGTAGACATTGATCAATTAGGATACATCTTTTGAGTCAATTGGATCTATTTGAAGTTATTTTTGAACTAATTATAGAACTTTTAGCATGAAAAAAGAGTATTATTGCATAGAATAGACCAATTGAATGATGTAATATATCTATCGAGTTTATAAAATTATGTAGACTTATTGGGCAAGTCAACTAGTCAAAGAGTGAAATTTGATTGATGAAAATCCATAAAGCTCATGTTGCTTTAATCGCTAAGCAAGCCAACATCTGTTGGATAAGCCTTGCAAATAAAGCTCCTAAGGTTTGGGTCATTGAGCGAAATACATTTAATTAAAATCCATAAAGGCTAGGGTGGTTGGGTTGTTGGTCTAGTTGGTTTAATTAATATGTTTATAGCTTCTAGTGCTTGCTCGTTGCGACATTTAGTGAAATTTAATATATTAAAATCTAGGTAGCCTAAAAAGGATTGGTTGTTAGACGATCTTGTATGCTCGTTGAGCGAGAATAGAAGAATTTTATATACAAAAAAAATAAAGGTTTTGGGATTTGAAAATGAATACATGTGTGATAGGCCTAGTAGAGCTAGAGCATGAGCTATAATTTGTCATGAATATGTTTGAAAGGTAAAGTAGAGTCAAGGCATGAGCCATAATCTACTATGGATGTGTATGTGTGAAAGAACGAGTATAGTCAGGTCGTGTGCCATAATGTGTTGTGTGAGATGTTGATTTGTGTATCTATGATGTGAATATTAGTTATTTATAAGAAAAAAATACTATGTTGAGTGGTTTTATGATGTGTAATGAATGGGGATTTAGTAAAGAGATTATCCTGACACTACTAATATCAAATATGCAATTGATGATCACTACAAATGGTATTACCTACTACACAAATTTATAAATAATGCCTAAAATTTGTAGGTAAAATAGATTTACCTACTTATATAAACATAATTACGTATGGAAAAAAATCCTTCAAAAAACTCTTGTACCTTAATGTGCTAAAATTATATATGGACCCTACCTATAGATCCTAGACACAAAACTATTACACTGATACAAACTGAAAAATTCGCAGGTAAGCAAAATATTACCTATTGACAAAAATCTGTAGGTAAATTGGTAAGTAAGTCATAAATTACCTACAAATTATAATTTGTATGTAATAATTAGTAGGTAACTAACGAATTTCTTGTAATAGATTGTGATGTGAAAGCATGTGGGTTTTTAAATGTTTGAATTATAAATGGATTTATCCTTTTAACTAACCTTATCTTGTATTTAGGTTGTTTTTCACTACAATGATTGTTTGATATACAAGAGTAAATTCAACTATTAAGTGGGACATTACAAATTAATATATGTTAATATAGATTTCTTTTTTATAAAAAAAATAACTATGTATACACACACACACACGAGGCACGTAGGTGCCTCAACACTTATATACATTCACCAACACAAGGAGTGTTTACTCAAGTTACATTGAATAACATTATTTTATCTTATACTTCAAAACACAAAAAAAATCCCGCCTCTAGCATTCGTGTTATGCATATACAACATCTTATACACGAGGTCGCTAACCATTTACCATAAATCATAACAATTATTATTAGAGAAAATAGTTAAAGTAATTATAGCTTTTTAAATTATAACTTGTGTCTCCTTTATTATCATTTGATCATCATAAAGTTTAGCTTCGATTTATGTTTGTATATTGTTGTATCCATTCCTACTATAGTGATACACTCTCTCTCTCTCTCTCTCTCTCTCTCTCTATATATATA
>Ga0214543_1009279_pt1 | contig 15441 bp, 8 predicted proteins | sample CNSS2metaG_FD_160094 | JGI IMG/M metagenome (GOLD analysis project Ga0214543, IMG submission 160094) | Root nodule microbial communities from cowpea collected in UCLA plant growth center, Los Angeles, California, USA - CNSS2 | ecosystem: Host-associated > Plants > Roots > Nodule | place: USA... | reverse complement strand
AAAAATTTAAAATTAAAAAAAAAAAAAAAAAAAATATATATATATATATATATATATATATTAACTTTAAAGTTATCTTATTTTAATTTAAATTATTTTTCAATTTTTTATTTAATATTTTTTTTATTTTTATTTTTTAAAGTAATTTTTTTAAAATTTATATGTTTTATAATTTTTAATACGTGGTTTTTAAAAATTGAAATAAAATAAGTTAGAAAATATAAATTTTAAAAAAAATTAAAAATGTTTAAAATTGATTTAATTTTACTTACGGAAGTCGACTTCCGGTAATGATTTTTGACTTCCGGAAATTGACTTCCGGTGATATATTTTGATTTCTGGAAGTTAACTTCCGGTGACATATTTTGACTTCCGGAAGTCATATATTTTGACTTCCGGAAGTCATATATTTTGACTTCCGAAAGTATTTTTGGAAGTGTGATGTCTGTGAGTTTCCTTAAATGATCAAAGGGTATTTGGAAAATTTAAAAAAAAATTGGAGGCGCAGAAGAAATGCTTAGAGGTGTAGGAAGAAAGACCCGTTTCCGCTGATATCCAACTTAGTAAACTTTCTTCCTGCACTCCTATTTTTCTCACTTGCATCTGTATAAGATAACAAAATGTCAATTTTGTCCTTAATGAAAAAGTAATTATAAACCTAGTTTTTATCCCTCTCCTTACTTCACCTTCTGCCCCAGTGTTCCACCCCATTCATCTCTCTCATCTTATATCGAGTTCTAAATCTTCGTTTTCATGCATTTAATAAAAAAATCTCAAAATAGGAAAATCAAACTTTGAAAAGTTTGTGATAGTTGCAGGAATGCACTCATTTAATCTGCCTATTGCTTTCTCAATTTTCTTCATTTTCATGTCACATGTGATGTCGTGGTGGTGTAGACGTTGTTCACTGATAGTATCACCGATCTTTATGTTATTACTGAATAATTTTGTTAATGTGAATTTTCTAATTTAAAATTTACGATCAGAAAAAAATATATATATATTTATTTATTTGTACATACATAATCAATAACATCTTGACCATCTTGTACGAAATGTACTCCATCTAAGTATATTTAGATAAAATTAGCATCATATGGATAATAATGATATCGTGTCAGCTATTTCATTAGTAACTATGAATTGTGAAAGTCAATGATAAAAAAATATATTAACAAAGTATTAGGTTAAGTTAATAAAAGTAATTAATCATATTCATTAAACTCATAAGTAAAAGTTAATAAGATATAAATAATATAATACACCAGACTCATTCATCAAACTCATAAATATTATGGTATTTATTATCATATTTGACTAATTTGTATGTTGAAATGTCTTGTACACATATACATAAGGAAACAAAGATCTAGGATAATTTGACTTGAGAATACAAGGTTGGAGGTTGTAGCGTGAGGAAGTAACTTTTCACGAAATATACATTTTTTATTTTGATTCGGAATGTATAAAATGAAAATTTTATATTTTTAAAATATAAAAAACAAAATTAAAATTATGGATGATGTACAGTCGGAATTAAAAGTGCAAACGAGAATCTCACAAAAAATGGATGCCCACAGCCACCAGCAATGACCATGAAACGGGGACACCAACCACAAACTTTAAAACATTCATTGTCTAAATTAATTTACAAAAGGATAATATTGGTATTCTGAGAAGTGTGGGAAGCAGGTGGAAAACATGGGGATGCAAGAAGAATTTGCCCCCAACTTGGACTTTCTTATTCTCATCTTCATTTCAATTTTGACTTTCTTCTTACACTCCCTTAAGTTTCTTCTCGGACCTCCTTGGGATGTGTAAGATATCAAAAGTATCCCTTCTGAACACTGTTACACAATTAAAAAATTAAAAATCTGATATTATATTTTAGATTGTACGCAAACTTATTTACTTTTTAATAGTCCATGGGTCACAAAAATGCGGCTTAGTTTTATAGGAGGTCAATGCTGGTTTAGGAATTAAAATAAAAAATGACAACTTCTCTCATGTTTGTATTATTTATTAAATTTATTAAAACTAATATTTAAAGCTTATAATAAATATATATATATATATATATATATATATATATATATATTTATTTATTTATTTTGTACGAGTAGAAGAAAAAACTGTTTAGTAAAAATTATTCGAAAAATTGTTGAAAGATCTTTTAAAAATTTAATCATCGATAATTTATATTAATATTTTTAAAATATATCAACGATAGATAATATTCTATTATGACGTAGACTCTTAGTATTATATACGAAATAATATATTTCTATAATATTATATGAACAAATTAAGAAATAAAAATAATTAAATTATATATATATATATATATATATATATATATATAAATGAAATTATGTTATAAATAATTTCTCTTTAGTCAAAGTTTATATTAAAAATAATTATTATTTTATTTTTTATTAAATAATTATTATTTTTATAATAATCAAGATCATAACCTAAACATTGAGCTTTTACTTCGATCACAACCTAATAGTGATGCAGTAATCTTTTAATCTTTGTTTAATATTCTAATTTCATGATTAATTTTTATACTTATTTTCCTTTACAACCGATCGGCTTAGAGACTCTGCCCCCAATCAGTCGAATTCCATTTTTTTTCCATTTTATCGTGTGATATTTTTACAATTCTAAGTCAGGCCTATTATTTGTTAAATTTATTAAACGATATTTAAGACTCTACCTCCACTCATTTATATATTTTTCTTTAATATGTGTCAACAGTATAACTAGAAGAAAAGGTGTTGACTCATAAATAGCTTAATTTTAATACTTTTAGAGAAATCTTAAAGATATGATATAAGCATTTTTTTATTATTTTAAATTACAACTTTTATTATTACATAGTAGTTAAAATATATACGCTACCCTTCACATTTTTTATTGATAATAAAAGTAATAAAATTGTTATTATTATTATTATTATAAATATGAAATTAAATGTAAATATTTTTAATATGTATTGTAATTAATTTTTTATTATATAGTAGATGATTTTTTAGTAAAATATAATTAAAATTTAGAAAATAGTAAAATTTATACAAATGATCACTTAAAAAATAATATTAATAAAATATTTATTTTGATTTTAAAAAAACTATTTAACTAATAAAATTGAAAAACAAATGTGAATTTTAAATGAAATTCATTTATATATAAATAATTTATATATTTTTATTTAATACTATAAATATTATATATATATATATATATATATATATATATATATATATATATATATATATATATATATTAGACTATGGTATGATTAATATCCTTAATAAAACAGAAAAATTACTCTTGGTTTTTGATTAAGAAAATATTCTTACAATAAACGCTGTGTCACATTGTTACTGCAAAACCTAAAAGGAAATACACTCCAAAAAATATTCGTTGTCATGTTTCTTTATATATTAAGGCTTAAAAGAAAACAACAATTTTAATAAATAATATAATCCTTCATTCATGCTGATGAGTGGGCCTTATATTTACTAGGCCCACTAACGTAATCATTTTAAAGTTCATACTAATTTCACTTATATTTTAAGGGAAAAAAGAGGTAGAGAGATTAAAATAGATATCAATAAATTTCTTAATTAAATAATAATATAACATTTCAATGATTTACATAATACTTATATTCATATTTTATGTTCAATTAAATAAATGAGAAAATTAAATTATTAGAATTTAAAATATGTCCTACATTAACCTTAGAGTTTATTTCATATAATTATTTAGTGTAAAGAGTGAAAACGGTGAAAATAATTTGGTCTAATTATTTTCAATATACCATGTGTTTTTTCTAGAACAGGGTTTTCCTTACATCAAATTAACTTATTTTGTATTTCGAAATTTATAGTAATTTTTAAAATAGAAATAATATAAAACCAGATAACTCAAGCTTTAAAAATTCCGCACTTCATTTATTTTTTTTGCGATACGCTTCATCAATCATTTTTTTATCATTATTATTGCTTTACACTTTGTTTCGTTTAATTTATGGAATTTTATTTTATTTATTTACGAATCGTCTCGTAATATTTTTAATATGTGGTTATTTATTCTTGAATTTACTTCATTATTTTTTATTAATTTATGTATTGTTTTTTATTATGTATATTCGTTTTCAACTATTAAGATCAGACTTCATTGATAGTATCATTGTGCTTTTTATTAAAGGTTCTATTTTTTATTTTTCTTCTTTTTTTTATCTATTTTTACAAAATATATATATATATATATATATATATATATATATATATATATATATATATATATAATATGAAGAGGATTCTCTTTTCGTCAACATTTTAAAATTTTAATTTTACCTTTTAAAATATAATTATTTATTAAAATTTTCAAAATTGACTGTTATTTTTACAAATTTTTTATAAAATTGTCTATCTCTACTTCTTCTATTTTTTTCTATTTATTAACTATTATTTTCTCATCTTTTTTGATATGTTTCATTTTATTTTTAATAAATATAATTTTATTTTATATATTAACTTAATAACATTACAATATCATCACTTACTAATATAATATCATGCATATGTAAAAAATGCGTACACAAGCACGCCTGTATTTACGCTAGTATATATAATTTTTTTTAATCGATAAAAATTGCAAAAGACTCGTCTTTAAGTAATTTCAGCGAACTAAAAATTATAGAAATGTATAATGCTCGTAGTTAACTCAAATTATAATATCTCCAAACTTAATATCCATACATTTTACAAATACAAAATTAACCAAAATTTCCCGTAACTTCAATTTTTTGAAATACATTTACATAAGAGCTTTACATTTTTGAAATATGTTTCTGAAAACTATTCATAAAAAATAATTGAATTAAAATCATAGTTTGATATTTCTTACATTAGAGATAATATATGTATTCTTGTTCTTTCAGTTCTGAACTACATATGTTTATGTGATCTTGTATAATTCCTTTTCACTTTTGTATAGTTTGATAATCAAGTTATACTTATGATATGATTTTTCAAAAAGTTACCAGGATGAGGTTTAACAAAAATATTAGGTTCTGTAACGTTCAAAAGTCTTATACTGTAGTGTTTTTTATTTTTTGTTTAAAGTTTTGTAAAATTTGAAATTAAAACGTAAAATTAGTGAATTAACTCTGTCAAGATGATTAAACAATTAAATGCAAATCTATTGCATTTTTTTCATATTCATCGATTAATTGAAAAAAAAAAACAAAAAACAAAATCTCATTCACCAGTGGTTGATAGTCCTTATTATATGCCATAGTTAAAACGTCACTCACGAAGTCGTGACTTAAAGCTAAAGAACTTTCTAAGTTCTCATCCAAGTATTTGTCACTTACCATGCTCATTAATTAGGTCAAATTCTAAGCAAGAATCAATGGCTTTAACCTAAAGCTTTGGACACGTGGCAAGAACCCAGATGAGGTTAATTAATTAACCTCACAATGACAGTAGTCAAACATGGATAATTAAGAGAAACATTGCTGCTGATCCTCACTTAGTGCAAAAGCAATTAATTGTCCCAATGTCATTACTACAACCACTAAATTCAACCAATGACAAGTCAAATAACATTGTTCAAGAAGATACAACTGGTCTCTTTTTCCTATGTTGGTTCTTGGATCATGCAAACCATAATTTAAACAAAAAAGTTAGGAAATTTTGATGATGATTCTCTTGGGATCTCCTTCATAACATACTTCCAATTTCCAACGATGTTCTTGATTCTTACACCGTAAGGGAATAAGTTATGTGAAGGAATTGGCTCATTTTGCTTGGATTGTGTGTGGAGAATAGTTGCTTTCTCTCTCCAAACTTTACTTCATTTGATGAAAACAATCTACCCTTCGGAAGAGACACGTTTCACCCACTCTCTGTTACCTACATCAAATTATTCAATATATTTAAAAAAAATTAAATATATTTTTTTGTCCCTTAATTTTCAGTAAATTTTGAAATTAGTCAATTTTGAAACTTTGAATCAATTTAGTTATTGATTTTTTGAAATACATAAATTTAGTCCTTTTAATCAAATTTTGGTAGGTTTATTTTATATTTCGTATGCATTTTAGAATTATATTTAAGTTGTTTATACTGTTTGACACATTTTTGCTTTAATGTTAAGTCAAATACTATTACAAAACGCGTTTGAAATATTAAATAAACTTAATAAAATTTGATTAAAATGACTAAATCTACGCATTTCAAAAGATGAATGACTAAATTGGTCCAAAGTTTCGAAACGGACTAATTTCAAAATTCACTCAAAGTTAAGGGACAAAAACATATTTAACTATAAAAAAACCTATTAAATCTTAAGATGAAATTAAACTAAATTGTATTTAGTTTAAATAATTTTGAAGAGAAATTGAAGGGGGAGTTACCTCGTAGTGAATCTACTTATTCGGTGGTAATAAATATTGGTTTAATAGTGTCGTGCATGCCACTTTGGCATTTAGAAAATTTGGGAATGAAAGTGTAGAAGATTCCTTGATGTAGTGGTCCACTACTAACACTACTACTCAAAAAGATGCAACATACAACTCACCCATTAAAAGCACTTTCCATAGTGTCCACGTCTTCACACAATCACAAAATGCTTCTAATCACACTTCCATTGTTCAAAAGTTACCAAAAATACAGCATTAACACTTCTCACACAACTAACCTTGCTATTTATATAACATGGTTAGTTAATATCGTAAATTTAGTCACAATGCAAAAACTATACCCCACATATATATAACCTTCTCTAACTTCAAATAAATGCGTCCACATCTCACTTTGTCTCTTTTGGAATCACTTTTCTCTTCCCTCTTCTCAAGGCAAACGTGCTTTCAACAAATATAATTTATAGTATATCGGTTTATTGAGCTAACAACCATATAATTTATTGTTTCCATTCTAATTCTATATCATGTCTTAATTTTGTAGTTATATTATATCCACTGATTAAATGTAAGTTGGTGTGTACATTTCATTTGTTAATGTGAAATTAATAATAGAAACATGTATTACTTTTTATTATTCTGTTTATCATAAAGTTGATATTTAAACCTCATAAATTCGAGAAATGATGATTGATGGATAATTTGTCTCATCTCCTTTTAAAAGAAATGTTGAATGACGGGTGGAGAAGTAAGCATAGCTAGAAGCGTTTTATTTTATATTTTATTAATTAGCCTTTTGTTCTTTAATTTTTATTTAAACAAAAAAACAAAATCGTTATTAAGAAGAGGTACAACATATTTTAACAGGTAACTGAATGATAACTGCAAAGGTCTCCATTAATAGAAAGTTATTATAAATATTATTTATTGCCACTTTAAACAACTTATAAATAATTGCACAAAAATCACTATTGATTATCTTTTATCTCTCACTTAGATAAAAACTAAGTACACTATACCACTCCTAACTCAGTACACAATGTCAATCTTAGCAATAAAACAAAAGTTGAGTGGTGTTTACGTGAAAAATTCTCAAAGAGAGGATAATTACTTTGCACTATGGTTCACAATATGTGAATGATTTACAAAGAAAGATTTACGTGAACAATATATTTTACAATAAACACTAATGGTGTGTTTAGATGGGACAATTTAAGAGAGTAATTCCTTTATTTGGAGAATTTAAATTTTTTTTTAAGTAAAATGACTTGTTTGGATGGAAAAATTAAAAGAAAATTGAAATTGCGAAATTTTAAGAAATTATTTTAAATTACTAAAATAGTAGAATTTTGAAATTCACTAAAAAAAGAAGGAAATTGAAATTCCACAGTTTGTGAAATTTCTCATTGGTTGAATGTGATCGAGTTGGATTTAATCTAAATTTGGCCAAATTGGATTGCGTTTACACTGGCCAAAATTTGGCTGAATTTGATCGAATCGACTCAATCGAAATTTGACCAAATTTAAATATTTTAAGTTGACAATAATATTTGTTAAATTTAATTTCAAAATTTATATATTAAAATAAATATTATTAAAATAAAATTTTATCTCATAAGAAAAATTCAATTATTTTATCTAAACAAGAAATTGAAATGTAAGGTATTCCAATTATTCTATCCAAATAGATTATTTAGAGAATGAAGAAAATTCAATTACAAAATTACAAAAATTTTAAATGCAATCCATTCCAATTTTTTAGAATTATTAAAATACTTCATCCAAGGTAAGGATTTTGAGAATATTTGTTTGCATGCAAGTCTCATAATTTTGTTTATTTCATTAGGTTCTTACGCATGATTTGAGTTTTCATATTGATACTTTCACTGTTACACTCTACGTGCATACTGAATGATACATTTTATTCTATATCTTCTTTTATGTTTCTTACAACAATATATTGAACATAAAAACTCAAAGAATTGATGTGTTTTATTAGAATCATCTTGGAAAATGTGATTCAAATTCCTTCAAAGTGATGTTTTGAACTAGATTTTCACCACTACCATCAAATCGGATATTCTCAAATTTAATTGGTGATTCAATTTTGCTGAGAAAAACGAAAGAGACTCTACATCGAATGAAGACATGCTATTTTTATTTAGCATGATCTAAGTAATGAAAACATACAAAAACAATAAACATAGAAATTGATTATTGATAAGATAGTCAGAGATAAAGACGAAAACCTGCATCATGTATTAAAATTCATATTAAATAATGAATATAAATAATTTTAGAAAAAAATTTCAACATTTTCACTAGTACAAGAGCTAATATTGCAATAAATTTCAATTGATTAGAAGCTATAACGCATAAAAAAATACGAGTAAATTTTTTAAATAAAGTACAAAATAGAAAAGATGTTAATTTTCTTGCAACAAATACTATTTTATACTAAGTACCTTTAATAAAAATATTTCTCCACAGCTACATATTTACATTGTTGTAATTCTAGAGTTTTTTTTTTTTTTTCTTAAAATGGAGTCATTAGTGAAAAACGTTATCAACACACAACATCTAAATAATTCATCAAAGTAATTCATCAAAGGAATTCTTATATCAAATATAAAAATTAGTGGTTAAAATTAAAATCTAAATTCAGATTAAAACAATTAAGTTTTAATTCTTTTTCAAGTTAAAATTTTTCTTATTTATAATTAAGCTCAAAATAAATTTTAATCCTCAACTATCGTTCTCAAGTTAATTTTTTTCTTCTTTATAATAAAAAACGATAGTTCCTCATCCCAAAACTTGACTCCACAAGAGGGGATTAAAGATGAATATTCTTCGTCAACGACCACGGAACTCTAATCATATATCATTTCGCATTTCCTACGATGTCACGGAACAAACAAAAAACAAAGTGGACCACTTGTCACTGATGGCTTGTGTTTGTCATCTGTCTTACTCGAGAACAAAGACTCAACTTATAACAACTCCAATTTGCCTTATAAGATAAGGATTCTAACCAATAAAACAAGTTAAGTTCCATCCAAAACCATATGTTAGAAAGACGGGGTTGCAGAGGACAAGAGTTCACTGTTCAAATGGGCTTATTGGTTCAGAGCTATTAGGTGGTTGACGTTGATAAGATACCATTATTATAGAAATTAAGTTGAAATAATATCATCATATTATCATATCAAGAATTATAGATATGAATTATGGATACATGATTGCGATTGGTAAGATAACAACTCTGTCAAATATAAATAAATATAAATCACACGAAAGAAATGTCCAACCTACCACTCTCCCTTATTAATAATGACCCAAAGCCCCAAAGCTAAGAAATTAGGACTGAATAATCATGAACAAACAAATTATACAGCGGGTAATTCGAAAATTGACAATGATCGTGTTAAATAAAAAGGGTGGTAAAGGAAAAAATATTTGTGATTGTACTATATTTATATTTGGAAGAGAAGGAAAAATTTTGGTACCAAGGAATAAAGCTTCCACGAACTGCAGTTCCAGAAATCCAAATTTGTATATGAATCCCTCCTTGTACAATGCAGTTTGATCTGCTCTCACCCTGTAATTGCAGGGTGTGGCTTCTATACATGAATGTGATGGATTATTTGCATCTTTTATATATAAAGTATCCCTCGGCTACCTTGCTTGACCTTCTCGAGCTTTCATGATAAGCCTATCCCCTCCCCCTTCAAACAGTCACTATGACTGCCTCTTCGGTACAAAAAAACTGTCATCATCTTTGCTAAACTGCATGGAGACCTATCTTAATATCTGTGGTAGAAAACCAAGTGCACGAGAGGGAACAACTAAATTCTCTTATTTCCAAAGACTATCACTCACGTACTGCTCAACATACCATCTGATAGTTCTAAACATTCTTCTGGATTGGCGTAGAAATAATCTTCTTCCTTGGGCCTGTCAGGGATTACCAATCTTTTAGTTGCACTGCCCATGCGATCAGCATGGGCTTGCTTCACCGCTGTAGAGAATTCCTCCCAGTTCAATTCTCCATTGTGGTATTGATCTATCAAATCAACTAGAAGCTTTCTGTTCAACAAAATCGTCTTCTTGAACCCAAGATATCTACAGCAGTAAATGAAGGGCATTATCAAATTAGGTTGGGAGTTAACGCTTAAAGGTAAACAAATATCACATGTATTTCTATATTGGTAATCCTTATTAAAAAGGATCGATTTACATCATGTTTAATCATAACTATTCTAGATTTTTGATGCACAGAAAAACTCCAACCAAAAAATATATAATAAAACAAGTTTAAGTTTACTGATCGACCAAATTATTTTGTTGATGAGTAGTAATCACTATGAGAATTCTTATTAGCCAAAGATTACCTCCGATGTCCCTCGACTACTTTGGCCATATTTCCATCATATGTAGGAACAAAAATATCACTCTCTAGTGAGACAAGGTAATCTAATGCTGCCATCTGAGAGGAATGATTTTGGAAGAACTGAAGGTCCGACGGTTCCAACAGTGTTTCCTTTCTGACCTGTTTCAAAAAAATAGATTAGCAAATGGTAAGAGGAAGTCGAACAGCAATAAGCATCACAATTTGCAGGTTTCCTTAAGCCTTAAGTTAGTTACCAATCTTGGATAGTTCTCGGCAAGACTTGCCATTCTCCTGTTTCCACCGTATATTTCCCCAGCTGCAATGTAGATTTGAATGTTTTTATCGATGTCAAGGGCCCTAAGTGTAAGAGCAGTCTCCTCAGGTGTTAAAGGACACAAACCATCCTTTCTCTTCAAATCAGAATTAATTATTTTTTCTTTCCACCAAGGATAAGCATATCTGGCAATGCACAGTAAATTGAAATTTAAGAAAGATTCCTATGAAAATGTCCCTTTCAAACGCCACAATGAGAGAATGCCCTGAAAATTAAAGAACAGCTGAACTAGGCAGAACACTCACCTCATCCTCGTCAACTCTTCCACCTCATCACTGTTGCAACCTTGTGTACAGCCTGAAAATGCCAGCATGTCCATTTCATACCTGAGATGAAGCACCAGAAATGGGCCATTTTGCCTCAGAAGCTTGATCACCCTTTTGCCTAAGTCCTCAATCTGAGAAGTAAATCTAAGAGCACTAAAATTGACTCTGCATCGCAGCCTCTGAATCTCCAAAGGTTGTTCGTTATTGGCCAGCCGAGCATCTGTTCGATTTAAATGGACGACTTTGTACTTTTGTATCAAAGGTAGAATCTGAAATAATAATCATACCATATGTTTTTTTAATCAGAGAAACAGAAACTCGAAATAACATAATTGACATGCATAGTACTACGAAATTTAGAAAGAATAAAGCATGTTAAAACTTGTAAACTTGTCGGCCTAAGGATTATTCAAACTAACCTGGTTCTTATAGTATGATATATCAGACCAACTAATCGGTGGCATGGTGTAAAGTAATCCCTTCTCCACTCTCGTCTTCAGTCTAGGAGGCAACTCTTTCAATATCCGAACCTCATCCCTCAAGGATGTAATGAAATGATCCACATCAAAGATGTCTTGGAACTCACTGACACACAAGTAAGAATACATGAATTGAGAACAGATCCTGCTTAAAAAGCATACAGGTAGGGAAAGTAGTGGAGCGCGGTACAAGCACAAAACTGAGTGTAGAACTGAGAAGGGTAAGCATGCCCCAACTGTTTTCAATTTTCCATTTTCGAGACACTTATTTCAGAAACAATTTTCAAAAAAACATTGGATAAGAAATCAATTGCTGAATGGGGTGAAATTGTTTAAGAAAAAAGACCTTAAAACCAAAAAGTGACGAGAAAATCAAACACTACTTAAACCTACTACATTACACCCTCGAAACATTGATAGTTTGCTGAAACAATATACACCAAAATGGAATGAGAAACTAACCTGGGGTCAGCCCAAAAGGACGTTTTATCCAATTCAGGCACTATAAGTGTCACGTTTAAATACCTTGCAATAGCCACCATGTCACATATCTGTACAAAGTAAGTGCATCACCAAATCAGAAAACCTAAAACAGAAAAGGAAAAAAAATAAAACGGCAAAGGCATGCGCCAACCACCACTCACCGCTGCTCTCATTTGGTTCAGTCCTCCATTGCACGACACCATCAAGTAACCATTGTTCTTATACACCCCTGCCAACAACAACATTAAGATAAAAAAACAAGCAAAATTAAATAAACCCAATATCACGTAAAACGCAGGAACAAACCGATGAAAAAGACGAAAGAAGAAATAATCAATTACTACTGACTCTTGGGTGGGAGCACTACGGGGGTAGAAGACGGCAACTCAGTGAGCGCAGATTCGTACGTGAAACACGAAGGCCACCCCTTCAAGACTCTAGGCCCCCACATGTCACCCAACGCCGTTAACTGAACGACGCAGGTCCATAGCAACACCGATGTGGTCGCACGTATCATCCACAGCTTCATCCTCGACGACCTCGACGACGAGGATGACACCACCATCGAATTCCTCAGCTTGTTGTTACTCTCCCCTTTGAGACCCATCATCATCAACCCTTCCCAAACCACCCTCGCTTTCTTCCTCTCAATCTTATCTCCCCCACCCAACAGCACCTCCTTCATAAATGCACCCCTCGCAAAACCCTAACCCGTCAATTCAATTTCCCCTTCGCAAACCAATTCCAGATCCAAACCCGCCGCAGCGTTCCGAATTCGGAGCCCACCGAGCAGCAACGCCAGAGCCTCGAATTCCGAGGCACATTACCCCGCAGAACCTCAACGGTGAGATCCTCGGGTTCAGGAGATGACCGCACGCGCCAACAAGAGTGTGAATTGAACGGCGAGGCGGAGCCGGCGGCGATTGATCTGAGACAATCGCCGGCGAGAAACGGAGCGCGAGTGGAGAATGATTATGAAGGAGAGAGAATAAAACGCGTCACAACACAGAAGCAAAAGTAAGAGAGAGACAGAGAGAGAGGCAATGAAGATTTTCACGGTTGTTGGTGTTGTTGTGGACAGATTTGCGTGCGTCCGGTTCGGGTCGCGGAGAGGATCACGAGCCGTACAAGGTTGTAACCGGACCGTGGTTAAGATTAAGAAGAGAGGGGGAAGGGGGTTATGGTTATGAGGGGTGAGGGTTTATTTTATTGGGTGCGCCTCATTAAACGAGCCAATAAATGTTGAGGCAGATGCGTGGGACCCACAGACGTGTGCTCCGTCCAGATGTTCGGCTGCGATACGTGGCGACCCTTGATTGAGGGCTTTCCAAAAGAGACCGTACCCTTTGCTGATTTCGTTTGGCACCGTCGTCTCGCCCGCGCCGACATTATATCGCGAGATCAATGTTATTATTACTACTAACTACTATTGCTTTTTTTTCTTTTTTCGCATTAATGAATCCTATTGCTAAGATCATTTTTTATTATACGTATATTTTTATTTTATACATATTTTACCTCTTTTATTAACAAATCAAACTTATCGCTTTATGAACTTTTACTTAGATAGGTAAATATCACGAGATTATATATATATAATTAAACACGTTTTTTTAAAATGTATGTACTATGTTATATTTTTTAATTATAACAACACGTTTTTTCGAGTTAATTTCACCGATGAACCTGAACGCTACATTTTTTCAGCTGAACATTTTTCGGTTAATTGGTGTTGAGTCCGAATGACACTGAGTGGTGGCATGTTGATCGGGTACTAATTTTACGAAACAAATGATGTTGAGTGCTAACGGTGAAAGCTAAATGTTTTGTTTTGCTTCTTTTTTATTGTTTAACTGTTTTATGTGTTTGTGCTTGATGTAAATCACGCTTATGGTTTTCATTATGGTAAATTGAAGAAAATATGTTATTGTGAGCATGTACGATGAGGTTTGTAAGAATTTTAAGGAGAATTCTTAGTAAAAGTATTGTTATTGTATGTCTTGATATATGAGATGTTTGGAATGATGGATAGTGAACTTTAATAATCATTCACACTCAAAATGAGTTATATGGTGAGAATAATAGGAGGTCATAGTTTTCGTATTTATTCTTTAGTTCTAGGCGTGAAGGAAAATTAACCTTATGTGGTTGGGTGATACCCCTTGAGGCCGGTGGCGGAGCTATTTGGGGGCAGGGAGGAGCCCTGGCCCCCCCAAGATTTTTATTATATATATATATATATATATATATATATATATATATATATAATTTAAAAATAAATTTAAAATATATTAATTTTTTAAAATTATAGATAATATATATTAGAAATTAATAAAAATAAAAATTTTTATTTTTTATTTCTTTTATTTAAACATAACATTTAATGTAAATACATAAAAAAACATAAAATTAAATATAATAAAAAATAAAAATATTTAGGTTTAATTATTCTTTTGACCCCTGATTTTATTTAAAAATTAATAATAGGATTAGGTTAATTTTACCAACAAAGCAAATCATCCATATTAACCGTTTCAATTTTAATGGAAAGATCATTGATATGTTTCGAGAAATTTAACAAAATTTATCATACAAGACGATCAGTTTCTCAAAAATTGGGACCAAATTGAGACTAAAAAAAAATTGGAGGACCAACTTAACATTTTTAAACAAAAGCATGAATCAAAAGAATAATTAAACCAAATATTTATTAACCTAATTTTTATTTTCCTTTTCATTGTCTTTTTAGTTTTTCACAAATTGTAATAATTTCCCACTCTCATGTGTCTTCTTTTTGTTTTTAAAGAAGAAAAAAGTTAGACATAAACCCATTATATTTCTCATTTGTCCTCTTCCTTTCATGTCTTTTTGTCTTATTTGATAATGAAAACATTATTTTTTTTATCTAATGAGCTTTTTGTATTTTTTTTTATGAATGTAGAAAAAATAATAGTGTATTATGTATTAAGAATAATGAATATGTTTTTCTTTTAATAATTACATATCTCAATTTTTTATTAGATTATGATCAATTATTTTTTAGTATTATT
>Ga0214543_1009278_pt1 | contig 15442 bp, 9 predicted proteins | sample CNSS2metaG_FD_160094 | JGI IMG/M metagenome (GOLD analysis project Ga0214543, IMG submission 160094) | Root nodule microbial communities from cowpea collected in UCLA plant growth center, Los Angeles, California, USA - CNSS2 | ecosystem: Host-associated > Plants > Roots > Nodule | place: USA... | reverse complement strand
CATTATATTAGTAAAAACTTTAATTCAAAGAAATTATATATATATATATATATATATATATATAATTTATTTGAATTAAAGTTTTTACTAATATAATGAAGACTCATAATGTTTTGACTCATTTGTGGGATAATAATTTTTCTGAATTAAAGTTTAGCGGATACGGATACTATGATATCCGTACCCGCCCCGTTAACATGCGGGTATCAAAAATACTCATACCCGCGGATAGCGGGTATCCATTTTTAATATCAATTTTCTATCCGTTGCGGATTTTATCTGCGGATACCCGCGGGTACGGATTTTTTGGACATCCCTAGTCTGTACCCCTAAAAAAAGCGAAAAAAACCACCTATATATTCACTACATTTCATCCAATTAAAAATTAATTCAATTATTATTATTTTTTCAATTAAAAATTAAATCATATATGCAACCCCATACTACCACCCAATTAAAAATTAATATAATTAAAATTTTCCATTTTTTATTAGTCACAAAATTTTGGATACAAAACATTTTTTTTGCCTTTATAATTTTTTTTTTTAATTCTCTTCGTATAACGTACTTTATTATTTAATTTCCAAATATTAAAATTGGATTAATTTCTAGTTCCACTAAAACCAATAATTGGTTTATTGGTAAAGCATTCGTTATTTGCATTTACACAGTAAGAAAAACTAAAAAAAATTCTAGCATTTAAATGTTAAAGGAGAAAGCAAGAATGAAAATATTTATTTGAATGAAAATAAATCAAATCTTATGAATACACACAGGGTATCGACATAAGGGACAAGTATGACTTGTCTTCAACCACTTTACAATACACAAATGATGAAAAACATGATCATAAGACATCGACGATAACTTAACAGTTTCTTCATTCTCTCTTAAACGAAAATTTTCCATGCAAATGCTGCACTTCTCAGTTTCCATTCTTAGAGAAGGTAAAGTTGTGAACTTAATGAGAGAATCAATGGCTTCTTCAGATGCTGGAATCATTATTGCATTCAGTTCCATTACTTCTTCTTCTTCCTCTTCCTCTTCCACTTCGCTTTCTCCATCTTGAAGTACATCCACCATGATGTCTAAATTCAAAGGAAATTCCTGGCTTTCTGAATCTAGAGACTCTGGATCAAAGGAAAATTCTAAGATTACTTTACTCATGTTTAAAATTTTTTCTGAAGCAAAATCAACAATTTCTGGGATGAAGCATTGAAAGCAGTGTGGGTCGAACATGAAGCTCCTTACGAAATCTTTATTATTTTCGATGAAATTCTGATATCTAATGGGTATTGAACTTTTTAATAAGGTTGATCTTTCAACACCATGAAAATAATGTATATATCGAAGAATAATAGTTACATCAATCCTTAATATATCATTAAGTTTGAGGACCTTCGGTCTATTTTCTTTAGTTCGCATACGACAATGGTACTCGCTTATAGTTCCTTCTATAGTTGCCATGTTGAATGATGAACATACACCAAGTTTTATGTATTTATATGAAGGTTGTAACAAAATTTGAGGAGAAGAATAAATTATATCTTAAAGATATATAGATTATCTTTAAGATTTCTATAGTTTTGATTAAATCAATTTTGTTTTAATTTTTCTTAAAAATTTTACTGACTTTATCAAATTTAAACTCTTTTGAAAGAATGATTAAAATTGTAATAAATTTAATATTTAAATTGTATTTATTATAAGATAAAAGGAAAAAAAGAAGACAATCTTTTTCTCCTTTTTTGCTAACGTCTATATGACATGTGTTGTTTTTTTTTAATTTTTTTTTATAATTATATATCATAAATAAATTGAACTTTCGAGAATTATTATAAAATAGTTATAGTTAATAACTCTTATATAAATAAATAAATTTAAATGAGTAATTTATTATAGAATTAATAATAAAAATTAGTTTTTTAGAAGAGAAAAATTAATAACATTAAAAAAATGGTTTGTATTTAAGTGGGAATAGTTTTATATGTAATAATATATTACTTGACTTAGTCAAGTTATGTTGTTTATTTTTTATTTTTTATAAAAGCACAAATACTTTATATACAGTACTATACTATTATTTTTATTGAACAAAAATCCTATAATTTATGATTATGTGTTATTTTAACGTATTTTATATATTTTTAGTCATTATATCACTATCCTCATCTCATTATTAAAATTAAAATGTATATAGTAGTTTTCTTAAAAATAAAACTAAAATCTAAGTTTATATTAATTGAGACTCTTTATAGTGTATAATCAATTTAAATTCATATACATAGTATAATAAACATGAATTAGTTCATTTAAGATTTTATATTTGGAAATTACTATATACATATTTCGTATTATTTTCCTATTAATATTTATGTTCTATAACACATTTAATTAGGACAAACGATATATACTATTGCGAAGATATGTAAAAATTTGGTTTGCAACATAATTTACTAAAAAGGTTTATTTAGAAAAATAATTATATAGAATATAATAATTTAGGAAAATAATTATTTGAGGAAATAATTATATACAGAAAAATATATTTTTAGCAATACAGAAAAATATGTAAACAAGAAAAATTTATTAACAAAATTTAAATTTATAAATTTTGAAATAATTTATTTTGGTCAGTTTCGTAAGACCCTAAAAATTATAATAATAATATAAAATTAAATAATATTTTAAGTAAAAAAAAATAAAAAGTTATTATTTATTTCATTTACAAGATTTGTTTTATTTAAAAATTATGATAAAAGATAGATGGTTTATTAATTTAAAATGTTTGTTTAATTTAAAGATTTTCTAAGATATAAAAGAGTTTTAGTAATTATTTTATTTAAAATATTTATTTCATTCAAAATATTTTGTATGAAATAAGATTTTGGTAAATAATATAGATATTAAACAAATTAGTTAGAGATAAAATAGATATAAGGATATATAAATTGAATCAGATCCCATGAATATAAGAATATATTTAAATGATTTATTTGTTAATATTTCGTTGAGTCTCTTAGAAGATAATTGTATTTTTGGAGTGAGAGTTTTAATATAATAGGTGAGTTGGGTAGTGATAAGGCATAAAAATCTAAAACACTTTAAGGGTTTAAAGATAATCGAGAATACAAATGATTATGAAGTATTTTTGAAGAAAAAACATGTAGAAGAGGCATAAAAAAAGTTCAAAATCAGGGTTAATGGTTTAGTTTAAACATTTGAGTATTTAGGCACGAGAGCTAATTATCTTACTTTCTTGTTTTTTTTCTCTTGTTTATAGTTTTCTTGTTTTCTTGCTTGAATGAGTTGAAAGTTTGGACTTTTTTATTTTTATTTTTTTTTAGTTCATGGATGACTAGAATACCATATGTGGTGTTAAAACAAAATGATTGAAGCGTTGTGTGTGTGAGTAGTCTTGTATGGACAATAGTATCTTATCGACCAAATAAATCTATATTTGAGCATGAGTCGACCTTATGTAAGGCCCACTAATTCCTTTGTTATTATTTTGCCTTAAATTTAAGGGGTTGTCCCAAATGTAATGGGCCTAAAGGCTGGCCTATAGGGTGTCCAAGTGATGAAGGATCGACTCTGATTTGGAGTGGAAAACATCTGGGACAGAAAAGGGTATAAACCCTAGAACGAAAAATGGAGAGAAATGAAGGACGTCGATTGGGGATTTTTTCGGAACGGGAGGAAATCACGTCACTTGGAGGAGGTTCCAAGATAAGTGAGGAAAATCCGCCACTTTGAATCGGAGATTCAAAGATAAGGATCAGTGGTTCTGAGGAGAACCTCGAGACTTGAGAGAAAACTCAAAATTTCATATAACTCAAATCTGAATACAAATGTGTCTCACAAGGGCTTATATACTATGGGCCGAAACACCAAAAGGCCCAACACAACAAAAGGTCCGATAAAGCCAAAACAAAAACATTACAGAAATTATAAAAGTGTTCCTATTCTACAATCTAAAGCTAATTCGAGATCTCTTTGAAGGTCTTGGGCATGATTCCATCCACTGTTCTAAAATCCCTATGACGATCTTGAACCACGCCTCCATCACCAAGGCCCCTAAGGCAGCCAAACCTCTCTCACTTCTGCCATTCTTGCAAAAACAGTTCTCTAACACTCTCACTTTCTCCACAGAGGCTCTGCTAGGGTTTTCCCCTCCATCCCATTCAAGCTAGTTCAACTTCGTTCTTCCTTCACGTAAGTTAGTTTTCGAACCATAACCCCTTTCTAAGTTGTTTTCGTGGTTTATGTTGGGGCTCACTGTAGTAAATCCAATTTTCCTTCTGTGCCACTATCTCTGGCTCTTAAATATGCTCTTGGAGCTGTTGTGGTGGTGGGCTTAGGTGTCGAAGTAGTTTGCTAGCTCTTTCCAGGTAAGAGAAACTAGGACTCTTACTGTTTTCTTGTTTTCATTACATATTGTTGGTCTTGCAGCTTTATTTCGTTCCTGTGATGATTGAATGATGTTTGGAATGAAATGAATATGTATTGTGAAACTGTTCTGGACGAATCTGTATGATGGCCTGCGCGAACAGTGGAGTGAACCTGATAATCTCGCCTAAGCGAGTGGTGCTCGCCTAAGCGAGAGTATCAGGAAATCCTCCCCGGTGTTCCAGTCTTGAGCGAGAGGCCATCTCGCTCAGGCAAGGAGGTCTTGCCTAAGCGAGAGAATGTGACATCACCACTGTTCCCTCTTCGAGCTCTCGCCTAGGCGAAGGAAGCTCGCTTGGGCAAGAATGCACCAGGTTCTATTTTCTCCTTTGTCTTTGTATGTTTGCTATATTTTTTGATGGATTGATATGTTAAAGGCATGAAATGCATAATGTGCATGCATGGGATTGGTTCATGGATTGAATATGATGAGTTTGGTATGGATTTGATATGGGATATGAATGAAGGTTGGTTATAAAGTATGGCATGAGATTGGTATGCATGATGGATACCTATTTGGTTGGTGAAATATGATTTGTATGTGGTTAGGACGTAATTCCACGATAGTTTCATGGTGGTGCCTCATTGGTTAGGACGTAATTCCTTGAATCTCTCGGTGAGATTTCTTGGTGGTGCCTCAGTTGGTCGAGACGTAATTCCATGACCCCTATTAGTGGGAGTTCATGGTGGTGCCTCATGTAAGACCTGGGAAAATTGAATAATTAAATAAGTAATTATTTAATAAATGTGGGTAGTGGAAGCCTTTATGACATTTAATGTTAGTTGTTATGACGTAGAAAAGTACTAACTCAAATGGTTGAGAGTACTTGATTATGTGATAGGATTTGGGTTCGAGTCCTAAGTATACCAATTGTGTATTATTTTAATTTATGCATTATTTCTTTAATATATTTGAATGTTGGACGTGATAATATAATCCTAAAATTTTAGGAATTATCACAAATGTGAATTGGTTGAATTGGTGGTACATTTGACTTGGTAATTCATGGGTTATGGGTTTAACCCTTGATGAGAACAAATTAATCTCTTTATTTTTTCTATAATACTTGTGGTCTGAATGTGAAAGGGTGGGAAATCCCTAGAGATAATGGGTCGCCAAGGGAGTTGGGAAAAATAGTCTGAAAAACTAGAGTGAGAAAGGATCACAAATTTTGAGGGGAAAAGTGGATTTGGGGTTTGAGAGCAAAGCTGTAATTGATTGGGAGGGCAAAGGATATCACAAAGCCAAGGTTAGACAACCATTTGAAGCAAGAATTCACAGGTTAGGGGAGCTCTTTTGCATACCTTTCATGAATTGTTGAAGATTTGTGTGTAATCTGTAATATGCAATGAATTATGTACCTTTACCATGAGATTTTCGTGCCAACATGTTGTGAATTGGGGTGTGTGATTGTTTTGTTGTAATATGACTAAACCCTTGTGTGAATATATGAAAATACTGGAGTTCTTGGTACTGTATGGGATTACGGGTAATTGCATTGTTTGGGAGTCAAATTTTGAGGTCTAAAATAGGTTCGTAATATTGGAACGATGAAAGGGATTGGTTATCAAGTTTGTGTGAGGTTTTGGCATGGTTTGCGTGTTTTGTGTGCGCGTAACAGTGAGACAATTTGATAGTCTCGTTCAGGCGAGCCAGGCTCGCCCAGGCAAAAGTTGCAGAGTCAAGATTGTGTTTTTTCACGAGCTACTCGCTTAGGCAGATTGTCAGGGTTTTGGGCGACCTGTTGCCCCGCTCAGGCGAGAACATCTCACCTAAGCGAGAAAACGAGGATGTGAGACTTTGTTTTGGGGTGCCTCGCATAGGCGAGGAGATCAGGGTTTTGGGCGACAAGGCGTTTCGCCCAGGCGAGAGGTTCTTGCTTAAGCGAGATCTCTTGTTTAATTTTGCGTTTTGCTTAACTCGCCGCCCGGGCGAGAGTTTGAGTGTTAGGCGAAGAGCGAGCTCGCCCAGGCAAAAAGGGACTCACCTAAGCAAGATTTTGCAGGTCATTCAGTTCAGCACGCTCGCTCAGGCGAGAAAGCTTAGCCTAAGCGAGACAGGCCTGGTCGCTTAAGCTAAGGCTTCTAGCCCAAGCGAGTTTAGTGCAGTGTATGTGTATTGTTTTTACGCATTTATGAAACGTGGATCAGGAGATGCTGTCCCATGAGCGGGTAGGTTCATGGATGGTGGATGACATGTGATGGTATGAGCGGGGAGGTTCATACTCGATTACTCTCTTGTGGGGATACGAGCGAGGTAGGTTCGTGTGTTTCGTGCTCACAATTGAAAGATGCTGGGTACGGGGAGGAACGTAGCTTGTGGATCACATGTGTTGGACTACGGACGAGTAGGTCCGTAGAGTAGGACTACGAGCGAGGAGGTTCATAAAGGCAGGATCACGAGCGGGCAGGTTCTTGTGAGCATCATGAATCCTGAGTCCATGGCTAACCCTGTTGTATGTCATGGTCTGAAAAGCCTTGGGGTGTGTTGAGAATGTAACCAAGGTCTAATTATGATAATAAGATTGGGTGTTTTATGTTATTTAATTTATGTGATTTCTTATATTGTCGAGCTCACCCTTTCTATTTGTGATTGGCGATGATCGTGTAATTTTACACGGGAGCAGTTGATGATACAAGTAATGCTGCTAACACCCGAGACGGAGAGAGGGACTAGCTGGGAATTAGAGCTAGGGATTTACTATGTTTTAAAGTTTTATTTGGGACTTGTAATAACCTTTGGAATTACTTTTATTGAATGATTGTCGTATTGAATATTAAATTTTGTTTTATCCCCGCGACGGGAATTAATAAAGTTGCGACGTTCAAACTCCTTTTTATATCTTTAAATATTTAATTAAGTGATATCTATTAGGGATGATACACCTCATCTATATAATTTAGTAAGGATTGAAGGTAAGGTTGCATCTCGACCCTCTAAGGAGTCAGTTAGTTAGTCTCACATAGAGCGGACTGACTCTTGTGGTTAGAGTAGTAGTAGGCCTGAAACTTATTAAGGGCTAACCTTGTGTGTGGGGGTTGGGACATTATAACACTTAGCTCGAGGGAGAGCAGCTCGGTAGAGGAGGGAAATCCACCACAAGTGCAAGCATCCGTTGAATTCGACTAATTATATGTATCCAGATGAGTCGAGTATGAGTCTTACTGTATTGTTTGAAAAGTCAAAACATGTTTGGTTGACATATACTGCTTGGATTGTGAAATAGCATGTAACTGTATGATAAATTGTTTTTTACTCTAGCTTACCCTTTTGTTTGTTGTATGTTCTGTTGTGTGGTTCTCTTTTTGTGATGATCATCAACTTGTTGATGTGAGCAGATGTGAGAAACACACGTGGTCATCAGGGTGATGGAGGTTTCGCTACGTAGCCTACCCGGGCTGGACTCTGTTGTTTTGGGCTTTATTATAGGGCTATGGCCCATGTATTGGCTTGTCATTTAAATTTCAATTTGATTACTGGTGAACTTTGTATCTTGTTTTGTTTTGACATCGTTGTGTGTCTTGGATATTGTAAGAAGTAGTATTTATGCTCTAGGACCGCGCTACTATATTATTTTGTGTGACGTTTCCTTTAATTATGATTATTAATTAGATGAGACGTTACACCCTACGAGTCTATGTGTGAGCGTGGGTGGATTGTGTCAATATTTGTGTGAGTAAGAGTATGTAAATATATGTAAGCATGAGTAGTGAACTATGTTAGTATCTATGTGAGCAGTATAACAAACGATCTTTGTGTGAGTGGCAACTGGTAATCCTTGTAGATTGAAATATCTTATTCTAAAAGGTATTATTACAAAAAAAAAATTAATTGAATAAAATAACCTAAAGATTAAACCAATCAAAGACTTATTAGAAATAGAAGTAAAATCACTGATTTAACCAAATGTATACGTTAATCTTGTAAATTTATCCTAATAAAATTCTTTGGTATATCATAAATATTGAACACAGTATAACAACCACTAATAGAAACATAGGTCACACATTGAACTGGACAGACTGAAAACAAAAATAACAAGGTTTGATTCCTTCGTGCAACCCCATAGAAAGTAATGGTTTAAAAGTGGGGAAGGTTTGCAGAAAAGACAAGATGAGTATGGAAAGTGTAAATTATGAAAAAACCGAGTCCCTTTGATAAGAAGCAGGAGCATAACTTGTGTATTTATTTCTTAAACCGCATAAAGCCAAACTCCTCTCTCAGTGCATAGTCTCTCTCACTTCTACTGCAGAGTGAAGACTGAGTAGAAACCCCAAACTAACAAACCAAAATTCTCTAATCTCATCTCATTTCATGTAGACACAAAACAACATCATCATTTTATTCCTCTCTTCTATTTCATCGTCATGGCCAATCACCCTTCCGAACCTCCCACCGATGACTTCCTCGAGCAAATCCTCGGCCTCCCCACCTTCGCCTCCGCCGACCCCGCCGACGCTTCTCCGATGATGCTTCAGCTCAACTCCGGCGACGCCGCCTTCCACGCGCCGCCATACCAGCTGGGCCTCAGCTTGGACCAAGGTAAGGGAGGCTTCCTCTCGCCCGAAGATGCTTCTGGAAGCGGCAACCGCTTCCGCGACGACGTCGTTGATACCAGGCCTAAGAACGTAACACAATCAATCTTCTCGATTTCTGTTTCCTCCGCCGTAAAACTTTCCTAACACATGACTTTACGAATTAGTATGTATGTGTATGTGTGTGTGTTTTAGTTTCTCGCTCCTTTGGGACATGATCGTCTGTTGAAACGAAATTGCGCAGCATGGTTTTAGTGAGAGAAAAAAAAAATAGTGTATTGTAGTAACGAATTTTGGCTTCCTTTTGTTGGTGTGATCATCAACGGGTTGCTCTCGTTGGAATTCTGTATTTCATGAGTGGATAACTCTGGTAATACTTGACTTGGGGTATGGCTTTGTAGATAAGAGTTTAACTTGAAGATGAATGAATTGTGACTAGATATTACGGACTATGACTAGATATCGGTGACCGCCCGTTGAAAGTCTTTTACGGCTGAGTTCGGATGAGAAGGAAGAGGAGGAGTGAGGAAAGAAAGAGAAAGGAAGGAAGGAATGACGGTGGTTTGGTTCGGTGGAAATGAGAGAAAAGTTTCAAATCAAGATTGGATGGAACAGAAAAACTTTCTGCACTAGAATGAGAAATTTTCAGATACAATCCATCTATTCTTGAGAACATAATTGATTATGTTCTCTCAGAGAGATTGTGTTTAAAAATAACGCACAAATCATTGTTGCTGCTTTTACTGTAAAAAATATCTTCATTTTCATAGTCTTTCTCATCCTTCTCTTTCTAACTAAACCACTTCTATTTCTACACATTTCCGACCTCTTTCTCTTCCTTCTTTTCCCCTTCTACTTGCTTTATTTTTTTCCTCCCTACCAAACAAAGAATTAATAATTCTTTTTGTGCATTTCAGGTTATGACATACTGGAAATTAGGCTACTTAGGCCTTGACATTAGTACTAAGGGTCGTTTTTTCCTGAATTCTTTTGACATTTTAAGGCTTGGATAAACATCTCCATATAAGCACTTGTTAGAGAAACAGACTAGAAGCCAAGAAGAAGTAAATTTCTCCCATAAACTAAATTAGCTTATGCATAAGTGGAAGTCAGCTTTTGCAGAAGCTAAATAAAAGAAGCTTTATAGGTTAAACTTCTTTCTCTTACGAATGGTTGTGGAGAAATTTATCAAAAACTGGACCTAGATCATATAAGATGTGCTTTATTTGAATATTGTGAATAAATGCTGACTTCTTCCAAATTTCAATATTTCTTTCAATGTTTTTTCTGATTTTAGGAGTGCCAGGGCGAAAATTGGTGATCAATTATCTTTCCTTTTCTCTGATAGATAGTCATGTTGCAGGTTTTTCATGGGCAACCCATGCCAACTACTGTTCCGACTGCCCCACATCCACCAGCAGTGCGACCTAGAGTGCGCGCTAGAAGAGGACAGGCTACAGATCCACACAGTATAGCTGAAAGGGTGGGCACTGGATATTTTAAAGAATACAAACCTTTTTCTTGTTGTAGAGATTATCATTCATAATAATGACAAAATAACTTAAGTTAGTTTCATGATTTGCTAATTTTTATTTTTCATGTTGCCATTCAATGACAGTTGCGCAGAGAGAGAATAGCTGAAAGAATCAGGGCTTTGCAAGAACTGGTTCCTAGTGTCAACAAGGTATTCTTGGATATGCAGTTTTATTCCTAAATGTAGTTTGATGCTTATCTATACGACTTGGGAGATTTTGTCCGTGGATAAGTAATGGATTGTGTTTCATCACCAGACTTTGAAATGACACGCTTCATTAATTTGTGGATAAACATATTTATACAATGTCAGGAAGTATTTGATACTTACTGTCAATTACTAGCAGAAACAAAGAGTGCTAAAATTAGAGATTTTCAAGGAGTGTGTGTGAGTGTCTCCGTAATTTGTCTTGTTTGATTTTTCACTATTTATCTCGGTTAGTTTTTTTGGCACGAAAAAAGTTAGAGATATAATGGTTAAATTCATTGAAATGTGATTACTCTTGGTTTATCTATGAACTTTGTTCCCCAACTCCCACCCCTCCCTCAAATGGTATTCCCTAATGAACTATGAATTACATTTCTGAATTGACCACAGTACAGTGCATTGTTCAGTGGTTTATGAATGCAATGACTGGAATGAAGTGTTAATTTTGGATGTTTTTGTTTGTTTTAGGAAAAATAGCTGGAATATAGATTAAAAGATGGTTGATTTTTAATCGATGCTAAATTCTTTTTTATTTTTTCTTTTGTTTTCCTTATAGTAAGTCATAGATATGAAACACTGGGCTTTGTTCTCTCTCTCCCTCTATATATTAATATCTTCCTTAAGAACGATTTAATGCTAACCTATTCCGTTGAGTTTAGAAAGTGGTATCTATGCTTTGGCCTTTATGATGCTTAAATCAGTTCACATTGAGTCTGCTTTTAAGTAAAACCTCCCGATAGCCATGTCTCACATGTTTTCTGTTTAACAGTTCATATTTATTTGTTTATTACCATATAATTCATGAGGAAAACTCTTCTATCAAAGGGATTGGAAAATAGAACAACATTTGCGTTTGTTCTGATTAGGTGTGTTTGAAATCTAGAGTTTCGTATTAAACTATACTGTATTTCATTATAGAGGTTTCATTACTGACTTGTGATCTGCCGTATGTCTCATAACCCTCTACAGTATTGTTTTTCCATTGTTTCTAATAAAATTATTGTGTATTTGTTCAGACAGATAGAGCTGCAATGCTGGACGAAATTGTGGATTATGTCAAGTTCTTAAGGCTTCAAGTAAAGGTTAATACTCATGTGATCTGCATCATGTTTATCCTTAATTGGGCTCAATTTATGCTTAACCTCAGCTTTTTGTTTGATTCGTAGTTTATTTTGTTAAACCTGTTAAGCTTTGCCTTTTTTACCACTTTTCCCTTCAACCCTGGCTTATGAACCATTAGTGCCACTTTGGATTAGTACTCATTATCCCCTGGATTGTATTCCATTTGACTAGTGAATATATAAATATGATCAAATGACGGAATTTTCACTGTTTTGTGATATTGCTTCTTTAACAATTCTAGAGCACCCAGGTCAACTCTGGACTGGATTTTTTCCACCTGTGGAAAGTCTGAGTTTCAGTGTTTGTGATTATGAACAGTAAGCTAATTTCTACAAGCACAGTAGCCAATTTCATTAATTTCTCTTAAAACTTGCGGGAGTACAATTTACTGTTTGAATATGAAAGTGACAGCAAGGCATTTCGTAGAATCCAAACTTGTCAACAATGTTAAACTAGAGTGCATTAGACTTTCAATGATTGTGATTCATCTGGCTTTCAGGTTTTGAGCATGAGTAGATTGGGTGGAGCTGGTGCTGTGGCACCACTAGTAACTGATATCCCATTATCATCAGTCGAGGTAATTGTTCTAACTAATGTTAGTTGGCAACAAATTGTTTCTCTTCAATTTATGAAATTTAGTATCTATCAGGAAGAAGGCAGTGAAGGAAGAAACCAGCCTGCTTGGGAGAAGTGGTCAAATGATGGCACAGAAAGACAGGTAGCTAAGCTTATGGAAGAAAATGTTGGGGCTGCCATGCAGTTTCTTCAATCAAAAGCACTCTGCATCATGCCTATCTCACTGGCATCAGCAATATACCCGTCACAACCATCTGACCCTTCTAGTGTAGTTAAACCTGAAACTAATCCTCCTTCATAGACAGACCTCAGGCACAGGTGCACCATCCAGTGGTTCCATCAAGGACTCACCTAATACTGCTAGGACCCACACGTTATTTGTCTGTTCCAAACACCCTTAGTCTTAGTCATTGGTCAGTATCAATTTGCATTCAAAGTAGGATGCCATAGTCTTTTCCTTTTTGCCGTTCTTTCAACTTTTGTCTAGACAGGGTTTGATGTCAGTGGCCTTCAACATATAAGCAAAGCCCATCTTGGTAAATTTCATGTAAAGGGAAAGAAATTGTCGAAGTTCACTTGATATGCTCTTCCCTTTTGTATCAATTGGTGGGGGTTAGTGGAACGTGATGGAAGCGCTTTTATAGTGGGGCTTAGTTTTTGTAGTGGGCAGTGGGACCTTCTAAAAGGTTAGGGTGGTGTGTATATTTTTATTAGTGATGTAACTCTTAGAGAATTTGAAATGCAGAGGTGAAATGGATAATGGTTGCTTTAATTAAGAATGATGGGTGTTGCTAGTCCAGTGGAAAATGATGGTGCTTTTTGTTTCTTTGGCGTGTGCTTGAATTATTTGTTTAAAGGTAATTGGACTCCATTTTCCGAATGGGGAGAGAAATGAAAAGTTTGGTGCCATCTTAATCCAATTCATACCAGTCACTCAGCTACCTTGTTCAAATCTCTACTGAACTCGTCTGCGTGTGAATATGAGACCAAGGTTTTCTTGTGCGTGTTAAATTTTGTCAATGACTGTGACGTGCCTAATAACTATTATTCTTTTGAAAACTGTCCCTGTGCTTCTGTGCAACTGCTTTTGGTACAATGACATTGAAATCAGGAGCACCATTCTTTGTAGACTTTATTTTTGGATGTGAAAGAGATAACAAATACTAACTAAGTCTAACATCTCGGGTACAGATTTGGGATTCCTTTCATGGTACCAAGAATTTTATTTCAAGTTATGCGTATGAAAGAAAAAAGGTTGTTGGAAAAGTTTGCTTTGATGCTTTGTAAATTTTGAAAGAAACGAGTCTTTAATTATGAACTCATATTTAGTGATATCAAGGGACACAAAAAGAAGAAAAAACTGGTAAATATAATAAATAGTGTGACATGATTGAATAAGAAAAAAATATGTAAAATAAATTACCGTGTAAATAGTTGAATATCATTATTTTACAATAGATTAAGTACGTTTTTAGTCTCTAAACTTTGATTTAAAATTAGAATTTGTTTTTTTAAAATTTTGATACATTTTGTTTTTTAAATTTTAAAAATGAATGAATATAATCATTTTAAACCAATTACATTTTTTTTTGTGTCAAACATTTTTCATGTTAGTATTAGAAATGTTTACATTGTTTGACACATTTTCGGTTTAATATTTGTTGAAAATGTGTTCGACATCTCAAAAAAAATTAATATAATTGAGTTAAAAAGACTATATATATTCATTTTTAAAGTTTAGGAACCAAAATGTATCAAAGTTTAGATAGGAAAAAAAATTCAATTTTAGATCAAAATTCAAGAACTAAAAACATATTTAATCCTTCTATAATAATTTATGGCTTTGAGTCTTCTCTGGAAGAAAAACTAATTAAAGTTATCAAGATTATTTAATTTTAATTAATGTCAATGATTTATATTTTCACATAAAAATTGAATTATTATTTTAAAATGTTGATAAAGATGCAGCTCCTTAGTCTATTAATCATAGATCCAAAACAACTTTGTAATACATCTCATGTTTTGACTTATAAATGGTTATGCTAAATGTAACATCCCATTTAATTTATAAGCGAAATTAAATATTGTGTCGCATAAAGTAACATATAAGCGCAGTCCGGGAGTTTGAAACTAAGCTCCCAACGATCCATGGCACACCACGATGTCCAAAGAAAACGGGATAATGAGTTAACTAAAAGTATATAAATCTAAAATCATCTATTTCGTGGGTCGCAGCCCTAGATGAACTCATACAGAAAATATAAACTAGTCCACGCGGACTATGCGGCAGAACCTCCATCTCCTTGCTGACCTCTGGAACCTCGCCCATCTGCTCCCATCAATAATATTGATGATCATCGCAAGAAAGAAGAACCACATACAAGACAACAATACAATAAATAGGGTAAGCTAGAGCCAACAACATTTTTATCATACAGTCAAAATATATTTCTCACCATTCAATATCCAAACATCAACCAAGCATGTTATGACTCTCAATCAATACACTACGACTCGACTCGACTCGACTCATCCGGATACGTATAACTTGGTCAGATTCAGCGGATGCTTGCACTTGTGGTGGATATCTCTGCTCACCCCCGAGCTATGTGTTTCAAGTGTTACGATGAATCAAATTTCCCTCACCACAAGGTTAGCCCTTAATGAATTTCGGGCCTCCTGCTACTCTCACCACAGGAGTCAGTCCGATCTAGGTGAGACTAACTAACTCTTCAGAGTGTCAGGATGCAACCTTACCTTGAATCCTTACCTAGCTATACAGATGGGGCACCACCATGAACACCTACTAACAGGGGCCATGGAATTACGTCCCGACCACTGAAGCGCGACCCTGAAAGTCTCACCTAGAGACCCCAAGGAATTATGCACTAACACAGACAAAATACAATCATACAATCAGATACTATTCACTATGCAAAGATACCCTCATTATATCAACCTTTAAAGTCGTTACCTTTCAATTTCCAGATCCAACCCATTCCAACTTATCATAATCCA